>Ga0256829_1002264_pt1 | contig 14521 bp, 6 predicted proteins | sample 131447metaG_FD_185979 | JGI IMG/M metagenome (GOLD analysis project Ga0256829, IMG submission 185979) | Hydrothermal vent microbial communities from Lau Basin, Pacific Ocean - 131-447 | ecosystem: Environmental > Aquatic > Marine > Hydrothermal vents | place: Pacific Ocean: Lau Basin | collected...
AACAAGTGGAATCGAGAACGCCCATAGTGGCAGACCCTTCCAGTTTACAGCTACTCACACTCTCTCGAAAAGTTGCCAAATCTGATGCAACTGTGATGATCCTAGGCCCCAGTGGCTCGGGTAAAGAAGTGCTATCTCGCTATATTCACGATCAATCACCACGAAGCGAAGCGCCGTTTGTTGCCATTAATTGTGCAGCAATTCCTGAAAATATGCTTGAAGCTACCCTTTTTGGTTACGAAAAAGGTGCATTTACCGGCGCTATTCAAGCGTGCCCCGGAAAATTTGAACAGGCGCAGAACGGTACTTTACTGCTTGATGAAATTACCGAAATGGATCTTGCCCTTCAAGCTAAGCTATTACGTGTGCTACAAGAACGTGAAGTCGAGCGATTGGGCGGGCGCAAAACCATTAAACTTGATGTACGCGTTATTGCCACCAGTAACCGAGACTTGCGCAAAGCGGTTGAGGCGGGAGAGTTCAGAGAAGACTTATACTATCGTTTGAACGTATTCCCACTCACATGGCGACCATTGGCTCAACGCCCGGGTGATATTGTTCCGTTGGCAGAACACCTCATTCAGCGTCATACCCAATACCAAGGGGTAGGTAATGTACGTTTGAGCGCAGCGGCAAGAAGTAAGCTTACTCAGTACTCATGGCCGGGGAACGTACGTGAACTCGAAAACGTCATTCAGCGAGCACTCATTCTTTGTGAAAACGGTGAAATTGACGCCGGTGACTTGATGATTGATATGGCCATGGACGTTCAAATTGAACCAGAAGTGGTGCCAGAGCCTGAAGAAAGCTGTCGCTTGGGGTCGGAGCTTCGTTATCAAGAACATCAAATTATTTTAGATACGCTTGCACTTTGTAACGGTAAGCGTAAAGACGTAGCTGAAAAGCTAGGTATAAGCCCACGTACATTGCGTTACAAGCTCGCAAGGATGAGAGAGGATGGAATCGAAGTACCAGCCTAATAGCGCAACGCTAAAACACTTTCCTCTGTAGTCTTTACATCACCACACTTGGTAGCAATTACATGAATGTATGCCAAGTGTGTGGTGATTTTTTTTGCTTAACGGGAAATAGCGACGTTGGGGGCTATTGCGTTGTCGAGTAAGGGTTCAAAAACTGCCGCTGCCAAAACAGCCGCTTATCGATTTCAGACAGTTCAGCTTCGGCACAGACGGTATCAAAGTTAGCTTTAATTATCTGAATTTGATGTTCAAAAATAGCTTTAGCTTCATCCTGCGATAGCAGAAAGCTATGCGCGGTTTGAAGGCAAGTCGCGAGTTGGCTCATTTTATTGTTACCCGCAATCAGCATGGCCTGAGACGCTTCGTTTCCGGTACGCCCCTGAGGACAAATATCATAGGCCGGTGTTAACGCTAGTGTATGGCCATTCCAGAACGCTGCATGGTTGCGAGCGTGATCGTCTGTATTGCCACAAAGAACATTAAATGTCAGACGGCAAAATAGTTCCCGAAGTGTCTCTTTCGGTTTAGTAAATCGGTGTCGAATGATTTCTGCCAGTGTCTCATAGCTGGCATACCGCGCCATCATGTCATCCAGTGCAAACAGGGTAAGTGCTGACACAATAGATTTTCTTTTCCAGCCTTCCTCTGAAGCCACACGATCAAATCTTTTTACCAGCAGTACATCTTTATTCGCGGCTTTGGTTAGTTTAACCGGCGCCACATCTAGTCCAGCCAGCTTAGCCAATCGCATCGCGGTGTATTCAGCCTTAACGACACTGTAGATATCATTGCTGGCAGAAAATTTTGCAATGTATTTTGTTCCGCCCTCTTCAATCAAGGCTTTAGGGCGTGCGCCACCAATCGAACTTCCATGAAACAGGGCTTGATCTAGCTCGGGTGTTAGCGGTACGCCTTTTTCAACCCGTTCTGCCGATTCTAGTAATTCCTCCATGGTGACATTCTTCGCAGAGCGCGGCACGTATTCGGTAGGAGAAAGCTGAAAATCTAGTGCACCAATGCGGTCAGACCCTGACTCCAGAAGATAGGTCAGCTCGTCTAGCTGAGCCGTATCGATATCATCACCTTTATACCCTTGGCGTCGGTTAATAATAACGCGTCTGCCCCATGCATCTGGCGCACTGTCACGGATACAGCCGGGCACACTGAGCCCGTTTAATAACGGAAGTGCACCGGGACGCAGGGGGAGTTCAGGCTCATAGATAGGCACTGCATCCTTCACTCTCTCTAAGTAACTTTTACCGTAGTTGAAGATCAAGTTATCACCATCAGGTGCGAGACGACCTGCCACGACAGGCTTGGTTTTTTCGGGTAACCAAATCCAAACGAATGCTTCTTTGTAATCCTGTTTAGAAGTCATCTATCAATTCCCTCTTCGTTTTTCGGGCACTTTTAGGCAGCAGTGACAGTTTTTCTTCAATTTGCCTGACCTGCATAGTAAGTCGGCTAGGCTCTGCCTCAAACAATGTTACACCGACGATTCTTGCTACCTCAAAAGTTGCTCCTATTTCGCATTTAGGATCGGCCTTTTCTATGCGGGAAAGCATCCCTCTGGAAATACCTGCGCGGTCGGCAACCTCCTGCGCACTCATCTTTTTCTCGAGTCTTGAGGCACGAATGAGCTTCGCCAACAATGTTAGCGCTTCTTCGGTGTAACTGGAGTAACTTCTGACTGTGGACTTTGGCATTTGCATCACATATGAAACATTTAACCTATTAATGTTTTATATATAGTGCATGGAAATACATTAGTCAAATTTCATGATGTTTTTATTGTTCTATATATGAAGCATATTGGTTCTTTATGTTCTATATGTGATGCATTCGTAATTTGAGTTATTCCGTGTAACCAAGTGTTTAAAAATACAGTGTTGGCAAATGGGACACTGTTGTGTATTACTTAAAAAAACGATTACTCCATTAACAATGATTCGGCGTATAAGCCCTCGCACTTTACGTTACAAGCTCGCAAGGATGAGAGAGGATGGTATTGAGGTACCAGCCTAATAGCGCAACGCTAAACCACTTTCCTCTGTAGTCTTTACATCATCACACTTGGTAGCAATTACATGAATGTATGCCAAGTGTGTGGTGATTTTTTGCTTATCTGATAGCTAAATCAGTACGGCCAAATTTTAAGGTGGGCGCAAACTGAGCGCTGCTTGCGTTATTTCTCTTAATTATTGAAAGCTTGTAATTTTGTTAATTTTTATCAGTGATTTTTTGTCGTGTTTTTGCAAAAAGAAAATGTCGTATTTTTGTGATTGACAATTGTCGTATTTTTGCACATCCTATTAAACTCTATTAATAGGAGAGTTGGCGTGACCATTCAAAGCAGAATACAAACGAGAGTAAAACGCTCGAAGTGTTCAGTTTTCTTGCGCTCAGACTTTAAAGACATCGCAGATTACGATCAAGTAGGTAGAGGACTGAGAAATCTCGTTCGAGAAGGCTTATTGATGAAGATTGGCTATGGTCTGTACGTGCGTGCCAGAGTGAATCGCATCACTGGAAAGCTGATGCCCGATAACGCAGCAGGTGCTGACGGTGTGTTGATTGAAGCGATGGAGAAGTTAGGTGTCGATTATCAATTTGATGATTTATCTAAGCTGAATTTCTCAGGAGAGAGTACGCAGATCCCTGCCAAGGTAAAAATAACACCTAAAAGTGCACGTTTTACGCGTAAAATTGCTGTAGGGACACAGCTTGTCAACGCAGATTGATAGTTCCCTTTTTGTAGACGTTGCCGATGCCATTGGGCTGGGCAATCCCGCCATCGTTGAAAAAGACTATTACGTTGCCCAACTGCTAAAGCTTATCTCTGTAATCCAACTGGAATACTACCAGTTGGTATTTACAGGAGGTACTGCATTGGCTAAATCTGCTATTAAAACGTATCGTATGTCGGAAGATATCGATATTAAGCTGGTACCTAATCAAGCATTTGAAGATTTAACATCACGCAGGGCTAGGCGAGATGCTCGAAGAGTGGTTAAGCAATATATTGAGTCTTTGTTAGCAGAGAACGGCACCTTTTCCATTGAAAAACAAGCAATGGTTAACGATGAGTACCGCTACTTCAGTTTCGATATTCGTTATCCTCAAGCACACCAACAGGCACCTTGTCTTCGCCCCTATATTAAATTGGAATTCATTGAATCAGATCTTTTAGATGAAGCTGAATTTAAAAGCATTCAATCTATTTATGCCGAAGTCCTTAAGTATGATGCAGAGGTTAAAAATATAGCATGTGCTGCCATCCTAGAAACACAAGCCGAAAAACTGTTATCGACGATGCGCAGAACAGCGAGTGTTGCCAGAAACAATAAACGTGATGATGACGAAACGTTGATAAGACATGTTTACGACACCTATCTTATTCAGCAGTCGCAACCAGCAAATGTAGAATCACTCGGCAACTTAGTAGCAATTGCCATTGAATTAGATGTTGAACGCTTCGGTAATCAGCATCCACAAATGGTTGAATCACCTATAGATGAGTTACGTTTCGGATTACAGCGACTGAACGAAGATTCAAAATACGAAGAAAGGTATAACAGTTACGTAAGTCCAATGGTATACGCAGAGAGTCCCGTGAACTGGCACGATGCATTAGCGGTTTTTACTAATTTAGCTAATGAAGTATTGGGATACATTGGATTAGGCAAAAATTAGTTGGTGAGAATCAGCTTTGAGTGCGCTATTTCTAAGCGCATTTATTTGTGGTAAGTTTTGGTCAAGTTGTTGGGAACTCTAAAAAATTTAAGGGATTAAAGTATACGTAACTTGATCGCAAGTTTGGCATTAGCTTGTTGCTTTTTCAGTCACAACGTATTTGCATCAGATAAAGACTTCACGCTTTACGAAAATAACGGCGATGTTTATTTGAAAACATCACCTACTTGGGTGCCAATAAGTTCCGGTTTATTTTTTATTATTCCCACATATTCCGAAGGCGACATTGTGCGCCTTGCGAATGTACCGTCCGGTTGGAACCTTTCCAATGTGGATATCAGTGAGTTCTCAACTGCAAGCCCTGTTGAAAGTACAATTAATCCTACTTGGTCCGATTTGAATCAAGATGGACTAAATGATGTTTCCTTTACTTTAAACAATGAAACGTTTCAATTGCTCACTGTATCGAGCGAACAATATACCCTTAACACAGCTCCCACGATTAACGCGCTCAGTACAAAAACTATCAACGAAGACGGCACGGCTACATTTTCCCTATCGCTTAACGATAGCGAGCAAAACATACAAGATTTGACATACAGTGTTACGTCTAGCAACTCGTTGTTACTGCCTGCATCAGGAATATCAGTAGCAGGAACGGGCAACGAAAAGACAGTCACACTCACGCCACTGGCAAACAAAAGTGGTACTAGCACGATAACCGTAACGCTGAGTGATGGCCTACTAACCGAAGAGGCTAGCTTTGTTTTAACGGTGAATGCAGTCAACGACACGCCAACCATTACTACTATTGCCAATACCTCAATAGTTGAAGACACCGCAGGTTCAGTAAGCTTTACTATTGATGATGTAGAAACGTCAAGTTCACAGCTAAGCGTTACAGCAACATCAAGCAATACAGGCTTAATTAGTCAAAGTGGTATTCAAACAACTGGTACGGGAAGCTCCCGACAAGTCACTTTTGCACCCAACGCCAATGCAAACGGCAGTGCAAATATTACGGTTACGGTATCAGACGGCAACAAGTCAGCATCAAGAACCTTCACAGTTAATGTAGCGGCAGTCAATGACACGCCAACCATTACCAGTATTGGTAACAAATCGATTAACGAAGATACGTCAGGCTCAGCCACGTTCAACGTAAACGATATTGAAACATCCAGTGGCTCACTGTCGGTTACAGCTACATCGAGCAACACCTCAGTAATAAGCCAAAGCGGCTTGCAAGTCACGGGAAGTGGTAGTAACAGACAGGTGACTTTCACACCTTTGGCGAATGCCAATGGCAATGCAAATGTTACAGTCACGGTATCAGACGGCAACAAATCAGCATCAAGAACTTTCACCGTTAATGTAGCGGCAGTCAATGACACGCCAACCATTTCAAGTATTGGTAACAAATCGATAAATGAAGATACGTCAGGCTCAGCCACGTTCACGGTAAACGATATTGAAACATCCAATGGCTCGTTGTCGGTATCAGCTACATCGAGCAACACCTCAGTAATAAGCCAAAGCGGCTTGCAAGTGAGCGGAAGTGGCAGTAACAGACAGGTGAGTTTCACGCCTGTGGCAAATGCCAATGGTAATGCCAACGTCACGGTCACGGTATCAGACGGTAATAAATCTGCTTCTAGAACTTTTGCAGTAAACGTTATATCGGTAAATGATGTACCAACCATATCTTCTATCACGCCAGAAAATGCGGACGAATTTGGGGAGTACACAGAAGTTGTGGCGCGTGTATCTGCAAGTGATATCGACGGAAGCATTCAAAACGTACAATTTAGACTAGGGGCAGGGGCGTGGCAATCCGATAGCTCAGCACCTTACACCATTGATTTTGGTGTACTACCTACGGGCTCTCATGTGTTGTCATTCAGGGCAGAAGACAATCAAGGTGGTTTATCGTCTGTGCACTCTCGCACAATTGAAGTCTTAGACTTTGACTGGGCAGATAAAGGCGGTAGCGTCACAAATCAAACCTTTGAAGAATTAACCGTTCCAAGTAGTAACTTTACTGGGCCAACATCGGGTAAACCTTCTGTCAGTGGCGGTAGTGCCTCTTATGCAATACCTATCGCTGTGCCGCCAGGTAGAGCAAATGTACAGCCAAGTGTAAGTGTTGGGTATAGCAGCCGTTCGGGTGATGGTATTGCCGGAGTGGGGTGGTCATTAAATGCGGTAGAATCAATTAGTAGATGCCCAAAAACTATTGCTATAGACAATGTTCAAGGCGCAATTACATTTAGTCAGTCTACTGACAGGTTGTGTTTGAATGGGCAAAGGCTCATCAATGTATCAGGTTCGTATGGAAACTTGAATACAGAATACCGCCTTGAAAAAGAAAGCTTTGTTCGCGTGTTCCAACGTGGCGGCAATATGGATTCAACTGCAACGTATTTTGAAGTGTTCTTACCCGATGGCACCAAAAAGGAATTTGGTAACAATACCGCGTCAAGAGTGTCGCCAGAAGGCACAACAGTTACACAAACATGGCTGATTAACCGCCTAGAAGATGTAACTGGCAAAAACCACATGACATACAACTACACTGACTACTCATGGGGTGAGAAGTTAGTCAGTTCAATCTTATACACCGGCAACGGTGAAGTTGACGGCAATAGAAAAGTTCAGTTTACCTACGAGAACAAAGGTAAACCCCGAGTGTCTTATCAATGGGGTACCAAAACTCGATCCTCAAAACGCTTACAACGCATTGATACCTACTATGGTGCGCAGCGCGTCATGGGATATCACTTTACTTATAAAACCAGCACAGCAAGCCAACGCGACCTATTAGCATCGGTAAAAGAGTGTGGATACTTGTATGGTGAGTTATGTAAAGACGCAACCACATTTACTTGGAGCGACGCTGCTACCACTTGGGTTATGGAACCGCTGGCGTATGAGGGCGATAATGAAACCGTCACAATTACCGACGATAGCTATCGATTAGACAGCGTACTGCCACGTGGCGATGTGAATGGCGACGGTGTTAGAGACTGGAAAGGCGTATACATAAATGCTGAGGGCCAACTAACTGGCACTCACACTATTGAGCTCAATACCTGTGAAAGTACTCAGCTTACTGCGCAACGTGTGTGTGTATCTGCTGACTTTAATCGCGATGGTCTTACTGATATTTGGTCCATCAGCAGCGATACAATGCGTATAGGTATTACACAAACCGATGGTACCTTTGCATATACCGACACCACGGTGTTTATTGACTCTTTGCATGTAGACGACCAAAAAACCTACATTAAGAGCATTGCCGATTACAACGGTGATAGTTGGCCCGATATTATGGTGTATGAGCACAACGCCGGTATACCCAGAATTCGCTATTACGAGCATTCCGGAAACCAAGCAGTTCCTTACGGTACAGGTTCCATAATCTTCAATTACTCCTATCAAACTAGAGAATCCGGTGCAATTATTGTTACCTCTAAAATTGATTTCCTAGGTGATCTCGACGGAAACGGCCTACCCGACATGCTCGTAGGTACAGTACATGGGCCATTAACCAATTCAACTATTCCGCAATCGATTCCGTTGTCGCTAGTAAAAACCAGTGTAACAGCACAGGGTACGGTATTTACTTCCCAAAACTTGGGCGGGGCAATTGGTGGCGGTATCTTCAGTGATACTGGTTACGGTTACTTCAACATGTTTCTCGACGTTAATGGTGACGGACTACAAGACATGTTTGGATGGTTAGAACCGGACAATGATGCTATCGGTGATTCGGCATATGCGCCAATGCAAATAAGGCTGAATAAAGGCAACGGTGAATTTGAAGACGTTCAAGAACTCAACTTGAGTTTAGCCTCAGTAGACTATGTTGCAGCAACAACCATTAGAGATCGTGCGCCATTTTTAATTAGGAGTCCTAAATACCTAAGTTCATTTAAGGTGGCAGATATTGATGGCGATGGAATTCCTGAATTACTCACACCGGGAACCCGACTGGTCGATTCGTGCGCACGTCATAATGGTTCTACTTCCGTGTGTGGCGATAATTTATATAGGGCATATGCGTCAGATGGTGATAATGGAAGTCTTGAGGGGCTAGTAGACACTGCTTCTAAGGACGACAGCATTTATCAATATAGCGCACTGAAGTTCACTCAAAACCTCGATGGTACTATTAGCGCACAATACGTAAGTACTGACCTTATCGGCTCAGCAAGTCAGAGCCAGATGATTGATGCCTTTGGTAAAGGCTTAAACGACTTTGTATTCGCATATGGTCCACGTTTGGCAACAACTACGATTCCAAGCGATGAAGGCACCGTAATGGAATCAAAACCGTTTGGTTTCTATATGATGAGAAACTATGGTGCGGGTAGCCCAATCAGCGGGTACAAGCCCCAAGATATGCTTGAAAGTGTGAACAACCCGAACGGTGTATCGGCAAATTGGGTGTATAAACCACTAAGCTCAAATGCGTACGACAAACGTGATTCTAGCGGCACAGTTGAGCAAGCTTACTACACTCCCGATTATGACTATACTGGTCAACTAGAACGTGAGGGCGGTGAATACCTGCACTTTGCCTCCAGCATGTACAATGTTGCCGAGTTTAACGTAGACAATGGCGTAGGTAGCCAAAACACCTATCAATATCGTTATTCTGGCGCGGTATATAATACCCAGGGGCGTGGTTTTATGGGCTTCAGGCAAATTACTGAAGTCAATGTAGAAAACACCACTGAAACTCACTCTATTTTTGAACAAAAGTTCCCTAAAACTGGGTTGCTTGTACAACAGTTAAAAGTTGAGGTTGGCAGCGATTCTCCTTTCGAGGTTATCACCAATGACTGGGTAGAAACCGAAGCACACATAAGTACCACAACTTACATGATGCACAACGCTGAACAGAAGGTGCAGCGGTTCGATATTAATAACCTTTCTCAGCTACTCACCACGACCACCATCACGGTTGAGCAAGAAGATGTAGACGAATGGGGCAACGTAGAAGAGCAAACCACTGAAATGGTAGATGTGTACGGTACGCATTCCACCACGGTAACGTCTACCTTCACGCCAACCGATGCCTTCCCGAATAATTTGACGGAAACAACCACTACCGTTGATTATGATGCAGTGTCTCCGCTCGACAGCACTTTGGGTACATCCCGAGTAAGCACAACCAAGATATTGAGCCGTGGTGTAAACCGAAAACCAACCAGTGTTACTGTGTCATCAGGAAGTACGGGGTTATCCGCTGCACAATGCACGTCTTTAACCCAGTCGCAAACCTGTGTGTTAACAACATCGGCGTATAATTTATACGGACTACCTACATCGGTTTCGCAGCAAGGGGTTGTCTTTACGGGCAAAAATGATGATAAATCAATACAAACCCGCACAGTTACCACAACCTACACTAACAATGGTACTGTAATTGCCTCTGATGGCTACTTCCCTTTCAGTGTTACTACTGAAAACGGTAGCTATGACCAAACGGCTACCAGCAAGGTTATCCCAGCATTCGGCATACCTTCTGAGGTTACAGACCCTAATAATTTGGTGACCGCAACAAGCTACGACAGTTTGGCAAGGCCGGTTGAAGTCAGTAGCCCGGGTACATCAACGCAGTTCATGCGCTACTTAACTCCAGATTCAAATAAGGGCAGTAGTCATGTAGTCAGTATGATGCAAACCTATCAAGTAGGCACACCATCTTCCAAAGTTTACCTAGACCAGATGGGTCGCACGCTTCGAACGGCTACGCAAGCCTTTGATGCCAGTGAATGGATATACGTAGATAAGCAGCATGACACGCTTGGTAGAACCATTGCCGAATCGCTACCACACGAAGGTACTGCGATTTACACCACGTACGGTAGCTATGACATTCTCGGTCGACCGGGCATCAAGATAACGCCAAGTACAGGAACAGGAGAGTCGTTAACCGTAGAATACGAGTATGACGGTCTCACCACTCGAATAGATACCTCGCCCACCGATGGGGCCGCTCTCACTATGTATCGCACCTATAATAGTGCGGGTTGGCTAATGAACACACAAGATGCCAATAGCGAGTATACGTCGTACGACTACGACGGTCAGGGCAACCCCTTGGTTATTGAAGACGCTGCCGGCAATCAAATTAAAGCCAGCTACGACAATTTGGGCAGAAAGCTGTGGGTGAGCGACCCCAACCAAGGCACTACGTACTTTACGTACAACGCCTTTGGCGAGCTAGAAAAAGAGGTGGATGCCAATAGCCATTACCAACGTTATGATTACGACCAATTAGGTAGAGTCACGTTTAGAATGAGCACCCACGGCGATGCGTCATTCTTATGGGACACAGATAAACTCGGATTACTCACGTCTGAATTCGCATCAGGGGTAACTAAAGAGTACACCTACGACAGTTTTGCAAGGCCTATCGAGGTAACCACTACCATAGATGGCGCTAGCTACGTAGTGTCTACTGAATACAACAGTCACTACGGGTTTGTCGATGGGGTAAGTTACCCTAACGGCTTGAAAATTGCGTTTGAATATTCAGAGCATGGCTATCTAGTGGCCGAGAAGAATGCGGCAACAGGTTATGTGTACCGCCAAGTTACCGCGCAAGATGCCTTTGGTAATATATCTGCCGCTACCATGGCCGATGGTGGTCAACAAGGCACATATGCATATAGCGCTCGCTCTGGGCAAATGTTGTCAAGCGTGGTGAAAGTGGGGGTAACTACGTTACACCACCTGAACTACACCAACTACGACAGCTACGGCAACATAATAACCCAGTACAACCATGGTACAGGCGCCAGCCAATACGATACCTTTACCTACGACGCACTTCAGCGACTCACAAAGTCTGAGGTAACCATGGGTGATGGAACCTCCGTGGGTATTGATTACAGCTATGACACAGTAGGTAACTTACTCAAGAAAACCGACTACTCCATTAACAGTAATACGGCGTATACCTACAATACCGGCACTAACCAAGTAGCGAGTGTAGTATTAGCAAATAATCAAACGGCAAACTTTAGTTACGACAATAAGGGTAACCAAGTTTCGCGAACGGTGGGCAGCTCTAGCCCAGAAACCTTCATTTACAATGTAATGAACAAACCTACGCAAATTCAACGCTTTAATGCCACAGTGAATTTGTTTTACGATGCGAATTGGTCGCGCTACAAGCAAGTACGTGAAGTAGACGGCAAAACCATCACCACGCATTACATCGACAAGCTGTATGAAGTTGAAATGGATGGTAACACCACTAAAGCGACCAGCTATATCAGCGATGTTGCCGTGTTGGTTGAAGAAGGTAGCCGTAAAACCATACGCTTTACCCATCGAGACAGGTTGGGTAGTGCAACAACCTTCTTAGACCACAACAATCGAGTAACGGCCTACCGCTATTACGACCCATTTGGTAAGCCACGAGTGGGTGATGGCAGCCTTATGCGTGAATATGGAATGTCGGCGCGCCTAGCCAATAATCTACTTGATTCTGATATGGCGACACGCCGTGGGTTTACTGATCACGAGCATTTGGATGAAGTAGAGATCATTCATATGAACGGTCGGGTGTATGATTATAACCTTGGTAGGTTTTTGAGTGTTGATCCCATCATTCAGGGGGTTGGGAATAGTCAGGGGATAAATCCGTATTCATACGTAATGAATAATCCTCTGGCAGGAACCGATCCAACAGGCTACGTCATTCTTTTAAATCTGAAGCAAACTATGGAGTTTGTGAGCTGGCGAGAGGAAAATAAGGAGAATAATACTCAAATTGCACTAGCTACCTTGGATGCAATGAATCCTTCTATGCAATTGATGGATATTGGTGAAGGCTTTTTGAGTGACGATCCTGTTCGCCAATTACAAGCGTTCAATGACTCTGTACTCTTGTCGACTGGTATTGGTGTGCTTGGAAAGAGTCGCCGAGGTCAACGAGACAATGGTTCGAACGCTAATATCCAAGCCAATGGACAAGCTAACACAAATAATATTGGTTCGCAGAGTAGCGTTGCAAAAACAATGTCGCCCCAACAGCGAGGGCGAGAGTCAGAGACTCGCATATTGAAAAAATATAATTTGAAGAAAAATAATGAGAAAAAATCTGCTAGAGAAGGTAATTCTGTCCCGGACTCAATAACTTCAAGTAGCTTCATCGAAATAAAAGATACTAAAACTGCTTCCAATACAAAGCAGATGAGAATTCAGCGAGAAGCAGCTCAGAAAGAAGGGAAAGAACATGTGGTGATTACAGGGAAATACACAAAAGTATCTAAAGCATTAGCAAGCCAATCAACAATTATTAGAGATGCTAGTATAGGGCCTCAATATGTTAAGGGAGGGGCCGTTAGGGTAACTGGAAGAATTCAAAGTAATGCATTGAAGAGAAATGATAGAATTCGAAAATAAGTCTTGAAGTAGGTCAGAGTTCATTGGTACATGGTAGCATAATGATTTTACAAATATATGGAACAGAACGGGCAATAGATGATTGTTTATCAATGTCTGGCGCTTGGCCAGAGAAATTTCAACCTGTTTATTTTGGTACAAGTGAAAATAGAGTTAATAAGAGTCGTGATAGATGCTCTGATTTAACATTGTTCGAGCGATTCAAGATAGAAAATCCCTTAGGGTATTATCTACACTCAAAATCTTGTGTTATTGATGTGAAATATAGCGGTTATAACAGTGCGCTTTTTATCGAAGTGAAGAATAAAAATGCTCAGATTGCTGTGGCGGAGCTGCTGAGGTTTTTTTCTCATGATGGCATACACTACGCCTTTGCTTGTAAATGGGATGAATGGAGGTATAAAAATGGTCTTGTGAAAAGTATCGGTGACAGTTATGTTGAAAATTGGGTTGGGAGAGATTTTAAAAAGTATTTACCAAGCTTGTACTGGTTAAACCTAATTCCAAATACTATGTTTTTGGACTTAAATATAGATAAGTCTTTACTCTTAGGAAGTTGTGAAAGCTCCGTAGAACTGCCAGAGGGTTTCAATCTCTTAAAAATGTATAAAGAACCCGATGATTGGATGGAATATGCCCCAAGATTAGATTCTTTGTGTGAAGATATAGATGGTATATTTTCAAAATGGAGTATATGGGATAGCGTAGAGAACATTGAAGAGTTAGATACTTATTTATTCGAAGTTAGTAAATGGAAGTAGTAACACTCTACTACTCTAATTGGACACCCATCGTAATTTGAAACCAAATCCCGCTTCGGCGGGGTTTGTGTATCTGGTGGCGCAATTAGTGCTGTAATGTGAAAAGTCATTTCTAGCACTCTTCGGTAGGTAGAGTTGCCATATTCGGTACTTTGTGACAATGATGTTATTCTTTTCAACGTTCTAGCAAGGAAAGCAAAATGAGAAACGAAGAATCTAATATACAACCGCTTCAGTCTTCATTTGATGAGCGCTTTTTTGAAGACTATGTTGGCCCCAAAATGTCTTCAGACCCGATAACCGCAGTTGTTGAGCTAATTGCCAATTCATGGGATGCGGGAGCCAAAAATGTCATTATTGACTGGCCAATAAATGGTAAAGAGTCATTTTCGATTGCTGATGATGGACATGGCCTCACGGAACAGCAGTTTTCTAGCCGTTGGACTCAGTTATCCTACAATCGGTTGAGGGAACAAGGTGCAAATGTAGAGATACCTGACGACAACAGGATCTCAAATAAACGCATAGCATTTGGTCGAAATGGTAAAGGGAGGTATTCAGCCTTTTGCTTCACTGACTCAGAATATTTCGTTGAGTCAAAAAGAGGGCCTGAGCATAACTGTTTCGCTGTAAGAATGTCTTACGGTGATCAACCTTTCG
>Ga0256829_1002265_pt1 | contig 14511 bp, 13 predicted proteins | sample 131447metaG_FD_185979 | JGI IMG/M metagenome (GOLD analysis project Ga0256829, IMG submission 185979) | Hydrothermal vent microbial communities from Lau Basin, Pacific Ocean - 131-447 | ecosystem: Environmental > Aquatic > Marine > Hydrothermal vents | place: Pacific Ocean: Lau Basin | collected...
CATTGCGAACAGCCTCCAACGACTCATGACGATGACGGCCTCAACCCTTTCTCCTGGCTCCCTGCGAATATCCTATCCTCAGCGAGCTGTTTCAAGCATAGGATGACGAACTCATCGGCAGCTTAGCTTTTCTCCACCGCACCGGTACAATCTGCCGGCATGACCTCCTCTGACATCCGACTGCCCGCCGAGTGGGAACCCCAGGCGGGGGTCATGCTTACCTGGCCGCACGCCGACAGCGACTGGCGTGATTTGCTACCCCGCGTAGAACCCGTCTTTCTACGCATTGCCACGGAAATCGCACGGCGGGAATCCCTGCTTGTTAACGGTTCCGATGAGCAAACCCTCGCGCGTATCCGTAGCCACCTGAACCAGCAAGGTATCCCCGAACAGCGGCTGATCACAACTATCGTCCCCTCTGACGACAGCTGGGCCAGGGATCACGGTCCACTCACCCGCCTGCGCAACGGGCGGCCCGAACTGCTGGACTTCCGTTTCAACGGCTGGGGTGGCAAATACCCTGCCGAACGCGACAACGCTATCACCCGTCACCTGGCCAGGGCCGGTGTGTTTGGACAAACCGCCGTCAAGGCGGTCGATATGGTGCTGGAAGGCGGCAGCATCGACAGCGATGGCGCCGGCACACTACTAACGACCCGGCGCTGCCTGCTTCACCCCGGACGGAATCCCCGCGTCAAGGCAGACTCGCTTGAGCAATGCCTGCACAGCTTGCTGGGCGCGAAACGAGTCCTGTGGCTGGAAAACGCTGCGCTGGAAGGTGACGATACCGATGGGCACATCGACATGCTGGCGCGTTTCGTCACCCCGGAACATATCGTCTACCAGCAATGCGACAAACCCGGCTACCCGGCCTTTGCCTCGCTGCAGGCGATGGAAACGGAGTTACAGGCACTGCGTACGGCCAGCGGAAAACCTTACCGCCTGACCCCGCTGCCCTGGCCCTCGTCCCAATACAATGACGCCGGTGTGCGGCTGCCCGCGAGCTATGCCAATTTTCTCCTGATTAACGACGCCGTACTGATGCCCGCGTATGAAGACCCCCGGGACGCACAGGCCGCCGCGCAGCTACAACAATGTTTCCCCGACCGTGAACTGGTACAAATCCCCTGCCTGCCGCTCATCCAGCAGTTTGGCAGCTTGCATTGTGTCACGATGCAATTCCCCGCCGGTGTTGAGTTTCGGCGTACAAACCCCGGATAATGGCAGGCAATGAATCCAACAACACTCAGGGTCGCCGCCGTGCAAATGGCCTGTACGGCCGACCGCACCGACAATCTCCGTCATATCGACACACAGCTGGAAAAGGCTGCTGGCGCCGGCGTACAACTGGTGCTGTTACAGGAATTGCACAACCACCGGTATTTCTGCCAGCGCGAAAACCCGGACAACTTTGATCTCGCCGAATCAATTCCCGGCGCAAGCACGGAATACCTTGCCGAATGCGCCCGTAAACTGGGACTGGTAATTGTCGCCTCGCTGTTTGAACGCCGCGCCGCCGGGCTGTACCACAACACCGCCGTAGTACTCGACAGCGACGGGACCCTCGCCGGCCGGTACCGCAAGATGCACATCCCCGATGATCCCGGTTACCACGAGAAATTCTATTTCACGCCGGGTGACCTGGGCTTTCACCCCGTCGATACCCGCGTGGGAAAACTCGGGGTTCTGGTATGCTGGGACCAGTGGTACCCGGAAGCCGCGCGCCTGATGACGCTGGGCGGCGCCGACCTGCTGCTCTACCCCACCGCCATCGGCTGGGACAGCGCCGATGATGAGGCAGAACAACAACGGCAACTCGATGCCTGGATCACCGTGCAACGTGCACACGCCGTCAGCAACGGTATCCCCGTCGTGGTCTGTAACCGTACAGGCCACGAACCGGACCCGGAAGGCCGCACACCCGGCATTCACTTCTGGGGCAACAGTTTTGTCGCCGGCCCGCAGGGGGAAGTGCTGGCGCGGGCCTCAGCCCGGGATACTACGCTGCTGATCGCCAATATCGACCTGGCGCGCCGCGAACAGGTACGCCGTATCTGGCCGTTCCTGCGCGACCGCCGCATTGACCACTACGATGACCTGATGCGCCGCTTCAGGGACTGAACCCACAGGAACCGCCATGATCCTTATTCTCAAACCGGATACGACCACTGACAGCGAGGCCTTCCTTGCCCTGACCGCCTTCCTGGAAAAGCTGCCCAATATCCGCCATCGCATTCACCAGGAGACCGGTACGCAACAATTGCTCACCGAAGTCTACCTGGTCGGCGATACAGCCGCGCTGACGCTCGAAGAGATGCAGAATCTGCCCGGCGTCGAACGCGTAGTGCGGGTCTCTGAAGAATACCGCGTGCTGGGACGCCACAAGGACGACCGGCGTCCGACCTGGTTCGACTACAACGGCGTACGCTTTGGCCAGGATACCCTGCACGTATTCGCCGGCCTGTGCGCCGTCAACACACGGGAACATGTCGAGGCCATGATGAAAGCCCTGCAGGAAAACGGCCAGGTATGTACGCGCATGGGCGCCTACAAGCCGCGCACCAGTCCCTATTCTTTCCAGGGCCACGGCAAGAGCTGTCTGCCGTATGTGTTCGAGCTGGCCGGCAAGTACGGCATCAAGGTGATCGCCATGGAAATCACCCATGAAGATCACGTTGACGAGATTACTGAAGCGCTGGAGCAGACCGGCAACCCGACCGGCGTCATGCTGCAGATCGGCACGCGCAACACGCAAAACTTCGAATTACTGAAATCCGTCGGACGTCAACACCGTTTCCCGGTACTGCTCAAGCGGGGTTTCGGCATCACCCTGGAAGAGTCGCTGAACGCGGCGGAATACCTGGCCAGTGAAGGCAACCGCAACGTGGTCTTCTGCCTGCGCGGCATGAAAAGCAACATGGGCGACCCGCACCGCAACTTTGTCGACTTCGCCCATGTGCCTGTGGTGAAACGCCTGACGCGCATGCCGGTCAGTGTCGACCCCTCGCACTCGGTGGGTTCCCGGGACAAGGCGCCGGACGGCATACTGGATACCATGCACGTCGCCGCACAGGGCGTAGTCGCCGGCGCCAACATGATACTGGTGGACTTCCATCCCGACCCTGCCAGCGCACTGGTCGACGGGCCACAGGCGCTGACGCTGGATGAACTGCCGTGGTTCCTCGACGACGTGCAGATCGCCCGTGAGGCGTACCTGAAGCGGCAGGAACGCGCGGCCGCCGAGGCTACCTGATACGCTTCAGGCTGCTGCGGTCGAAATCACGTTCCGTCAGACCGGTCTTGAATTTATAGTCGCTCCAGGTCAACCGGGTGCTTTTACCCGTCTGGTGGTTTTCCATGTACATATCGTAAGCGCGCCAGTAGCGTCCCAGGAACTGCCGGTAGTCGTTGAAGGTCAGTGTTTTCAACAGGCTGTTCTTGCGGTCATAGTAGTCAATCTTCTGCGGGCGGTATTCGGCCTTGTCGATCCAGACGATCTGGCGTGTGTAACCCGAGTTCGGATCGACCGGGTCGCGTTCGATCACGAAGCAATCCATCCCCTTGTAGTTTTCATCACGCAGGTACTTGTAGGTATATTTTTCAACCTCCTGGGAAGACAGGTCCTCGTAGGCGAATTCACTGCCCATGAACGGTCCGGACTTGTTGCGTGAAGAAATACGTTTGACCCGTTTCAACGCCGGCAGGTACAGCCACTGGTCATCCGGCCCGCTCTTGTGGGTGAAACTGAGAAACGCCGTACCCTTCACATCGGCCGGACGATCAAAAATCGTCAGGCTCTTGTCACCGTCGTTTTTCTCTTCCAGGGTGCGAACGCGTATGTCCCGGGTACTTTCATCACCCTGACGGTTCTTCAACAGCATGGTCATGGTCGCGGTCGAATCATGGAAGCCGGTATCGCGCCGGTCTGCCTCGACGGCAATTTCAAGCCCCTTCTCTTCAGGTGTCTGTGCCATCGCATTCAACGACAGCCCCAGAAGTATCAAACAAACCAGTTTCTTCATTACTGCTCCTATGTCTTGTCCAGTGCGATCAACAGGGTCGGCAACAGCAGGAAATCCGCCAACAGCGCAAAACCGATGGTGATGGCCGTCAACAATCCCATGCCTGAATTCAGTTCAAACGGGGAATAGACCAGCACCAGGAACCCTGCCATCAATACCACCGATGTCGTCCACAGTGCTGTGCCAACCGTGTGAAACGCGTAACGCACGGCGGCCTCGGGGGTATACCCCTCTTCACGGCGCGCACGCAGGTATTTACTGAGAAAATGCACGGTGTCATCGACGATGATACCGAGCGTCATACCCGTCACGATAGAAAGCGCAAGCCCCACCTGTCCGACCAGCAGCCCCCACAGGCCAAACGCCATGGCGGCCGGCACCAGGTTGGGAATAATACTGATCAGCCCGATGCGGAATGATCTCAGCGCAAAAATCAGGATAAAGGAAATCAGCACCAGCGCAATCGTCGTGCCGATCAGCATGCTGTGTATATTACGTTTGCCAATGTGCGAAAACATGATACTTGGACTGGCGCCATGAACCTGCATGGAGGCCGGCGCATGCGTTTTCAGCCAGTGTTGCGCCCGCGCTTCCAGGGCAATGGTCTGATCACTGGACAGGCTCTCCAGCGACACATCCAGCTTGCTGGCGGATTTATCGACGTTGATCTGGTTATTCAGATCGAGCCCGTAGGGCAAGGACATTTCATAGAGCAACAGGTACTGGGCGGCCAGCTCGCGACTGTCCGGCAGGCGATACCAGGCGGGATCATCACCGTGCAGGTTCATGTTCAGGCGTTTCATGGTGTCAGACAGGCTACTGACGTGCTTGACCTCCGGCTGGGCGCGGTACCACCGGGCAAATTCATCGAGTTTGCGCAGGTAGGCAGGATTGCTGATCCCCCCCGATTCACCCGCCCCGAGCGAATAGGAAATGCTGTACAGGCCGGTCAGGTGATCCGTGGTGTAATCCGTATCCACGCGGAACGCCACGCGTTGGTCAAAGTATTTGACAAATTCGTCATTCAACTGGTTACGCGGCAAAAAGGACGCCAGCCCCACCACCAGTAACGCCATCACCCACAGGATCAGTTTGTAACGATGCACCACCAGGTTTGCCAGCGCATCCATCACCGGCGCGGTGTGTGCGGCCACCTTTTTCTGCCGTATCGGGATCAGCAGCATCATGGCGGGAACCAGCATCAGGCTGTACAGGAACGATGCGACCACACCAAGTGCGACCACATTGCCCAGGTCACGGAATGGCGGCGCATCGGAAAAATTCATCGACAGGAAACCGATTGCCGTGGTTACCGAGGTGATCAGTATCGGCTGCAGGTTGATGCGCAGGCTTTCCTGCATGGCGTCGCGTTGCGATTCGCCAACGCGGACTTTCTGCAGGAAGGTCACCAGGAAATGTACGCTGTTGGCAACCGCCAGCGTCATGATCATGGTCGGCGCACTCGCCATCGGCGGCGTTATTTTGATCCCCAGCCAGCCGGCCACACCCATAGCGGTGATAATCGACAGGAAAATGACCAGCACGGTCACGAAGGTCGCCGCCACAGAACGCAGCAACACCACCAGCATCAGGATAATGACAAGGAACATCACGGGAATGAGCGTCTTCATATCACGCATCGCCATTTCCGAGAAGGCATTGTTAAGCAGCACCACCCCGGTCATGTGTACTTCGAGTTCCGGGTACTTCGCGCGGAGTTGATCGGCCAGCCGGCGACTGTAGGAAACCACTTCGGGCACTTCTTTCTCAGGGTGTATGCCCGGCAACTGGACAATAACATTGACCCCGGTAGTACTGGCATCCGGCGATATCAGGCGGTTGACCAGTAACGGCTCGTTGACAGCGATATGACGGATTCGCGCCAGTGCGGCATCATCCAGGGTGGACGGGTCCGGCACCAGGTCCTCGACCACCAGGTCATCGCCCTGGGCATAGGTATTCTGGAAATTGGTTACCGAATCCACACGAATCGAATAGGGAATCTGCCAGGCCCTGTCCTTGTCGGACAGCCAGCGCACGGCTTCCAGCGTTCGCCGGGTAAACACCTGGCCGTCCTTTGGTGTAATGACAAACAGGACGTTATCGGATTTGGTATAGGTGTTCTGCAGGTTCTCGAACGCCAGCAACTGCGGGTTCGCTTTACTGAAAAAGATGCGGTAGTCGTTTGAGAAGCCGAGGTGAAATACCCCCGTCGACGCCAGTACCACCATGACGAGTGCCCCGACACATGCGATCCATCGCCAGCGGATCAGCAGATCCGCAAGTAACCTTGCCATTCGATATCCTTGTTATTGCTTCAGTGTGTTTTCAGTGAACGCAGGAACTGTATCAACCCCCGATTACAGACCTTTAAACGATCCTTGCTTTGCGCGCTTTTTGCAAGCCCTATGCAGCCTTCCAATGCCGCCATGACAAACGTTGCAATTTCCTCACAGTCACAGTCCGTACGGATCAGCCCCTGCTGCTGCGCCTGTTGCAGCGCCTGCCGGGTAGCGCCGTGCCACTCCCCGAAGGCATGATCGAGGCGTTGGCGAAAGCCTTCGTCCAAAGGAGACATTTCCTGGGCCAGATTGTTCAGCGGGCAACCGTACTGGATCATTTCAGGGGGTTTGGTATCCGGCATCTGCTCGATTACATCGATCAGCGCCTGCAACGGGTCCGCCGCGCCGCGCAGTGGCAGAATCCACACGGCCTGCACCATCGGCAAGATCACTTCATCGACAACAGCATAGCCAAGTGCCTGTTTATTCGGAAAATGATGGTAAAGCGCGCCTTTTGTCAGGTGGGTAGCCGCCAGCACTTCATCCAGGCGCATGCCCTGGAAACCGTTGCGGTAGATCTCCATAAAGGCGGCTTCGAGGATGCGTTGGCGTGTCTGATCCGGGTTTCTCGTCGCCCTGGCCGTATTTGCTGCCTGCTGCATCTTCCAGTACCTCTCACTGCTGCGCTGCTACCACTATCAGGCATATTATTGGGGAACTTATGCCGGAAAGCTATTGACAAACCATCTGGTCGGTTCGTATTCTACAGACCAGACAGTATGTAGGCAAGCGCCACAGCCTACGTGAAATCGCCAGGAGAGCACCCGTTATGACAGCAACAACACTCGGTCTCAGTATCGGTGAAGCCATCCCGGATCGCCGCCTTTCAGCCAACGCCCACTCGGGAACCCTACTGCTGAGAGGCAAACGCCTGCGCATCGATGTCAGCGAAAGCGCCGTTGAGGCACTGTCAAACCGGGACACGCCGCTACTGGTTGAACTCGAACTGTATTTCAGCTGCCTGGTACGTAAACAGGTTCGCTTTTCAGAACTTAAAGCGGAACCTGACACAAATGACGACACCTGCACCCGCGTCATGCGCGGCCTGTATGCCAGTTTCCGCGCCGTTACCACGGCCCACTGTCGTATCGATGAAACCGACGGCAAGCCCCCGGTCGAAACCCTGCCGGTGAAAAAACCGGACCTGTTTGTCCCGGACTGGCTGAAACTGGATTACCGCGCCGGCCGCTGGCTGGGCGAGTACGGATTCAAGAATGACCTCTGACCCCTTAACCCTGACGGGAGGTTTAACATGACCAGTGAAACAAGCAACACCGATATGGATCAATGGCTCGACAGGAAACTTGACGAGTTACTGCCGGACAAGCTCAAGACCATTGATGAAGCCAGAACACCTTCCATGGCCATCATTGCCACCAAGGGTACGCTGGACTGGGCCTACCCGCCCTTCATCCTCGCCTCCACCTCCGCCGCGCTGGGGTGGGACACCTCTGTTTTCTTCACCTTCTACGGCCTGCTGCTGCTGAAGAAAGACCTCAGTGACGCCAAGGTCAGCCCCCTGGGCAACCCGGCCATGCCGATGAAAATGCCGTTTGGTCCCAAGTGGTTCCAGAATTTCGACTGGCCGATGCCCAACCTGCTGATGGCCGGCGTTCCCGGCTTTGAAAAGGTCGCGACCGGCCTGATGAAGAAGACCTTCAAGAACAAGGGGGTAGCTACCGTTGAAGAACTGCGCGAACTCTGTATTGAAGCCGATGTCAAAATGATTGCCTGTCAGATGACGGTGGACGTTTTCGGTTTCGACCAGAGCGAGTTTATCCCTGAAGTGACCGACTATGTCGGTGCGACCTATTTCCTTCCAGTCGCCAAGGATGCGGATATCTGCCTGTTTATCTGAACCGGGCTTCATAGTCCCTCCTTATGCCGGCGCCATGCGCCGGTTTTTTTTGTCCGGTTATGCGAAAATACCCCGCTTTGCCGTCATTGAAACCCTATGTCACAGGCCGTCAGCCACTCAAGCCCGGATTCCCGCCTGACAGACCCTTTCCAGTCGCGTCTGCCGGAAGCCCGTCAACAACATACACTCTGGTCTCGCCTGTATGGCGACAGCCTGCCGCTGGTGCTCGCCAATGCCGTGCAACAGTCCGAAAGACTGCTGCTGGTGGTTACCCCGGACAGCCAGTCCGCCGAACAGTTACAGCGCCAACTACGCTTTTTCTGTACCGATGCCACGCTGGACATCCTGTGTTTCCCCGACTGGGAAACCCTGCCCTATGACACCTTTTCACCCCACCAGGACATCATTTCCGAACGTCTTGAAACCCTGTGCCGCCTTCCTGACCTGAAGCGTGGCGTACTGCTTGTGCCGGTGGCCACCCTGTTGCAGCGCCTGCCGCCGAAAAGCTTTCTTGACCAGTACAGCCTGGTGCTCGATCGCGGCGACACCCTGGATCTCGACGCCATGCGCACGCGCCTGGAAACCGCCGGCTACCGTTGCGTGGCGCAAGTGATGGAGCATGGCGAGTTTGCCGTGCGCGGCGCGTTGCTGGACCTGTTCCCCATGGGTAGCCCAACGCCTTACCGCATCGACCTGTTCGACGACGAAATCGAATCCATCCGCACCTTCGACCCGGAGACCCAGCGTTCTATCGACAAGGTGCAACAGGTACGCCTGCTGCCGGCACGGGAATTTCCCGTCGATGACGCCGCCATCCGGCGCTTCCGCCAGCACTGGCGGGATCTGTTTGAAGGCGATCCGCAACGGGCACTGGTCTACCGCGACGTCAGCAACCAGGTGATACCCGGCGGCATCGAGTACTACCTTCCACTGTTCGTCGAAGCGACGGCGACCCTGTTCGACTACCTGCCCGGCGACTGTTGTCTTGTCGAAAGCGAAGACGCACAGGACGCCATCGAAACCTTCCGCCGGGAAGTCGAGGAACGCTACGCATCGTTACGCCATGACGTCGAACGCCCGTTACTGCCGCCGCAACACCTGTACCTGTCGCAGGAGGAAATAGACCATGCACTGGACGCCAGTGCGCGGATCGAACTACAACGCGCCGAAGCCCTGGACACACACGCACACGCCGTCAACTATGCCACGCGCGCCCTGCCCGACCTGCAGATCAAGGCGCGCAGCGAACGGCCGGCCGGCGCCCTGCAGGACTTCATTGCCGGCTTTGCCGGCCGCGTACTGATTTGCGCCGAGTCGGCCGGTCGGCGCGAAACCCTGCAGGGGCAACTGCGTGAATTCGGTCTGCGCGCCAGGACGGTCGACAACTGGCAAGCTTTCCTGGACAGCGACATTGCGCTGGCCATCACCGTCGCGCCGCTGGAACAGGGCGCATGGTTACCGGGCGACAGCTCCATTGCGCTTATCACCGAGTCCCGACTGTTTGGTGAACGCGCCCTGCAACAGCAACAGCGCCGCAAACCCAAACGCGACGCCGAGGCCATTGTCCGCAACCTCACCGACCTGCACACCGGTGCGCCGGTGGTCCATGAAGATCACGGCGTAGGCCGTTACCTGGGCTTACAGAAACTGACCGTAGGCGGCCGCGAAGCGGAGTTCCTGACCCTGGAATATGCCGGTAACGACAAGCTCTACGTGCCGGTCGCCTCCCTGCACCTGATCAGCCGCTACACCGGCTCCAGCCCGGACACGGCGCCACTGCACCGCCTCGGCAGCGACCAGTGGGAGAAAGCGCGCAAGCGTGCAGCGCAACGCGTGCATGATGTGGCCGCCGAACTGCTGGATATCTACGCACGCCGCGCTGCCCGTAAAGGCTATACCTTCCCCTTCGACGCAGACGAATACAGCGCCTTTGCCAGTACCTTCCCGTTTGAAGAGACCCCGGACCAGGCCAGCGCCATCGAGGCGGTCATCGCCGACATGACCGGCCCGCAACCCATGGATCGCGTGGTCTGCGGCGATGTCGGTTTCGGCAAGACCGAAGTCGCCATGCGCGCGGCCTTTATCGCGGCGCAGGCCGGCCGCCAGGTCGCGGTGCTGGTACCCACCACCCTGCTCGCCCAGCAGCACTACCAGAACTTCGCCGACCGCTTCGCCGACTGGCCGATCAAGGTCGATGTGCTGTCGCGCTTCCGCAGCAAGAAACAGCAAAACGATATCCTGCAACAGTTCTCGAGGGGCACACTGGATATCCTCATCGGCACACACAAGATCCTGCAGGGCGATGTGAAACCGAAGAACCTCGGCCTGGTCATTATCGATGAAGAGCATCGCTTCGGGGTGCGCCAGAAGGAAAAACTCAAGGCACTGCGCACTGAGGTCGACCTGCTGACGCTCACCGCCACGCCGATACCACGCACCCTGAACATGTCCCTGTCCGGCCTGCGCGACCTGTCCATCATCGCCACGCCACCGGCGCAGCGCCTGACCATCAAGACGTTCATCACCGAATGGAACAAGGCCACCATTCGCGAAGCCTGCCTGCGCGAGATCACCCGTGGCGGCCAGGTGTACTTCCTGCACAATGAAGTTGACAACATCGAAACCATGGCCCGCGAATTACGCGAACTGATCCCCGAAGCCACGCTGGAGATCGGTCACGGACAGATGCGCGAGCGGGAACTGGAACAGGTAATGCTGGATTTCTACCACCGCCGTTTCAATATCCTGCTGTGTACGACGATTATCGAAAGCGGTATCGATGTACCGACCGCCAACACCATCCTGATCAACCGCGCCGACCGGCTGGGACTTGCCCAGTTGCACCAGCTGCGCGGCCGCGTCGGCCGTTCGCATCACCGCGCCTACGCCTACCTGGTGGTGCCGCCGCGCAAAGCCATGACCGCCGACGCCATCAAACGCATCGAAGCCATCGAATCCCTGGAAGAGCTGGGTTCCGGTTTCACACTCGCCACTCACGACCTGGAGATCCGCGGCGCCGGCGAACTGCTGGGCGACGACCAGAGCGGGCAGATCCATGAGATTGGTTTCAGCCTGTACACCGAACTGCTGGAACGCGCCGTGTCCGCATTGAAGGCCGGCCGCCAGCCCGAACTGGAACGCCCGCTCAACCACGGCCCGGAAGTCGACCTGCACCTGCCGGCGCTGATACCCGATGACTACCTGCACGATGTCCACGGCCGCCTGATCCTCTACAAACGCATCGCCAGCGCCGCCAACGAAGATGAATTGCGCGAGTTGCAGGTGGAAATGATCGACCGCTTCGGCCTGTTGCCGGAACCGGTCAAGCTGCTGTTTGAAGTCACCCGCCTGAAACTGAAAGCCGCGCCACTGGGCATCAGCAAGATCGACGTCGGCGACGAGAACGGCCGCCTGATGTTCGGGGCGGAACCCAACGTGGACCCCGCCACCATCATCCAGCTCATCCAGTCAGAACCGCAGCACTACCGTCTCGACGGTTCGGATGTCATCCGTTTTTATGCCGACATGGACGACGCGGAAAGACGTCTTGGGACGGTGAGTAGCCTGCTGGAACGGTTGAGTCCCCGTTCGGCTTGAGGCAGGATGGCCTTTATGACAAATATCCCCGGATACCTGTTCCGCGTCCTCTTGTGTTTTGCCGGCATGGCGAGCGCCGTCTACGCCGCCGAACCGCCGCGACAATTCGATATCGAACTGTTGATCTTCCAGAACCTCAACGCGGACGATGGCGGTGAAGTCTGGCCCGTCGATTATTCGGAATGGTTTAACGATGACACGCCGGAGTTTGACAACACGCAACCGGCTGCTCCCGGCCCGGGTACGCCGGTGTGGCTTGAACCTTCCTCCCTGCATTTAGGGGCCGAAGAACAAACTCTGAAACGTGCGGCCGGTTACCATGTATTACGCCACCTGGCCTGGCGCCAGACCGTCGTTGACCGCGCCCACGCGCAGGCCATTACCCTGCCCGCCGCCGGTGCCGACAAGCCGGTACACGTGGAAGGCACCGTGCGTGTGGCGGTCGAACGCTACCTGCACCTGTACCTCGACCTGAAACTGGTCGACACCACACTGACGCTCAATGCCGACTTCTCGGATTATGATCTGCCGGAATTCCGCCTGAACCAGCACCGGCGCATGCGCAGCAAGGAGCTACACTATTTTGATCACCCGAAATTCGGGGTGATTGCGCTGATTACGCCTTATGTGCCGCCGGAACCCGCTCCGGTCAATGCCGTGCAACCGGCAGTCAGTAGCCCGTCTGCAAACGTACCCACACCCTAGACTGAAAATTTTGCCAGTTTTTACAGCAAGATAGCGGCCGACCGCAACCTTGCGTGACAGGATAGCATTATCTATACTTAAAAACGTATTACCTAATTGAGTATATTTTGAAATGAAGACCGTTACCATCAAGGCCGATGCAGAGTTTGATGCGCTACTGAACCGTCTGGCCAGACGTATGAGTACGACCAAAAGCCGCATCATCCGGGATGCTGTGCGTCATTACCAACAGCACCTGGATCGTGAAGCACTCAGGCAACAGGTACGAATTGCTTCACTGAAGACACGAAAACAGGCCGGTGATGCCGCCACCGATTTCGACGACGCCAACGCCGATGGTCTGTAAGCGCGGCGATATTGTGCTGGCTAATTTCAACCCCTCCAGGGGTACAGAGCCGGGGAAAATCCGCCCGTGCCTTATCATGCAGAGTGATTTGCTGAATGAAGCCGGTCACCCAAGCACGACTGTACTGCCACTGACAACACAGTTGATCGATGAAGCCGCGCCTCTGCGTTACCGGCTCATAGCCCGTGATGCGCTGGAATGCGATTCTGACATCATGCTGGACCAGACAAGGACGATCGATAACCGGCGTATCACCGGCAACCGCTTGACAACACTTACCGAGAAGGAAATCAGTGAGCTTGAGGTGTGTTGGCGTATTGTTCTGGGCTTGGACTAGGGAATAAAAAACCGGGCCGAAGCCCGGTTTCCGCTTATGCCGCGTGTTCGGTCTTGGCCCTGCGAGCCGCTTCCGCCTGCTCGTGGTCATAGGCCTTGCCGGACCACAACATTTCGTAGGCAATTTCCTCGTTGCCGTTTTCGCACAGTTCCAGCACCTTTTTAAACAGCGGCTGGAAGGTGTCACTGCGGTGCGATGCCTCATGATCCTCGAAGCTGTTCCAGAAGGTCACAATCAGCGCTTCCCTGCCTTTCAGTTCGCTCTCGACCGCCTGCCCGATGGTCGAACCTTCATTGGATACCTGCCCCTTGTTGAGGCAAACGAAGCCGCCAACAAAGCCGGTATCCGAATGGTAGGTTTTTACATTTTCACACAGGTAGGCGACGCGCTCCTGGAGGTCATCCACCGTATAACCCTCTTTCAGGATCACTCGGTTCACTGTCACCACACCATCTGTCGGAAATCCTGGAATCAATCCATACATTGTCATCACCTCCCGTCAAGGCTTAACTATTAGAGTTATCTAATATAGGGTCGGGCAAGTGATAAATCAAGCTTGTGGATACATAATTTTTATTTTTTGTTTATAATACAATGTACTAAATATTTTTATTTAAGCTAATTATTCATTTATTTTCATAAAACCGGCCAATAAGACCCCAACCTGCCCCATGGCTTTATGCAGGGTCGATTCAATGTCTTCCATACTGATTTCGCCATCACCGCGCCCTGCCGCCCGGTTGGCAACTACGGCGCAACTCGCGTAACACAGCCCGAGTTCACGGGCGAGTGCCGCCTCCGGCATGCCGGTCATGCCGACCAGCGTACAACCGTCACGCTGCATGCGATCGATTTCCGCCGCGGTTTCCAGCCTTGGCCCCTGGGTGGCCCCGTAGACGCCGCCGTCGATGACCGCAACATGGCACGCCTGTGAGGCTGCCAGCAGTCGGCCTCGCAAGGTTTCACAGTACGGCGTAGTGAAATCAATGTGGGTGACGGTTTCGAGCTCATCCTCGAAGAAGGTGTGTTTGCGTCCCCAGGTGTAGTCGATGATCTGCTCAGGTAGCGCAATCACACCGGGTGCCATGTCATCGCGTATCCCCCCGACGGCGGCCACAGCGATAACATCCTCGACGCCTGCCTCGCGTAACGCAAACAGGTTGGCGCGGTAGTTTACCCGGTGCGGCGGAATGGAATGTTTCTCACCATGACGGGCGAGAAAGACGACATCGACCGCGTTGATCCGGCCGTGAACCAGTGGCGCCGAGGGTTTCCCGTAGGGGGTTTTCACCGCTTCACTGCGC
>Ga0256829_1002266_pt1 | contig 14508 bp, 16 predicted proteins | sample 131447metaG_FD_185979 | JGI IMG/M metagenome (GOLD analysis project Ga0256829, IMG submission 185979) | Hydrothermal vent microbial communities from Lau Basin, Pacific Ocean - 131-447 | ecosystem: Environmental > Aquatic > Marine > Hydrothermal vents | place: Pacific Ocean: Lau Basin | collected...
GCACCCGGAGGGCGCTTTAGGTAGTGAAACACTCTCCAGAAGAGCCAAGTGAATAGAAACCCTCTCAGGAACGTAACTTGTAGAAAGGCACCTCCTTTTTCCGCCAGCGCTTGCTCTGCAAGGACTGAATGGCGGGCCGGGCGGGATTTGAACCCGCGACCTTCGGCTCCGGAGGCCGACGCCCCATCCATGCTAGGCCACCGGCCCACCCCGGTACCTATACACGACAATCCTTTAAAAATATAATTCCCAGAAACGTTTAAAGTACAGCATAAACCTTTTTAGCACGGACAACCAAAACACTATGGGGAATGCTCATGAAACCTCAAGAGTTCAAGCTCACGGAAGACGGCATAAAGGCGGTTCTACCCCCCCTCGAAGCGGAGATTATGGAACACATGTGGAAGATAAAAGTGGCCACCGCAGGGCAGGTCTACGAGGTCATGAAGGGGAAGCACCCAGATATAAGGCGCTCTACAATAAGCATCCTTATGAACAGGCTCTGCGAGCGTGGACTGCTTGAGAGAAGCGTCGAAACAGGAAGAGGAGGCATGAGGTACGTATATAGCGTAACCTCCACCCGGGAAGAGTTCGAAGAGAAGATCGTGCAGAGCATCCTCGATGCTCTCATGTCCAACTTTAGGGATGCAACTTACGCCTATCTCTCCAAGATCAAGAAGTGATGGAGATGCTATTCCTCATCTTCCTAGAAGTCCTCTTGGCGGCTATAACCCTAACTCAGCTTGGCATCAAAGTATCCTTGGTGGCTTTCGGGGCAGTACTGGTCCTCTACGCCTGGGCCTCAACCTATGATATCAAAGGACGCTACCTCCCGCTCCAGAGGGTTGAGATTCCGTGGCTCTACGATGGCATAGCCGAGATGACCAGAAAAGCAAACATACCCATGCCCCGGATCTACCTCCTCGACGACTACATACCAACCGCATATTCCTTCAAAAACGCGGTGGTGCTCTCGCTTGGGCTGTTTGAAGTGCTTGATCAAGAAGAGATACTGGCGGTAGCGGCCCATGAGATTGGTCACATAAAGAACGGAGATACCAGAACATTTCCCCTCCTCGCCTATGGTAGGTACCTCATGCTTGTGTTCACCATCGTCCTTATGGTACTGGCGAGGAATACCACCCTCAGCGTGTCTGCTCTGGCACTTGTAGGACTTTATGAGATTGCATGGGCCAGATTCCACAAGGAGAGGGAATTCCTAGCTGACGAAGCTGCACTCAGGCTTCTTAAAACTCCAATGAGCCTCAAGCACGCACTTGAGGAGCTCAAGTACTACGAGGACCTCCGCACGGGTATGAGGTCAAATGCCGTGCCCAGCATCGAGCCGACGATAGAGAGAAGACAAAAGCAGAGACCGCTGATAATTGAAACGCACCCAAGCTACGACGAGCGCGTTCTCCGCATAATAATCGAGATAAACGGCAACCGTATGATTAAGAACCACATCCAGTGATGGGTATGGGAGTAGAGATAGTGCTCGATGAAGAGAAGGCGGGGAGGATAAAGCGCATCAGACCTACAAAGGACGAGTACTTCATGCTGATAGCAAAGCTCGTCTCGCTTAGAGCAACCTGTCCGCGTTTGAGGGTTGGAGCCGTTGCGGTTAAAGACGGCTACATTTTGGCAACCGGTTACAACGGGGCGCCGAGGGGGATGGAGCACTGCATCGACGTCGGCTGTCTCATAGTTGACGGTCACTGTCACAGGGCCGTTCACGCGGAGCAGAACGTCATCGCGATGGCGGCAAGAAAGGGCATAAGTCTGGAAGGAGCGACGCTGTACGTTACCCACTTTCCCTGTGACACCTGCTTCAAGCTCGTCGTCAACGCGGGCATAAAGGAGATAGTCTACGAGGAGATGTACCCAAACGAAGCAACGGAGATACTCCTAAGAGAGGCCCAAAAGAAGGGGATAGTGAAGATAAGGCAGTTCAAACTGCCAAAGAAGCGCGTCAGGCTCTTTCTCGAGGAGCTTTTTGATGGGTTCACAGAGTGATCACTCCGTTTTTTTCTCATTCATGGAGCGCTCGATTTCAATAAGCCTCCTGTTCATCTCCTCGAGCTCAATGGCCATTTTTCTGGTTAGCTCGGTTATCTCACGCTCGGTCCTGTCAACAGCAATGTAAACCTTGAACACAATGATGTAGGCAAGCCCGATGGAGATCACGAACAGGGCATCGAGGCCCCTGCCAAGTCCAAGGAGGTTCTTTATCTCAATGGCAATCTCAACCGGGAAGATGGAAACTACCAGCAGGCCGACCAAGATAGCTTCCCAGAAGAGGAAGTCACCCCACTCGAACTCTCCTTTATTGTACTTGCCCAACACGTAGACCGCCAGCAAAACAACGACCGATATAGCCAGGTATTGAACCGCGTACATACCCATCACCTCAGCTTATCAAACAGCAGGTTGAGAGCTATTTTAACCCCCTCAAGAACGTTGGTTCCCTTTTTCATCGAATATTCGGTATAAACGGCTTTTATCGGCACCTCAGTTATCCTACATCCGTTCTTTGCCGCTTCAATAATTATCTCACTAGAAACCGCGTAGCGATCGCAGGTTATCCTTATCTTCGATGCACAGTCCTTGTTGAAGCATCTGAGCCCGCTCTGGCTGTCACTGACGTATTTTCTCGCGAAAACCGCCGTTATACTATCTAGGACGAAGTTCCCAAACTTCTTGATGAACGGCATCTGGCTCGTGTCGCCCTTCAAGCGGGAACCTACCGCAAAGTCTGCTTTGCCTTCCGCCACAGGCTTCATGACGCGGAGGGCATCGCTTACCAAGTGCTGACCGTCGGCGTCAAATGTGAGTACCAACCTCGCGTTCCTTCTCAGAGCATAGGCAAGACCAGTTCCAAGCGCACCCCCAAGGCCACGATTGACGAGGTGCGTTGGAACATGAACACCATAGGAGCGCGCTATCTCCCTTGTCCCATCCTTAGAGCCGTCGTTGACGACAATTATTTCATCCCGCCTGAAGTAGCGGAGGAGGTCGCCAAGGACGCTTTTAATGGTTTTCTCCTCGTTGTACGCTGGAACGACAACGTATGTGCTTAACAGACCCTCCATCAAACTTTTAAACTCCACCATGGTCGGGACCTCAAAGTTCGGCTCGACATCGATGGAGAAACTCATCCTGCCGGAATCATGGGAGGCTATCATAACCGAGAGCGCTCCGAGCTTCTTCGCTGGAAGGATGTCATAGCCGTGGTCGCCAACGACAAGGGTCTTCGTGGGCTCCAAGCCGAGCTTCTCAACTATTGCCCTCAGCTGGCCAGGCTCGGGTTTTAAATCCCCAATTGGAACGTCGTCCCTTGTTGAAACAATCTCAAAGTAGTTTATTATCCCGTGCATCTCCAACGCCTTCAGGGCAGCATCCCGGGAACTCCGCGTCATGACTGCCAACTTAATCCCCCTCTCCCTGAGGAAGTCGAGGACTTCACGGGTGCCCTCGAAGAGGAAGCTCTCCTCCATGCGCTCGATCTCGAGTTCGATCATTGGCCTGTAGAGTTCGCTGAAATCAAGCCCCAACTCCCTGGAAACGCGCCTCAGTGTCTCGTACATAGGTGTCATATCTCCAAGGACTTCATCTGGTATGCCCATATCAAGAAGGCGCTTCCTCAGCTTCTCCTTGAGGGTTGGGAATGGTTCCGGTGCACCTACAATCGTTCCGTCGAGGTCAAAGACTACCAGTTGGATGTCCATTTTGCCCACCGAAGGGTTTATTTTTGGGGGTTCCTACCACAGAGGGGTGTGCCCAAATATGATAGCGATTGCTCCGCTTATAGGTTTAACCCTGACGCTCATCCTGACTCCCTACCTTGCCAAGGAAATGAAGAGGGCCGGAATTACGGGTAAGGATATTCACAAACTCAAACAACCAGAAATCGCTGAGATGGGAGGCTTGGCGATACTAATCGGACTCGCCATCACCATTCTTCCCTTTGCGAACTCTAGGGTATCCAAGGTACTCGCGGTCTTCCTCCTCTTTGGGCTGGTCGGGGTAATAGACGACCTCGTGGCGTTAAAGCAGTCACACAAGGTTCTCCTCTCGCTCCTTGCGGCGATTCCTGCCGCTTTCCTCGATGTCTCACCGATGGTGGACATCTTCGGCCACACTCTGAACCTCGGGACAGTTTACCATATCTTTGCCCTCCTCTTCATCGTCGGTTCCGCCAACCTAGTCAACCTGCTCGCCGGCTTCAACGGCATTGAGATTGGAACTTCGGCAATAGCACTAGGCTTTTTGGCGGCGATAACCGAAGGGCCGGTGAGAGTAGTTGCACTAACCGGTATGGGGGTTGCCCTTGGCTTCCTCTGGTGGAACAGATATCCCGCGAGGGTCTTCCCAGGTGATACGGGGACGCTGAGCATGGGTGCACTGATAGGTCTGGTCGGAATAATAGGGAAAGTCGAGGTCTACGCGGCCATTCTTTTGATACCCCACTTCATTGACTTCACGATAAAGGCCTTTGGAGTCCGCTTTGGGGTCAGAAAACACGGAAGAACGATGGTCCTGCCGGACGGAACGCTTCAGGCACCGCCGTACCCGAGCTTTTTAGGGACTATAATGAGAAAAGTACGCGTGAACGAGCCGAAGCTCGTCGCAATAGTCTGGGGAATCGAGTTCACTCTCGGGCTTCTCGTCCTTGCCCTTCGTCTATCACTTTGACCATCCCAAAGCCGTAACGCGTCTTTTCTCCAAAGCCGTTCTCGTAGCCGAAGCGGGCTATCTCCTTTGAGCCAGTATAGCGGAATATCATGAGGGAGCCGCGATAATAGGTGTCCTTAACGAGTATCCTGACGGGCTTAAACTTGACGACTTCTATGGCAAAGTCCTTTTCCTCGGGCATAGAGCCCACCATGGCAGAGTAGCGCATGAGCATTACTTTCCTAAGCTTATCGAAGAAGGCCTCTTCGTTGGGATAGAGATCCCATATTTTCATCTTATCGTCGTTAAGCTTGACCGTGCGCACCATTATGGGACTTAGCGTCGAGAAGAGAGCTCTCCCTCCGAGGGTAGGCTCCTTCAGGATTTTAACGTCCTCCGCGATGAAGGAAGCGTCGCCAATCTGAAGGGTCGGACTGTCGATGAAGCCCTCAACAACGGCCTTTATAATCTCCGCGGAGGAAGATGAGACGTAGAGGGAGACATCGTCAGAGAGAACCTTTATCCCCCTATCGGGCAAAAGCTCCCTCTTACGAACCATCATCCTCGAAAAGGTAAAGTAATCGACGTGGCTTACTTCCGCTTCATGAGCTATCTCGGGAGAAACTAGCGCTATCTTGCTCAGCAACTGATTGTAGACATCGTAGTTGTAGTTAAAGGGAAGGATAGTACCCTCCTCAACGGGTCTAAATTTGATTTCCACCCTCATTCTAACCCACCCCCTAATACACACCCTTAATCTCCGAGTTCTGGGTTAATAAGAATTTCGGAAAGTAAACTCCGAAAGGATTACCTTTTAAAAAAGTTCCAGAGAAGTGGAAATTTGGTAAGGAGATAGAAAAATGGACAAAGACAATAGAGTTAAAAAGGCCGGCATAGAATACCATAAAGAGAGGTGAGAGAGATGAGTGCCGAGAACATAGGTACTAAACCTGCAGATGATTATGATGATTACATCACATACCTAAAGAGAAGGATAAGGCAGCTTGAACTCCAAGTGAGGACGCTGGAAGCAGACAAGGAAAGGCTGGAAAGGGAGCTTTCACGCGTCAGAATGGAAATGTCGCGCCTCAAGCAACCACCGGCCTTCGCGGGAACGCTCCTTGAAACTCTAGACGATGACCGGGCAGTAGTGCAGAACTTTAACGGACCACGCTTTGTGGTCAGAATAGCACCGTGGATAGAGCGCGACAAGCTCAAGCCTGGCGCAAGGGTTGCCCTCGACCAGAGGACGATGGCAGTCGTGGAACTCCTACCGAGCGAGAAGGACCCGAGCGTCCTTGGCTTTGAGGTCATAGACAGACCAAGGGTCAGTTACAATGACATAGGTGGCCTTGACAAGCAACTTCAAGAGCTTAGAGAGACGATAGAACTCCCGCTCAAGCATCCTGATCTATTTGAGAAGGTCGGAATAGAGCCGCCAAAGGGGGTTCTCCTCTACGGGCCGCCGGGTTGTGGAAAGACGCTAATGGCAAAGGCCATAGCCAACGAGGCAAACGCCACCTTCATCCGCGTCGTTGGAAGCGAACTCGTCAGGAAGTTCATAGGTGAAGGGGCAAGGCTCGTTCACGAACTCTTTGAGCTGGCAAAGGAGAAGGCTCCAACGATAATATTCATCGACGAAATTGATGCAATCGGTGCGAAGAGAATGGATGAAACGACTGGCGGCGAGAGAGAAGTTAACAGAACCCTTATGCAGCTCTTGGCGGAGATGGACGGCTTCGACCCAAGGGGCAACGTCAAGGTCATAGCAGCCACGAACAGGCCTGATATCCTAGACCCAGCACTCCTCAGGCCCGGAAGGTTTGACAGGCTCATAGAGGTCCCACTCCCCGACTTCCACGGGAGGCTCGAGATACTCAGAGTCCACACAGGGAAGATGAACCTCAGGGATGTGAACCTCCGCATCGTGGCCGAGATGACCGACGGAGCCAGCGGGGCAGACCTCAAGGCCATAGCGACCGAGGCAGGAATGTTTGCCATAAGGGCCAGACGTGAGTACATAACGCAGGACGACTTCCTCAAGGCTATAGAGAAGGTCTTCGGTTCGGAGCAGAGGCTGGCACAGCAGATAGCGATGCATGAAGTAATGTATGGATGATACCGCAGTCCGGATTTTCCTGTTCTCTATTCCTAATTTCCTTCTGGAGTTGTGTCTGGCAAGGATCATAAAGGTATTGGAGTGTTGAAAACTGAACTCCTCAAAACCCAGCTGTGGGTGGCTACATTTATAAATCCCCACCCTCATCGAATCCTGTGGGATGAGATGGTCAGCAAATTGCTAGCGCTTGATGCCTACCCAAACCTGCGAGACCTAGACTTCAGGATACTGAGGGGGGTAGAGTTGAACATGCGCAACCACCGCTGGGTCCCTCTGGAGGACATCTCCCGCTTCGCCAGGGTCGACGTTGAAACCGCCTCTTTTAAGTTGGGCAGGCTCGACAACTGGGGGCTGGTTGTCAGGAGAAGCGACATAGGTTACATCGGCTACCAGCTCACGATACACGGCTACGACGCGCTGGCAATAAGGGCACTATCGAGAAAGGGTGTTGTGGAGGCGATAAGCTCGACCCAGATAGGGGTTGGAAAAGACGCGGACGTTTACGCCGGCATCTCTCCATCTGGCGAGAAGATCGCCGTTAAGTTCAACCGCGTTGGTGGGAGAACCGCATCGAGGAAGGCTTCCTACCATGGAGATGTTTTTCAGGACAAGCACCATACGAGCTGGCTCTACGTGTCAAGGTTAATAGCAAAGAAGGAGCACGAGGCGTTAACGCTTCTGAGTCCAATAGCAAGGGTTCCAAGGTCGATAGCTTGGAACAGGCACGTAGTTGTGATGGAGTTCATACACGGCACCGAGCTCGCCAACCTGAGGGAGGCAGATCTGACGGGGGAAGAGGCAGACGAGATACTCTCAAAGGTCCTCAACGAGTACCTGAAGATAGTCCGCTTTGGTATTGTCCACTCCGACCTCAGCGAGTTCAATGTAACCATAACTGATGATGGAGACGTTCTGATAATAGACTGGGCGCAGCATATAACAACGGACAGGCCCGAAAGCTACGAACTCCTGAAGAGGGATTTAACCGTCCTATTGAATGCCTTCCGGAGAAAATGGCACGTTGATAGAGAGTTTGAGGAGGTATGGCCTGCCTTTGAGGAAGCCTGGAAAAGGAGCAGGGGTGAGTGATATGGGCGTGAGGGAGCGGGCGCTTGAACTCTTTCGGGAGGCCCTGCTGGCGGAGAACATGAGGGATTTAAAAACCGCCAAGAGGAAGCTCGACGATATAATGGACATCACCAGAAGAGAGGAGCCGGAGCTTTACTTTGAGGCCTGCTTCAGGATGGCGGAGGTGTTCATCCAGGAGGACAACTATCGCGGAGCCGTCAAGTGTGCCATCCGGGGAATCTACCGCGCCCCAAACGAGGAGCTCAGGAAGCTCGGGATAAGGCGGCTGGGCGATATACTCACCATCCTAAAGAGCGAGAACCGCCTTGAAAAGCTGGCCGAGAACATGGAGCCGACTTTAGCTCTGATAAAGAAAGACGAGGCCCTTTACAGATTTACTTTAACGCTCGTTGCTTTCGCACGGGGAAAGGAGGTAGAGGTAGACTCCCTCCCTGAGGAGTTCAAGAAAGTCCTAGATGGGTTTAGAGGATAGCATCGGTGATCCCTGTCACGTACTCTTTTTTCGGCCTCACAGGGAAATTATACGGTTCTTTTTTCGGCCTCTCGTTGTAGTACGGCCTGTTACAGCCCGGACAGCCATGGGTGGCAAAAGCCTCAGGTGAGACTAGCCCTAGGAGTTCCTCCTTAGGGATTCCAAAACCGGTGAGGTTGCCTCCATTATCAAATTTAAAGTCCCTAGGAGATGCGAGGTTCTTTTCAAGGAGGTACCTCGCGAGTTGAATCCTGCGATATCTCTTGAGGGACGGGGGTTTAGCGTTCTCAAGCCGGGTTCCCTTCACGGGAGTGAACGCAAAGAGGGAAACCTCGGCCTTCATGCCGTAGAGCCTTGCCATCGTTTCAACCATCTCCCTATCCGTTTCACCGAGGCCCACTATGAGGTGGACGAACGCTTTCCCAAGACCAAAGACATCGAGAACATCACGGGTGAAGGCCCACATTTCATCCCAGGAGTAGAGAGAGTCTTTGACGCTCTTATAAATCCTCTCACTCGCGGCATCAAGGCCGACACCGATGTAGTCAACCCCCCGCTCTTTGAACTCCTTCAACACATCCCGCCCAACGGGCGTTATCGAGACTGAAACCGGAAGGTTCAGAGGAGCAAAGCGATCCAGAAGCTCCAAGACGTCCTCAACCATATCTGGGTAATCTATTGTCTGGAGGCAGAGCCGGGAGAAACCGCCATTTGGGAGCGCCTTTAAAACGTCTTCAAGTTCAAAGGCCGGCCAGGTAACGCGCGAGAGTTTCTTCAGATTTGCCCCGCTCTCCCTAGCCTGGACGCAGAAGGCGCAGTTGTTCCTACAGTGGCCGGGCCAGTAAGTCATTAGATAGGCAGTCGTTGGCCTGGCAAGCATCTTACCATGCTTAAGTCCCATGGCAACGGCCGTTCCATAGGAGACTCTGATGAATTCAACCATTCCTACCACCTACAAAATAGGATATGGCCAAGATTAAAAGGGCTATCCCACTGAGGATGGGTAGGAACCCCAAAATCCCTGCGTATCCGAGGCTTCCTGCGGCGTATCCGAGGGTGAACTGACCACTCATCGTCCCGAGGTCAAAGAACATCGTGTAAACGCTCGAACCCATCGTCCTTATCCTCTGGGGCAGTTTTCCAAGGGCCATGAGCTGCATCGCCGGAACAGCAAGGCCGAAACCGGCACCGATGAGAACCGCGCTGGCATAGGAACCGGGGGGAGTTGTAAACCTAAGAAGGAGTAAGTAGCCGGTTATAACGGTAGTCAATCCCGCCGTGGAAACGGGTATCGGCCCCATTCTATCGGCGCTCCTGCCCCCAACGACCCTCGTAACGAAGCTCGAGATTCCAATGACCATCATGTAGGTTCCAAAGATCCTCTGTGGATAGGACAGCTCCTTATAGAGGGCAGGGAGAAAGGTGGTCACCCCGGCATAGGAGGCCGAGAAGAAGAGTAGTGCTATGGAGGCGGCGATGAAATATGGCTTTAAAAGCTCAGAGTAATCCGCTTTCTCCTCCCTCTCCACATGGATAACAATTCTCCCAATGTCCCTCTTTACCGGAATCACAAAGAGCGCCCCAACGGCCGAGAAGAGGGCCACAAGGGCAAAGGCACCGGAGAAGCCGAGGTAGTCTGAGGAGTAGCCGCCGAGGGCAGGACCGATTATGTTGCCAAGCGAGAACATCATACCGCGCCAGCCAAGGGTCTCGCCAACCCTCCCGACAGGGGCAAGGTCAACGGCGGTGGAGAGGCTTGAGGGAAAGAAGATACCCATGGAAAAGCCATGAAGTGCCCTCGTGAAGGCGAAGAGCCAGATGTTTCCGGTAACTGCCGAGACAACGTACAGGAGGCCCGAAACAAGGCTCAAGAGGTTTCCGAGGATCATCGACTCGAGCCTGTAACCCCTGTCACCAACGAGGCCGCCAATTGGCTTGGAGACAAGCGAGAGGACGGAGGTTATCCCCGCAAGCACGCCCACGAGGAAGGGGTCCGCACCGAGAGTTATCGCGAAAGGAGAAACGATGGGGTTGACTGAGCTTATACCTAGGAAGAAAAAGAGCGTCGACAGGTTGAGGAGCCATATGTTGCGGAAGTCCCTATCCACTAAACCCCAACCTCCGGTTTCTCCATGCCGTCCCTCATGAAAGCGTAGCTCATGTGTCTGGTGTTTTTCGCGAAGCCGATGTTTCCCTTTGAATCCACCATGATGATACCCATCGTGTCCGGGCCGAAATACTTGGTGGCGAGGCTGATCGCCGCTTCGCTCGCGGCCTGAGCATTCATGCCAAGGCGAATGAAGTCTGTGGCGCTCTTGGCTAAGGCAAGCTTTATCGCCACCTCTCCAAGGCCGGTGCAGGAAGCCCCAGCAACTTCGTTGGCGTAGGTTCCACCGCCGATTATAGGGGTGTCACCGACGCGGCCGAACATCTTGAGGAAGACGCCACCCGTTGATGTACCTGCAACGACCTCCTCTCCGTCGAAGGCAACTGCACCAACGGTGCTCCTCAATACTTCTGGATACTCCTTTATTAGCTTGTTCAGCCTCTTCCAGTGGTTAGCTTCGCCCTTCTCGAGGAGTTTCTTCCTGAGGTCTTCCCACTGCCCAAGTCTCTCGTCGGTTATCGGATTGTACTCCCCAAAGCCGAGCAGGCGGGCGAACTTTACGGCGCCTTCGCCACTCAGGAGAACATGGTCCGTCTTCTCCATAACCTTTCTGGCGACGCTTATCGGGTTCTTAACCCCCTGGATCCCGGCAACCGCACCGGCCTCCAGCGTTTTCCCGCGCATTATAGCCGCGTCCATCTCAACCTTCCCGTCGAGAGTGAGAACGCTCCCGGTTCCGGCATTGAAGATTGGGTTGTCCTCCAGAGCCTTAACAGCCTCTTCAACTGCATCCAACGCGGAACCGCGCTTCAATTCCTTCCAGCCGGCTAAAACAGCCTCTTTAACACCGCCAAGAACCTTTGGAATGCGCTCCTCTTTCTTAATCGTCCCAGCACCGCCGTGGACTATAATAGCGACCATGGGAATCACCGGAGGAAAGAAGGCTCGAACGGTTAAAAGGCTTATGGAAACGAAAAGATAAGGACAAAATCAGCTGAGTGCCATGTTGATTATAGTCTCCCCGATGTTCTCGAGGTACTCAAGGATCCTGCGGTAGCTCTCGAGGGCTATCGACTGGCGATAATCTATGGAGCGTATCTCAGCCTTGAGTTCGAGCATCAGCTTGTCTATCTTGCCCAAGTCGCGCTCCTCTATCTGGCTCATCATCTCGCCGAACTTCTCTTTCAGGTAAGGCACGTTTATCCCGCTCGGGTTCTCTGAAATCCTAGTTATATGGTCACCTATCCTCTCAATGTTACGGACAATGAAGAGTATGCCGAGCAGGTCAAAGGTTCTCCGGATTATGCCGCTCTCCTCGGTTATGCTGCGCCTGCTCAGCAACCTGTTAACAGCGCGGATCGTGAGGAAGTAGAAGCGGTCAAGCTCGTTCTCAAGATCGTTTATGTCGCGCAGAATTTCTTCGTCGTCTGGAGAGGCTATAAGGAGTTCGAGGTCGCCGAGCATCGACATGACCAGAGAGCGTATTCTCCCAAGGAGCTCGGAGAGGTTTATCTCATCCTCATCAAGGAGGCTCTTAGCAACTATCCTCTGCGGCTCGTCGAGGATTATCTCAACCCCCGGAAGGCTCTGGAGGACTTTCCTGACCTTGACCTTGTAGATGGGCATCTCCTCAGAGAAGTTAACCTCAAGGATGTCATAGCCCTGAATGTAGGCTGAGATGGCAAGGCGAACGGCCATGTCCGGCGAGTACTCGTGCGATATAGTTAGGATCTTCCTCTCACTTACTTCCCTCGGCTCCTTTGGGAAGATGGTTATACTTCCATCCGGGTTTATAGACAGGGGCACAACATCACCCTGACTCAGGCTGTTCTCGCGAACCCACTTCTTTGGAAGGGAAATTATGTATGAGCTTCGACCAGTAAATTGGATTTTCCTAAACTCCATAGATATCCCCGCCGATATATATCCTAACTTTAGATAAAAGATTCATTTCGATAAACTTATAAACGCTATGAGCAACGTTTCAGCATGCTCACCGAGTACGGCAGGGACGCGAGGATACTCATAGGGGCAAACGCGCTGGGTCAGACGTTCCTGTGGTTCTCGTTCTTCATAATGCCCTTCTACCTAAAGGCTCTTGGCTACGGGATGAAAACGATGGGGATGTTTTTCTCTGCTCAGACGATAGTCGGTGGACTCTTCTTCCTCCTGGCAGGTCCGATATCGCTCCGCCTTGGATACAGGAAAACACTGCTCTCAAGCGCCATCGTTGGTTTGGCAGGGAGGGTTTTCCAAGTCTCAGCCTCGAGTTGGTTCGTGCTACTCCTAGGTTTCATCCTCGTTGGAGTGAACATGGGACTCAGGCAACCGAACTACAACGCCTACCTGAGCGAACTTGTGCCCGATGAGATGAGACATGAGGCCTTTTCAAAGAGTTTCGGACTGGGAACACTCTTCAATTCGCTAGGCGTTCTTCTAGCGGGCTTTCTCCCCGGTTACCTTGTTGGGGCAGGCTTGACCGAGGAAACGGCCTACAGACTGACGTTTTCCCTATCACTCCTCCAGTTCGCTTTCGTCATACCCGCACTATTCATTGTGAGGGACGTTGCTGTTAGGGAGAAAAGGATCAGATGGGAAAGAAACTTGGTAGTTAAGATTCTCAAGTTCTCCCTCCCGAGTGCCATTATAGGTCTCGGCGCCGGAATAACGATACCCTTCATGAGTCTCTACTTTAAAATTCGCTTTGGTGAGACGCTCTCGGCCATAAGCTACGTCTTCTTCTTCCAGCAGCTGGCGATGGGACTCGGATCGTTCGGTCTGCCAGAACTCGTTAGGAAATGGGGGCCTGTAAAAGTTATAACATCCTTCCAAGGGGCGGCAACTGTCCTCTTCGCCGTTTTTCCATCCATTGAGACTTTCGCCCTGGCTGGGGCCGTTTATGTCGCGAGGGCAATACTGATGAACATAATCTGGCCCATAAACAGTTCATTCATGATGGGTTCCTTCAAAACGGAGGAAAAGGCCACTGCCAACGGAATTCAGCAGGCCTTCTCAACATTCATGAGAGGAGTGGGTAATTCCGTTGGCGGAACGCTCTTCGCAATCTCGCTGGTTTATCCGTTCTACGCCACCGCCGTTCTCTACGCCGTAGCAACTGTACTGTTCTATGCATTCTTCAAGAGGTACAACTGATCAGTCCTTGGCGAGTTCCTTTCCCCTCTCAAAGGCCCTGAAGTTGACCTCCCAGAACCTTTCGCGGAGGGTCTCCCTGATCCCAGTCTTTATGCTCTCATCCTCCAGTGGGATCAGCCCCCTGCCGAAGGCATAGCCGAGCATCAGAACGCCCAAGGTTCTGGGGTTTATCTTATCTGCCTCCCCCTGGAAGTCCGTCATGTGGGCGGGGCAGATTCTCCCCATTGCTTCTTTTATCTCGTTCAGTTCAGGGTACTTCTCCTTGCCAACGAGTGTCGTTGCCGTGTGAATCGGGTAGGCGTTGATTATCGCAGTGCTCTTCTTGCTCAAAAAGCGCGCGTTCCTTAAGGCCTCAGCAGGCTCAAGGGCGAGCATCAGATCAGCCTGGCCTTCCTCGATGAGCGGAGAATAAACTTCCTCACCGAAGCGGAGATAGCTGAGGACGCTCCCGTAGCGCTGGCTCATTCCAAGGGTTTCGCCGATTCTAACGTTGTAGCCCTCGTGCATCGCCGCGTTGCCCACTATCCTCGAAAGGGTCAGACCGCCTTGACCACCGACACCGGTTATTATTAGGTTGAACTCCATCCACATCACCGGATATAGTTAGTTGGGGGTGAATAAAAACCTAAGCCCCAAGAAATTCCGATCAGAGCCTCAGCTCCTCGAAGATTTTGAGCTTTTCACGCCCCTCCAGCTTGACCCAGTCGAAGATCGAGCCGGAGCTTTCCCCCAAGCGGAGCGTCTCGACGAGCTCCCTGTACTTTCCGCCCGCGATGCCGTTGGCTATCACCGCACTTCCCTCGGCGGCTTCCTTCGCCTTGGCCCTGCTCTCCAGTTTGAGAACTTCGACGGAGAAGCCGTAGGTTTCGAAGGCCCACTCAAGGGCCGCTTTGA
>Ga0256829_1002267_pt1 | contig 14507 bp, 12 predicted proteins | sample 131447metaG_FD_185979 | JGI IMG/M metagenome (GOLD analysis project Ga0256829, IMG submission 185979) | Hydrothermal vent microbial communities from Lau Basin, Pacific Ocean - 131-447 | ecosystem: Environmental > Aquatic > Marine > Hydrothermal vents | place: Pacific Ocean: Lau Basin | collected...
AATCAATCCCTAGAGATTTAAGTTCTGCAATAACATCATCATTTACAACAAATTCAGCAATTGTTTTTAGCCCTATACTATGTGCTAATTCTATAATTGCCTTCACAATATTTCTATATTTTTCTGATGAAGCAACATTTTTCACAAGTGAACCATCTATTTTTAGGTAATCAACATCTAAATCTACTAAGTAGTTAAAATTAGCATAACCACTTCCAAAGTCATCTATTGAAAATTGAATTCCCTCAAAATGAAACTGTTTAATTACCTTGGTTAATTCTTCTAGATTTTCAACGGATTGACTTTCTAAAAGCTCAATACTAAATAAAGATTTATTTTTAAGTTTTTGAATAGCCTTCATAACATAATCCATCAATACTTTATTTAAAATATCATTTGCATTAAAATTCACACTAATACTTACATCTTCTTGTATGATTTTAGCTATAGATATGTCTACAACCCTTTTTGCAACATCTGTATAAATTTGTGTATGCTCGATAGCAGGAAGAAAATGATTAGGGAATGTCAGATTCCCTTCTTTATCTATATATCTTACTAATGCTTCATATTTATATGCATGCATATCTTGATTTACTATCTTATGAAAATGACAAACTATTCTGTCTGCTTCCAATGCTGATTTGACTTTCTCAATAGTATCGTTAGCAGAACTTTTTTCTTCAACAATAATATTTTCGCTATAAATGACAACTCTATTTCGACCTTGTGTTTTTGCTTTATAGAGCATCATATCTGCTATTTTGATGGCATCACCTATATTTTTTGAATATTTTGGATGATTGTTAACACCAATGGATACAGTAAAAGATAATTCTACTTTATCTTTCTTAAAACAGAAATTTTCTATATCTTGTCTAATTTTATTTGAAATACAATGATTAGTATCTTCTTCGTTAGTATTCTTTTTTACAAGGAGTATAAATTCTTCTCCACCATATCGAAATATCTTATCGTTTTCACCTAAGGCTTCTAACATAAGTTTAGCCCCACTTTTTAAAACTTCATCTCCAATATTATGTCCATAAGTATCATTGATTTTTTTGAAATAGTCAAAATCGACTATACAAAGAGAGTAGTTATCCAAATCTATAGTTTCTAAATATTTTCGAAGATAAAGTCGATTATACACACCAGTTAAAGGGTCTATATAGGATTCTTTGCGTGTTTTGTAATAGATATAAGCTTGAATAAGACTTACAATCATAAAGATGATGATGAGAATATACACGATTGTAAAAATCTTTTTTACTGGAGAAATCGTTTTTTCAATATTATGTGTTAAGTCACTAGCAAAATCAAAAACTAAAATAGCTTCTACATTATTATTTATAAGTATAGGATACAAGTAGGTTATTGACAAAGATTTTAATGAATCTTGTATTGATACAATCTCTTTTTTCGTATTATATATTTTGTTATACAAATCATTTTCAGCATCAAATTTTTCATTAAAGATTGCTTTATCTGTATCTGAAGCATCTAATAAAAATCGAAATTTTCCATTTTTATCTTTATAAAGAAGATACAGGTATTTGATTTTTGAGGAAAGTGCAAACTTCATCTTATTCTCTAAGTCAGTTCTTATTATTGGGTTTTTCTGAAGTAACCTAAATAAAGAATTATTATTTGTTGATTTTATTTTAAGGAGTGTTTTTTCAAAATGTATTGCCACTGCTCGTATGTCTTGTATGAGATTTTCTTGTACCTTCTGGTAGAGCGTTTCTTCTGTATTTAATACAAAACTATGGAACCACATCATAAATCCAAAAATTACTATAAGAATAAAAAAGAATGAGGTTTTATATTGAGTTCTTACCATAATAAACTATCCTCAATATATTTATCATAAGATTTATTAAGTTTTATTTTATGCTTTTCTAATCGAGGTCGAATAAAAACAATATTTGGTCTCCCTTTTTTCCAGTAAAATGCTCCAACAGCATTTCTATATTTATGCAAAAGTGCATAATCTAACACAAAGATTATTTTATTTTTACATTTATTATCAATCGATGTATTTGAGTATAAAAGAAGTATAGAAGCATCTTTGCAATGCTTTCTTGTATGTAAGTGTTTCTCATTTATTGTAATAACATTTTTTTTTGTCTGTGTATCTAGCCATACTGTATATTTGTTGCCTGCTAATTGTTCTAAAAGTGTTGCAACAATTTTAGTAGACACATCATTTGAAGCATTGAGAAGAACAGTAAAAAGGATAAAAATTAGGATAATGTTACGCATCTAAAAAGACATTTCCATATTAAATAATACTTTTCTATCTATGATAGTTACAGGATATAAACCTTGTACTGAAGTTTTAAGTGCCTTATTTAATAAATTCTCTCCTTTGAGAGAGATATCTATTGATTTATTGAGATGATATGTGATTGCAGAGGTGAAATCATACCCATCTGGGATAACTTGGTTGCTAATAGATGTATACCCCATTCTATATATGAGTTCATTATAAAAATCTAAATTTTTAAATGTATTAAAAAGTTTCATATATCCTCCAGATAAAGGGCTCATATTTCGACCTGTATCTCGACTTGAGGAATAGTATTCAAAGATGAGCTTGTTATCTTTATTGGGTTGGTATGTATAGTTTATAAAACTGTCAAAAAAGAGTATAGTTTTAGCTTGATTATAATAGGTGTTTGTATTTGATATTTGTCCAAAATTAGATATGGATACAAATGCAGTTCCTAGATTTAATTTATGTACATCATGAGTATAGATTAACTCAGTGGAAGTGGTTTTTACTCCCATCGCTTTTAAAGAAGGAGTTCCATTTAAGGGATACGGGAAAGAAGATAACTCTTTAGCTGATGGGTAAACTTTATTATTTGAATAAAATGCTTTTAGAGTAACATCATTTCCAAAAAGTGCAACTATCCCTGATCTAAATTGTATTTGATTATCAATTCTATCTTTGTAACTGTTTTTATAGTGTTCATACTTCAGTGTTGTTGTCCATAAGAAATCAGTACTATACTGATAATCGTACTCTCCAAAGACTGAGGCAATATTAATACTCTTTGGACCTTTATATTCTGCACTTCTATTGATACCATCAACAGTAGATTGAAAAGTAATATCTTTTTTTTGATACTCAACTCCATAGAGAAATGTATGTTTATCTACTTTTGTTTTGTTCTGTATATTTATTTTATAAATATCATTAGCATAAGAATCTTGCACAGACTGAGCAATGCCACCACTAAAAATTTTAATTCCATTTGAGTCAACATTATCTATGCCTATATCTTCGTGTGCATATGAGAGAGTGATTCTTAAGTTATTGATATATTTAGTAAAAAGGAGACTTTTATAGTAGGAGTCTAGTTGCTGTTTTTGTGGTGTTTTTTGTGTCCCTAATCCACCTAGGCCATCATGATTATGTCTATAATAAGACAACTCCAAGCTAAAGTCTTTCTCTCTTTTTAGCATTGCATAAAAGTTTAAATTTTGACTATCTCTTTGAAGGTTTACCCCTTTGTTATACAATGTTTTGTTATTTGTATTCGTTTGACTTATATAGGCAAGATAGTCTAGATTATCAATAATACCAGCTGTTAAGGCATTGTAACTATTACTATTATAAGAGCCATAGCTAAGGCCAAAGAGCGAACCACTATCACGACTTGGTTCTTTTGTATACATTTTTATTGTCACAAAACCATATTCATTTCCAGATGAGAGGGAACTTGCACCTAAATAGACTTCTATATGGTCAATATGTCCTAAATCATACTCTCCAAAAATAGATAAAGCACTTCCAAAACTCGCGGAAGACATTTCAAGGTCATTCAAATAAATGCGTGTAAAAGCAGAGCTCTCTGTAGATGCTCCAGCTCGTTGAAATTTAATATTACCAAAAGCATTTTTTTCCAAAGTAAAAAAACGGATGGATTTAAAAATATCAATAAGTGAATATGCTTGCATCTTATCTAAATCACTTCGAGTAAACACTATCAGGCTTCCAGAGCTTTCATCTTTTGTTTTGTTGTGCAAAGCACTCTTTTTTTCATAGAGAGTTAGCAGTTTGTCTATCTGTTCACTTGCATGTAACGGTAACAATAAAAATGGGAGTAGTAAAAGTGGTTTATAAAACATTCAAATATATTTCCTCATCTTACATGAAATTCATTATTTTTCATTATACAACAAAATCTAGAAATTTCGTATGTTATTTAAGTTAATCTTATTAAGGGGGGGGTATAATGTTACCAAAATGTCACATAAAGGATTTTAATAATGTTTAAAAGTCTCACTATAAAAAATAAGCTATATCTCCTTGCGATACTTTCAACCATTGGCTTTGTTATTTTATTTTACTTGTTTTTCATCTCCATAAGCACTATGAAGTCTCTCAATAGTACAGAAAATATGGCTGTAAATTTAAAAGCAGATATGTTGATGTTACGAAGAAATGAAAAGGATTTTTTAGCAAGAAAATCTTTAAAATATCGTGATAAGTTTCAAAAGAATGCAAAGGTATTAAAAGAACACCTTGAAAAAGAAAAAAAATTATTTGTACAAAACAATATTGATAGAAGCCTGTTAAATAAATTTGACACTGCAATCAGCCAGTATGAAACTATTTTTATGCAATTGATTCAATTACAGCAAGTTATTGGACTGAATGAAAAAGTAGGTCTTTATGGAGCTTTACGAGACTCTGTACACAAGACACAAAGAAGTGCTAAAGCAACGCATGATTTTGAATTGTTAGCAAAAGTTTACGAGCTTAGAAAAAATGAAAAAGATTTTATGTTACGAAGAAATATGAAATATGTCAAGGAGCATAAGGAACACATTGGAGCATTATTAGCAATAGTGTCAGGAGAGGTAAAAAACGACTTGCTTCGATATAGAAAAGATTTTTTAGACCTTGTTAAAGCAGAGAATAAAATAGGGCTCAATAGTAATCTTGGGTTACAAGGTAAGATGAGAGATATTGTACATACAACCGAAGACTCTTTACAAGAAATTGATACTTTAACACAAAAAATTATTCAGCAAAAATCTAAAGACTCTTTTATGTATGTGCTTACCATAACAATCATATTGATAGTCATTGTCTTTATATTTGCAATTAGTATATTACTCAGTATTACAGGTTCTCTTCAAAAGATTTTAAAAGCTGCAAATGATTTATATGAAGGAGAAGGTGATTTAACAAAACGATTAAATATTGTACTGTCTGATGAAATAGGTGCCGTGGCTGTAGCTATTGATAACTTTATAAAAAAAGTACAAGCAATGACCAATACAGCAAAACAAGTCAGTTCAGAAAATGCAGCTATATCCCATGAACTTTCACAAACATCCTTAATGGTAAAAGAAAATGTTGAAGAGTCAGTAGCAATTATTGATGGAGTAAATAAACAAGCAGAAGAGACTCAAAGTACAATTGCCAGTTCAATAACCCAATCACAAGAATCACAAAAAGAGATTCTTCAAGCCAAAGAGCATCTCGATGTTGCAAGAGAAGAAATTATTACTTTAACATCTAAAGTGCTTACAACAGCCGAGTCCGAAGAAGTCCTTTCTCATGATATGGAAACTCTTTCTTCAGATGCAGAAGCTATTAAAACAGTTTTAGTGGTGATTGCTGATATAGCCGATCAAACGAATTTACTTGCATTAAATGCAGCTATTGAAGCAGCACGAGCGGGTGAACATGGACGAGGCTTTGCGGTCGTTGCTGATGAAGTACGCAAACTCGCAGAACGTACACAAAAATCTCTAGCAGAGATAAATGCTACTATTAATATTATCGTTCAATCTATCGTCGATACTTCAATGAAGATGAGTACTAATTCTCAAGAGATTCAAGAGTTATCAAATATTGCTCAAGATGTAGAGGAAAAATTAACTTTAACTGTTGGAATCGTTCAAAAAGCAGTAGAAGCTAGTAAATTAACTGTTGATGATTTTAAACATACCGGAGAAAATATAGATAATATTGTAAATCGAGCAGAACAGGCGAATAATATATCTTTTGTAAATGCAAAAAGTATAGATGAGATTCATACAACAGCTGAGCACTTATATGTACTGACTAATGATTTAGATACGAAACTTGAAACATTTAAAACTTGATTTTATATAAAATTTATCTTTTTAATTGTGGTATATTTTTTGAGCAATGAATATATGCTTCTAAAACATCCACTAAAACCCATGTTACCTGTTCTTTAGCAAGTCCTTTACTGAAATTTTGAAGTTTTGTCATATCATTTTTTTGAAGTAAATTATTAGATGAATCTAAATTGAGGATATGTGCTTTTCCATTAATATGTAAACCAGAAAGTGTTTCAAAAAAATCTATAAATAATAAACCAATATTGGGATTTTCCGATATATTTCCAAGTGATGCCATCACACCATTTCCATGAAATTCAGGATAGGCAAATCTTTTTTTATCTAAGATACAAATGCTACTTCCATTACGAAATGAGCTATCGCACTCTCCATCTTTATCAGAGGTTGAGATAAAAAACATCGTTTGTTTAGCAATAAACTCTTCCATCGTTTCTGTTATGTAAGAGTGAACTTCTCGTTCATAAAAACTTTTTGCCTTCTCTCGCGTTTGATATTCTAACTGTAGTAAATGTTCACCATCACTACCAGGGAGCTTATTATCATTCATATCTTTAATGCATCCAAATATTTTTTATAATTCTAACATACTAAAATATAAAATGTATAATAAACCTTCTGTATTGAAAAATATAAGTTCTTATTAATAATCTTTGTAAAAACTCAGCTAACTTTTTCAATATTTATCAAAAATAAGCAGATTTGAAACCATTTGTTGTAAAAAAATGTAGTAAAACTTTAAAATATCAAACCTTAAAGCCCTAAAATAAGGGTTAAACTAAGAAAGAACTCACTAATCCAATAAGTCCACAAAAGACTGATTCAAATATATAATATTGACATTAAGGCGATATTCGCCTATAATACATTTACTACAACAAGGTAATGTAATGACTCAACAACAAATAAGTAAACTCTTAGATGTACCAGACAGAACACTTAGAGATTGGAAAAAGAATAGACATAGACTCTATAATCTTTTAGAGTCTTTAGAATACAGTGATGCAAAAGAGAAAATTGGTGCCGTTGATCTTAATGATGTTATTGTATTTGACCCACACTACTACTCTCGTAATCTTTTCTGGCAAACAAATGAAAAAAGTGAGCAAAAAGTATATGCTATTATCTCAAACTATCTTTCTACTTTAAATCGACAAGATATAGAAAACCTATGTCAACAGTTTGGTAAAAATCTTGTAAAAAGTGTTTTAAAAGAGAAGTATAAAAAAATGTATGCACAAGGCTTCATAGCAACTAGTGGTATGGATATTCCTCTTAGTGGTAGATATGAACATAACGAAATGTATAAACAACTCTTAGGTATGATAAATGACTGCTAATGTCAAACAAGTACTACAAAAAATCTATAATAATGAAATATTTAACGATGAGTTGTACTTCACTGGAGGTACGGCTCTCGCACATTATCTTAATCACCGTATTTCAGAAGATATAGACATAGTTTCCTCTTCAAAACTCAACCATAGAGCAATAATCTCTCAAATGAGCAGTTTAGGAGCTACAAAAATAAAAGATGAGCATGAAACTGCACTGAGAATGGCTGGACTCTTTCCTCATGAGTATATGATAAAGTTTGTACTGGATAATGTAAAGGTAGAGTTCTTTCAAGCCAATAGACCAATACAACAAGAGATACTCTCTAAAATGACATTTAAGAATTTTGAAAACTCAACACTTAAAATACTTGATGTCAAATCTATAGCTAAACTAAAAATCGTAGCACTAATTATGAGAGATAAATCACGAGACTTATTTGATTTTGGAACGATATTGGAAGAGGAAATATTTACTGTAGATGAACTTATTGATTCGTGTACAAAAGTAGATGATAGATTAAACTCACTTGAGAATATCATACACTTTGTTAAGAGCAAAAAAGAGCCTAATGATGATGAAGCAGTGTATCTTAGTGAAACAAAGAGAGTAGAATTAAGCTTTGAAGCAATCCAAGACAAAGTGATTGGATTTTTAGGTCAATTAGCGAAAAAGTAAAATGACTGATAAAAAAGAAACATTCTTACGGCAATACTTGATAGAAACCTTATGTATTCACTTACTGCTTGAATTGACGTTTTCTTATGCATAAGTTGATTGAAGAGACAAGTAAAATGATGATTGTGGAAAAACTTTGTGGAAACTTTTTAACTTATTCTGATTTTGATTCGTATTTTAGGGAGTTGTAGGTGGATGGGGTAGAGGGATTCGAACCCCCGAATACCAGTACCAAAAACTAGTGCCTTACCGCTTGGCGATACCCCAATGATTAAAAATTATAAATTGGTTGCGGAAGCAAGATTTGAACTTGCGACCTTCGGGTTATGAGCCCGACGAGCTACCGAACTGCTCTATTCCGCGGCGTTTTAACAAACATCTGTGTGTTTGTGAGCCGAAATTATAGACAAAAAGTTTTTTAATGTCAAGGGAATTTTGAGGAAATTAATAAAGTTTATTCTAACCGATATTTAAATAAGTTTTATGTATAATCTCGTTAACTAAATAAAAGAGAAAATATGACACCTACAAAACGAGTATTAGAAGCTATAGATGAGATTAAAAAAGGTAACATGGTTATTATGTGCGATGATGAAGATAGAGAAAATGAGGGTGACTTAGTATATGCTGCAGCATTTTCTACACCAAAAAATGTAAACTTCATGGCGACACATGCCCGTGGGCTTATCTGTGTAGCTTTAGGTAAAAGTATTGCAACTAGGTTAGATCTCAATCCAATGGTTAGTTCAAATACATCTTCTTATGAAACTGCTTTTACAGTATCTGTAGATGCTAAAGATGCACTGACTGGAATCTCGGCAGGAGAGAGAGATGATACTATCAAAATTTTAGCAAATCCTATCTCTCATGCTACAGAGCTTGTAAAGCCAGGTCATATCTTTCCTCTCATTGCTAAAGATGGGGGTACACTCGTTCGTACAGGTCATACTGAGGGTTCAGTTGATCTATGTCGTTTAGCTGGTTTAAGCGAGGCTGGTGTTATCTGTGAGATCATCAAAGAAGATGGCACGATGGCAAGGCGAGATGATTTGGACCTATTTGCTAAGAAGCATAAACTAAAAACAGTTTTTATCTCTGACATTGTAGAGTATCGTCTTGCAAATGAAAGATTGGTTGGCGAAGTTGAAGTAAATGAGATCGATTTTTTTGGTGCAAGAGTAAAGCAACATACTTTTAGAGACCATGATGAAGTAGAACATACAGCGATAGTTTTCGGAGCTATAGATAAGGTTGCTAATGTGCGTGTGCATAATGTAGTAACAGACATTGAACTACTTTTAAATCAAAAAAAATACAACAACCTGATAAACTCCATTGAGTATCTTAAAAAAAACAATGGTGTATTAGTCTTTATCAATAAAACAAATCATCAAGATAATGCGGCTATGAAAGAGATAGGGACAGGAGCTCAAATCCTTAAGAGCCTTGGTGTAACAAAGATGAATATCCTTACTTCGTTAAAACAAACAGAGTTTGTAGGTCTAGGTGGGTTTGGTTTAGAGGTAAATGAGATTATAAATATCTAGTTACAAACTTTATTTTTACCACTTTTTTTTGCCTTGTACATCAACTCATCTGCCTTCTTAATCATAACATCAAGATCTTTATCTCTTTGAGATGTGAGTCCTACTGAGATGGTGAGCTTTACCTGTTTGCCATTGGTTTCAAACTTTAAAGCCTCAACTGCTTTACAAATACTCTCTGCAATCTCAATTGCATTTTCCTGAGGACAATCTGGCAGTACAAAAACAAACTCTTCACCACCAAAACGAGCACAAAAATCTGACTCTCGTAGGTTTGTTTTGATTGTCTTGGCAACAAGTTTAAGTGCTTCATCCCCAACATCATGTCCATATGTATCATTAACATTTTTAAAGTTATCAATATCGCATAGAGCGATGGAGATGTTGCTTTGTTGTCTATTCATAATAGCAAGAGTTTTTGTACCTGCTTCAAAAAGGTAAGTACGGTTATGGAGACCAGTTAGATGATCATGCAAAGCCATGTTTTTAATATCTCTAAACATATTTAAAGTAGTGAGGGTGTTTGATAGTCTTGCAATAAGTTCCTCTTGTATGTAAGGCTTTGGAATATAATCATTTGCTCCTATGCGTAAGAATTTTGAAATAATTTTTGTGTTAGCTGTTGCTGATAATATAAGAATGGGTAGTTCTTCAAATAGGTACTTTGTCCGAATTAATTTTGTAAGTTCATATCCATCCATTTTTGGCATTTCATAATCTGCAATCACAAGGTCAATATTATGTGATTTTGTAGAATTGAGATGCTTCCAAGCTTGTTCTCCATCGGAATATGTGATACATTCAAGACCTTGGTTTTGTAAAATTATTTTCATAGAGATAAGTGCAGTTGTTGAGTCATCCACAACCAAAACTTTCATGTTCGTATTTTGCAATAATCTTTTTGCAACATTTGATGCAATATGCACATCTTGTATTTCTGATGTTATAATATAATCACTAGGTGCTAAAGAGTGAATCTCGTTCATTGTACTATCTGTATCTCGAGTTGCAAGGATGATCACTTTTTTTTCTTCATCACATAACATTTTGATAAGTGATTTCGTTTGTTGTGTAAGTCGAATATAAAAAATATCATAATGATTTATCTGATCAGATATATCAATACTCTCTAAATTGGTTTTAGTTTTTATTTTAAACTTGAGTTCTTTTAATGCTTCGGCTAATTTATCTACATATCTAGTGTCATTATCGATGAGCAAAATATTGTTATTCACTTCATACCTCTTTCATATAATCAATAAGTAATTTTACAGTAGTTTAGATATAATGAAGATAAAACAATATAAGAAATCAAATGAAGATATATTTAGTTTTAATCATAATGAGTATCTTATTAGAAGCAGAAATGCTACAACGAGTGCAAATAGTAATGGGTACTTTTATAAGTATTCAGATTAATAAAAAATATCATAAAAAAATAGATGAAGGGTTTAAAATAGTAAAAGCTGTTGATAACTCACTTTCAACTTTTAAGAGTACTTCTATTATCTCTATGCTTAACAAAAATACCATTGCAAAGTTAGATGCTCTGAGTTATGAAGCACTTTTTCTTTCAAAGCAGTATTATAAAGATACAGATGGGTATTTCAACATAGCTATTGGTAAGATTACAAAAGACCTTTATCGGTTTGGTGGTAATGAACGATTGGTTGATGAAAAATCTTTAAGTGCATCTCATATAGATTTTTTAGCATTAGATTTTGATAAAGCTCAAGCTCATATACCAAGTGATATGAAGCTTGATTTAGGTGGCATGGGGAAAGGTTTTGCCATAGATAAAGTGAGTGAATATTTTATTCAAGAGGGTGTGGATAAAGCTATAGTAAGTGCTAGTGGGGATATCCGTTGTTTACAAAGATGCTCTATTGGTGTTCAAGACCCATTCTCTGAAGGTATCTTGGTACATTTTAGGACGCTCAAACAAAACAGTGGCATCACAACGAGTGGTAATTACAATAGATATATCAAAGATAAAACACACAACCACCTTCTCAACCCAAAAACAAAGCACTCTCAACAAAACTTTGCTTCGATAACTTTAGTAGGAGATATGAAAAGTTCAGCTTTAGATGCTTATGCGACTGCAGTATCTGTTATGCCAAAAGACAAGGCATACCGTTTTTTAGATGCCCTTGATGTGGCGTATATTGTTGTTGAAGTAGATGGAAAAACAGTGCTCAAAAATTCTGATTTTTTTGAATTAGAATAGATTTTAGTAAAAGCCAAAATATATAAAAAAACAATATAAACATACATAGCATAGAGATAAGTTTTATGATAGCAAAGAGTGTAGCCCCTTGGAGTATGGCAAAAGGGGAAAAAATCTCCAAAAGAATGGTCAGATAGGTAGAAATAATAAGATATTGAAAAATTTTACTTTTTTTATAGTTTGTAAAATATACAAAATGCAGTAAGACCATTGTAAAAAGAGCCATGGCAAAGATATGGGGGTAGATAACTTTTAAAAGACCGCTAAAGCTTTTTGCTTGCATGAATTTTTCTTCATTCCCAAGGTAGTAGCTAGATATGTCTGCAGGGGAAAAACCAATCTTCGTAGCAAAAATCATGAAGGCACTTACAAGGAGTAAAATGCTGAAAAAAACAAAATAGATAATTGAGACTTTATAACTGTTATGCATAAAGCTCCAACAGACTTCTTAGAGACATCTTGATAGCCCCAAGATGCCATAAAAAATATGTAAACACATAGAGATATACAAAACTTTCTGACACATAATAAGCAAGGGGTAAGGATACAAGGGAGACAATGGCAGAACTCATCACTAAGTTAAGAGTAAATTTATAGTGCTTCACCTGAGAAACACTTCGGATATAAATAGCACTCAGCGTTAAAAGAATCATCATGATGAAAAATATCTCTGTATGCCAAAACTCTAAAAAAGAGGAGATACCCATAGGGTCAACAAACTCTTCCTCGTTGCCAAACAATGAAAGTTTAAGTGCATCAGGTGTAAGACCAATAGTAAAATATTTTACAAAAAAATCGACCAAAAGGTAGAGCAAGATAGCACTTAGCAGACCTATGAGGATAGTGCTCATTTGTCTATCTTTTTTAAGATTTTTTACAAGAGTAAAACGCACCTATTATCCTTGTGCAAATTTTTATTTGCAGATTATACTGCATTATTCAATAGAAATTTCTAAAATTTGCTATAATCTCTTTAAAAATATAAAGATATAAAATGAGAGAAGTTTTTCGTACAGATGAAGATGGTATAGATATTGAAGTTGAGTTAGAGATTGATGCGATGCAAAGAGAGTTTCCTTGGCTTTTTTCACTTTTTCTAAAGTATGATTTTAAAAGTCAAGATGAAGATGCACAAGCAGAGTTCTTAGAGATGAAAGAGTCTATCATCCTCACACTAGAAAAAAGCTCATTGGTTAAGTATGTTGGTATGCGTGATATTGATGGTTGGGTAGAGTTGTATTTTTATGCGCTTAATTCTAAAAATCTTTTACGAAGTATACAAAGTTTTCTTGAACAAAATAAGCTGATTTTTGAGCATGGCGTTGTGCGAGATACAAAATGGGACTTTTATACTGCAAATCTAATACCAAATGAGTTAGAATACTGTTTTATGGAGTCTTCAAAAATAGTTGAACTTCTAAAAGAAGAGGGTGACATGCAAAGTGAGTTAAGAGAGGTTGAGCACTATGCTATGTTTGATACTGATTCACAAAAGCAAAGGTTCATAGAGTCAATGCTCGCTAAAGAGTTTGTGTTCAAAGATGATATATCTACTGAGGAGTGTAGTCATGGGGTCGCCTTAGTCAAAAAACATAACTTAGAAGAAGAGAGTTTACGAAAAGTGATTTCAGAACTTTTTGATGGTGCGAAAAAAGAGCATGGTTTTTATGAGTTGTGGAGTACAACATTAGTGGAGAAAGATTGTGAGTAAAACAACGCTAATCATAGGTGCAGGTGGAGTAGGTCGTGTCGTAGTTCATAAATGTGTGCAAAATAAAAATATATTTGGGAAGATTGTCCTAGCAAGTCGGACACTCTCAAAATGTGATGTAATCAAGTCTGAATTGCCAAATGCAAATATAGCGACAGCGTGTGTAGATGCAGATGATGTTGATGCTCTTATCTCTCTTATCCAAGAGACACAGGCAGATATTGTGATAAATGTAGCATTGCCATACCAAGATTTAACCATCATGGACGCTTGTATAGCTACAAAAACCCCTTATCTTGACACTGCAAATTATGAAAATCCTGATGAAGCTAAATTTGAGTATAAAGAGCAATGGGCAAGGGATGAGGCTTTTAAAAAAGCTGGTATCATGGGACTTCTTGGTAGTGGATTTGACCCAGGTGTTACCAATGTTTTTTGTGCTTATGCTCAGAAGCATTATTTTGATGAGATAGAGACTATTGATATTTTAGATTGCAATGATGGTGACCATGGGTATCCATTTGCAACAAATTTTAATCCAGAGATAAACCTTCGTGAGGTTTCAGCAAATGGTAGATACTGGGAAGATGGAGATTGGTTTACAACTAAACCGATGGAAGTGAAGATGGTTTGGGACTATCCAGAGGTAGGAGAGCGAGACTCTTACCTGCTCTATCATGAAGAGATGGAATCTTTAGTGAAGCATATAAAAGGATTAAAGAGAATCCGCTTTTTTATGACCTTTGGGCAGAGTTATTTAACACACATGAATTGTTTACAAAATGTGGGAATGCTTGGTATAGAAGAGGTAGAGCATCAAGGGCAAAAGATAGTCCCTCTTGAGTTTTTGAAGACCCTGCTTCCAGACCCTGCTTCT
>Ga0256829_1002268_pt1 | contig 14506 bp, 14 predicted proteins | sample 131447metaG_FD_185979 | JGI IMG/M metagenome (GOLD analysis project Ga0256829, IMG submission 185979) | Hydrothermal vent microbial communities from Lau Basin, Pacific Ocean - 131-447 | ecosystem: Environmental > Aquatic > Marine > Hydrothermal vents | place: Pacific Ocean: Lau Basin | collected...
TTCGCTTGTACTTTGATGAATAGCATCTGCTCCGGGTTGAACATTAACAGCGATAGATTGAGAAGGAGAAATAAAGGACACAGCCTGTTGTGCGTCATCCTCATCAGCTTGTGTTTGGTAAGGTAACCGCACAGCTATGAACTGGTAAGACTCATGATTTTCTTGATTGAGCTCATCAACCGCTAATTGTGCCAACTTTCCTAAGGTACAAGAATCTATACCACCGCTGATCCCTAATACCAAAGCATTTAAGCCCGAATGAAGGAGTTGCTTCTTAATGAAAGACACGCGACGGGTAACTTCATAGTTCACGTCGATCTCAGGCAGCACTCTCATCTCATCAATAACTGCTTGTTTTTGCATCATAATGTCCACGTAATTGTAAGGCGTCCTGAATACTGAGTTTACGACAAACAAAAAAAGAATGTCAGTACAAATAGCGCATATCAATGCTTTTTTACTATCCTAGCGCAGGTGAACTGTCTTGGGGTTTGTATATTTCTTTATGCGCGGTTTTTACGCGCCATACCCAAAAATCGCTCAATTAGTTTAGGCTTGTATTGTGGGCGCTGTATCACTACTGTCGCCTGCATAAATAATACAGTGTTAGATTAACCAATAGTTGAGCAACGTCAAACCTATGTGCACAAAATGCAATGTCACAAATTCGAGCTTCAAACAATCAGGCGCGACTGTGCTCGAAATGCTGATATCCGTGACCATCATTTCTATACTGCTATCTTTGGTCACTCCCGCGACTCAGCACATAATAACAACAAACCGCGTCGTAACGGATATAAACAGTCTAAGTACTATTACGCAGCGTGGACAATTCGCGGCAGTTAACGAACAGATGACTGTGACCTTGTGCCCTACTCAGAATTACTCAACATGCACTAGTACATGGTCTAACGCCAAAATGTTGTTTTCTGATGCCAATGAAAATGGCCAACGAGATTCAAACGAAGCCCTAATCGCAACGTCTGATGCGATTAATAGCAGCAATACTATATCGGGCGTTTCTAACCCGGTAATATTTTCCGCGTCAGGTACTATTAATCAAAACACCGTGATTGTGGTATGTCCGTCGGATAAGAACAATAGTTACGCGTCTGGCCTCATTCTGTCATTTTTTGGCCGCATCGCTACGGCAATAGATACCAATGGAGACGGCTATAAAGAAGATACTTCAGGTGACCCACTAAGCTGTATCTAAACACTCTTCCCTACCAACATTCGGACGGTCCCCTTGCGTGAGGCGTTATCCAAACGACTTTGCATGCATACCCAGTAGGAAAGAATTTTAAATTCACTGTATATAGGTAGGTTTTATTATCTGAGGTTTGTACAGCTATGTCTGCAAGCGTACTGTCAATGAAGGGTGTCGTTGTGTGTGAATATTGTCCATGCAGTAAATAATAGTTCTGCTCAGCTAACTGAAAACTCACTAGCGCTGATTTTACTTGGAAGAACCGCCCTTCGTTCTGGTATTCCATGTAGTAAGTACTTGCCACATTCAGTAAAAATCCACTTATTGCCAAGGCTACCAATAACTCTGTTAACGAAAAGCCCCTACCATTGTTGGGCATACCCGCATTTAAATTCTCCGCCATAGTACAGCTCCATTGTATCGATTACGGATTTACTATGTGCTCATGGTAATTGGAATGAACTGCGAAGATAAGTGAACTAAGTATGGGAAAGTTCTGCAAACTAAATGGGTACTCGTTAATGGAGTGTTTAATCGCTACTTCGTTAGTACTAGTTACTTCGGTATTAGCCACTCCCTCGCTATCTAATTGGTTCGAAAAACAAGAGGTAAAAAGTGCATTGTTTCACACCGGTAGCTTGTTAAAACAAGCTAGAAATGAGGCATTTTCACAAGGCGTTGACGTAACTATCGTTATAGACCCTATGGGGGCTGGGTGTATTGGCGCTACCGCTAACTCGAGCTGTGATTGTTTTGTGGCCAACGCATGCGAACTAGGGGCAACCCCGCGTTCTTTACAGCTTTCAGACTATAACAGCGAAATCACTTCAACGACGTCACAAAAGCGTTATCTTCAATTTAATAAACTTCACGGCTTTTTGAACGGGCCTGGGATCACAATATCGCTGCAAAACCAAAGTTATAGTGGAAACGTGATTGTCAGCAGCTTGGGTAGAATTCGTCTTTGCACAGACCAAACGATACTGGGTGTTCCACAGTGTTGAATTCTCAACGAGGCTTGTCACTGAGCGAAAGTATGATTGCATTGGTAATAGGTATGGGAGTGGTTGTCACTAGTACTTCTGCGGCGCTACATCTAAATCGCCGAATAACGCTACTGCAACATGAATTACAGCTTTATGAAGAATGGCTGATGCTCAGTCAGTTCATCACGACGCAACTGCAACGCGCTGGCTATCAAGCTAGAACAATCTCTGACATTGTGAACACCGACTTACCGCCCCAATTACCAGTAGCTATTAGCAACCATCCGTTAAGCGAAAACAACTCTTGTATACTGTTTTCATACGATAAAAATAACGATGGAAAATGGTCGATAAAGTCTCCAGCAGAGCACCTTGGTTTTCGACTTTTCAACAAAGCCATAGAATATCGGGTAGCCAATAAAAGTTGTGAGGCTTCTGGGTGGTTTGATATGACTGATCCTAATACCACAGTCGTAACTAAGTTTACGCTACAAATAAACCAATACACACCAGAATTCGCTGTACTTGGTGTTACCTTACACATGTTGCACAAAGACTGTAACGCACAAGCAAACCACCAGTTTGACGTTAAGGTTCGCTATGCTTGGTAAACCCAAGACTGTCACAATAACCACCTGCAAAGGGGCCGTTGCAACAAGTACAGTATTGCTACTTACCGTATTATTATCGGGAGCACTCCTGCACGCCTTCCATATGATAACGTCGTTGAGCCAGCAAGCTAACTATCACAGGAAATACTTCACTGTACTAGATAATTTAACGTATGACCTCAGCACAGCCGCTGACGGGCTACGACAAACTAATATGGAAGAGTTAATACTACCCGCAACCACTGAAATATCTGAAACCCCACTTATGGGTATAAACCACACGCCGCTAACGCATTTCACCATTAGTGCGTCATCTACCGAACTACCGCTTTCAATATCACAAGACTATATTCGCTATCCGGCATTGCTAAATCTTCCGAGTCAAAGCATGACTGACAAACCACAAAAAGACTTGTCATCCTTGATAAAAACACTGTTCAACCGAGAAGTTAGCGATTTTTCTCCGTATTACTTTCCAGAAGTAGATACGCATACCCCTTGTGATACTCACTTGACCAGTAAGGTCATTTGGCGCTTCGGCTCTTGCGTATTAACCCTTAATCAAGATTTGGGTTCATCCACCGATCCAACCTTTATCGTGATAGAAGAAGGAGACTTGGTAATTCGAGGCAAAGGAACACTTTGGGGATTAGTTTTGCTATTAGAACGAGGAAACACTCGGCCTCCGCGTATTGATCTTAATATCGGAACAAAGGTAAATGGCGCAGTAATCAGCAATTCCACTCACTCTGTTGTTCAAAACGGGGAAATAGTGTTTAACGACCTTGTACTCAAACGCTTGCAAGTGTCGCCTTTTATGACAAAGGTTATTGCCGTTCCTGGGACTTGGCGCTATGACATCAATGAATAAGGGAGCAGCTATCGTTGACGTGATGATAGCGAGTACCGTCTTTGTAGCTTCGTTTTTGGCAGCAACAAAGTTGTATTATTCAACGTTTCACTCTTTGCGATTAATTGACCACTTTACTGTGCTCACGCTTTACTCACAGCATGCCAGCACAAACGCATCTGAAACGACAGTGTCTTCGATGAGTGGTAACGACACTATTTCTCTGACGACTCACATAGTTACCACTGCTACCAAGCCAGATACAATACGCATCCGCCATGAAATCACCCCGGCTTTAACCAATGCAATGCTTGATATTTCGCCGCTAACCACAGAGCGAACAAGGCTTTCAGAGTATGATACCCAATGGAGTGATATTAGTGTGTTGTCTCCGTCTGTAATAAAAAAATAGCTTTTTAATCAAGAGTTAACATACCCAGCAATACTCGGTCGAATCTAATATTCCGTTATTATTTTCGTCCCAGCCTTTTCTACCATCGCTAAAAAAGTAAAGCGCACCGTCATCCGACTGCATTGAAGCACTTACCGGCGTCGCCTTAATCTGAAAGGACGTTGCGTCAGCGGAAACTATCGTTAAGTCATAACGCTTGTTAGACGTGTTTTCTGAGGACGGAGAATAGCTAGCAAAAATTGACGGGCTTCCTGTATCTGCGCCATTCTGTGCTGCGCCCTCGTAGGTAAAATCACCGGTGTAATGACGTTCCATGGCCGCTGCTAGCGCGAGTAAATCAGCTTGCCCGCGACTGCGATATCCATCTGAGATAAATCCTTGATACGTTGGGTAAGCCACACTAGCGACGATACCAATAATCACTACGACTATCATCAGCTCGATCAGTGAAAATCCTCGTTGAAGTTGAATAAATTGCTTCATTGTGACGTTACCCTCTCAGTTTCAGAGCTCCAGCTACCTCGCTGTACTCGTTCAAATTTACCGTAGATGTTTTCTACCAAGCAGCCAAATGACGAGGTGCAAGCCAATGCATTGCCATCTTGGTCAAACTTGGTTACAGCAGATGCACACTCAGTTCCTAAGCACACCACGGGATTTATCATCTCTTCGATTAATATCTTAGTTTCTGGCGCGATTCCGGTTTGCTTCAAATCAGCCGCTCGGTCTTGTTCGTCAAGCACACCGTCGTTATTTAAATCATCCACGGCGTTGCCGTTAAACATGTTGACCAAGTACGCTCTGCTGCTACCGGTAGGAGGGGCGCATGCGCTGGTACTGCTAACTGCGGGTACATAAGTTGTAAAAAAGACTTTGTAATCGAGAATCAAGGGGGATGATAATACCTTCTCACCACCCGTGGTAAGGCGTATGAGCCAACCTTGTTTGTTAGCAAATTCGCTAGATGCCAAACCTTGTGCTGTGCTATCAGTACTTGTTAACGCATGACTGGTAGCATCGTACAAACTGGAAGTTGTTATACTTGTGGGGTAAGCGTAATAACCATCATTGTCACGACGAAATACGCCATCGTCCTTAATGAAATAAAAAGCATCTTCCACGGTAACATCAAGAGGGGATGCTCTCCATCCGCTGCCAATAGCCACTCCATAATAAAGTTCCTCGCCCAGAGCAACCTCGGTCACGTCTGGCCCATAAAAGAAACGTCGATTTTCTGCTGCGGTTTCACCACCAAAGTCTGCCAAACGCTGTCCTTTAACAAAATTAGTTCCAGATTGACCATTGTATATGTCCATCCGGAAAACCTGACCGCCCATGTCTGCCGCGTACATGTGGTCTGCATAGCCGTCGTTGTCTCTGTCAATTACCGAGATACGCCCGGGGATACTGTAGGTCATTTCACTGATTGTAAGGTCTGCATTTGCATTACTGGCCTGCCATATGAGGTCTCCCGTGTCAGCGTCAAACATAAACACAGCATTGCCTACCGAATCTGGACTACGAATAGCTTTGTCGTCTTGTGATTCGTCGTAACCACCACCAATAATCATTACATTCTTGTCTTGATTGCCATAACGCACTTTAGTGATAGTGGGACGTGACCAGCTTTGTCCTAGTTTCTCAAGCCCTTCGGAGCCACCTTGAATCTGAAACACTAAACGTGGAGAGGTTTTATTAGTGACATCAAAAACAAAATAGTCTCGTCCGCCTCTTCGCATGCCAAGGTAAAGGTAAGTATCAGTACCTATGGTGCGCAACACCATGTCACCGTCCAACCCATAAATATGGTCGAAGGTCGATACGTTCTCGTAAAAGTGCTGAAGATTGGGCAATAGCGATTTGGGCATAACCGCAAAGTTTTCTTCACCGGTAATCGCATCAATGGAGTGCAGCATGCCGTGATTAGTTGCCACAAAAATGGCTGAATCCGTGTTGCTATAATTGACGATGACGGGTTGAGAGTGAATAGGGTCGCCCATTTGAAGGCGCACGTCAGATGTATCACCGTCGCCGTCGCTGTCCCGCACATCAACACCTCGAGCCCATTTCAATAACGTAGTACGCAAGCTACTAGGGTCAAATTCATCCTCAATCCCCAAATCAGCACTGGTGATGTTATTGTTAGATTCGTGAAGTGCATTTGACGACTGCGCAATATTCCCCTCACCGTCAAATACATAAAGGTTTCTTGAACTGTTTAATAAGCTGGCTGCGCCCCCTTCTCTAACGTCATTTCCGTCAGCAAGGACCGACCAAAAGCTATGTGAGTTTTCAGAGAAGAACCCAGTAACACTATCTACCGCGTCAAGCCCATTTCTATCTAGCACAGTGTCCGCCTTAAGTTGATAGCGTTTGAGGTTACCAGGCCAAATTGCCCCCTCGGCAGGCTTGAACAGCGCAAAATAAAGCTCATCTCTGTGGGTCAGGCGGTTCAATTGGTTTACCGCTACCCCAGGAGAAACAAAGGTAGCATTGATGTCTTTCACCGAACGTAAAATGGTATTGAATGCATCGAGCAGCTCTGTACTGTTTTCGGCCCGATAGAAGCCTCCGCCACTTTGCACTGCCAACTGATTGAGAAAATTATTCGCGGTATTATTCGCGGCAAAGCCAATAGTGTGGGTAATAATGCGCCTGTCTATCACAGAGGTATCTCTGTCGCTCACGTTCCTCACCAAATCCAAGCCACATTTTTCGCCACCACTACCCGTACAGGTATCACTCAGCAGTGCTTGAATTTCACCCACACTGTGATTGTTGTTTGCCTCTCCATCTGAAAGCAGAACAATGTGGTTGTTGGTTTGACACTGAAGATCGGTTACCGGAGAGATATATGTCGCACCAGTGGGTATGTACTCGCCCATACAATCACTATCAGACAAGTCACTTTCAGAACAGCCAGAGGGTCTTACTGCATCAGCGCCGATATAGCTGTTTCTGTGACTAACTCGAGTATTGCGCCGCACCGATGAAGACACATAACTGTTCCCCCTCGTAAGGCCATAATCTACCGCTAGTCCACCGTAGTAGCTTACTGCCTCGTACAAGGTATCAACAATAGGTGTATAACCACTTGCACTAAGCTCATCCACTTTACTGATCAAATGATCTCTAACCGTAGATGACGCGCCAGGTGACGCATTACCACTGTACTTAACGACTAAACGGGGCGCATAGGAAGGGCGGTCACGAGCGCTATAAGCACCGCGATAGCTGGTAAAATCACTTAATACAAAAGCAAGTGCATTTCCAGGCTGCCAACTGCCTCGGCTGGTAATATGAGAAACAATAGAGGAAACGTCAGGGGATTGTATGTCTCGTTTGCGCCGAAAGTTGGGCATTGACCAAGTCACCCCCGAAGTTTTCGCGGAATCCCTTAGCCGATACCTTCTTGATGAGGAGAAATCATCAACATTATCTTCGTCAATCCCTCTGATCAACATGCTTGCGTTACTGTTTGAGTAGCTATCGTAGGCGGTAAATTCCAAATAGGCTTCGGTGATGGTGGCACCTTGAGGAATATTAACATTCTCGAACCGAATACCTATGTAACTATTGTACGAGGAATAAAATGTTAGCTCTGCACCAGTACTGTCATACCCTCGGGTAGTTTCTTCGAGGTTATCGTCATTTGACGAGATCTGGTAAATACCTTCCCCGGCTACACACCCAGTGGCAGTTGAATCATCGTAGGTTAATACCAATTGAGGAGAGCTGCCCTGCCCTTGATCGTACGAGCGAGCTTGGCGACTGCTGCTAGCGTCCAGCCCTTGACCTTCAATAAGCAAAGTCAGTGAATCACCACCACACCATCCAGACAGGTCTACAACTTCCTGCACCACGTGTGAAAAATCTGGTGTAGTTGCAATGTCGTTCGAAACCGGAAATTCGTTGTCGCTATTCCATTCTAGGTATTCTGATGTGGTTACACGACTTGATAAATCACTATTATTAGATGAAAATTCAGCGCTATCCGCGCTCGCTTCCGCTCTAATGGTTAATTCAGTGGGAGAAACATTAAACTGTGCTGATGTAAAACGCAGGTAAGCGCTGGTTATAGTAGCGCCTTGGGGCACATTAATATCTTCAAAACGCAGTCCGGTGGTTACTGTGCTGGTACCCGTACTTAAAATCAAGTTACTCGAATTAAGGTTTACACTGCCGTTTATCTCATAAGCGTCATGGGCACTTTGATCGGTAGAATTAACTAGCTCAGCACTTAGCACATCATCAACCCCTCGAATGGGAAACAGTACTGGCCCGCCGTAGTCAGAGAAGCGCATTAAACCTGCGTTGATGTTAGTTGAGGAGCCAAGTGCTGTTTTTAGCGCATTTTGTACCCGCAACATTCTTGATTCTCCAGTGCCATCGGTATTAGTCATACTCCCCGATGTATCCATAATGAAGAGTACATTCGGGTTATAGGTGACGGCTGACGATGATGTCCCCAGATAGATATCCAAATCGTCGCCCCACGCGGCAAAACCAATACAAAAAAACAGCGCTGTAAAAAAACTTGTGCGAAAAACGTTTAACATATCTTTACCTCACTGAGACGCCGGTGCGAAAACCGATGCTGCTAGGGTGTTTGCTACCACGGTGTTTTTCCCATCAACATGACCGCATCCGCGAATAATAAAGACGTGGCATGTGATATTACTGCCACCTATAACATTGCTAGAGCCTCGGCACGCTTGCTCGGTAACAAAAGCGGTTTTCGACCAACTCGTTGTGCGCGGACTTGACTGGTATACCCCTACCGCCGTGTGTTGTTCACCTGTTGTTAAACCACCTTCGGTGACTTGACGATTTGTCCAACTTTCATTGTCATAACAACTAAGCGTGTTCGTGTCTGGATCAAAAACATTGCCCTGTCTAGCTTGTGACAAAGGATCAACCACATCGTCATCTGCGAGTAGCACCTCGTCTTCCGACTCGAAAAAAACACCAGCAATAGCGGCTTCTGCTGCGTCAAACGCTAGCCCTTGCTGTTGCATGGACACCGCCATTTTAGATTGAGAGAAACTGCTAGAAACCGCGCCAATTCCAAGAATAGTCAGTGACAAAAGCACCAACAACGCGAGCACCAACACTAAGCCTTGTTGTTTCATTGGGTGCTCCTCACAAAGTTTTTCATATTCCGCAAAGACAGGGTTTTAGAAAATGCTTGATAGTAGTGGTCAGACGTTAATGACAAGGCACCTTCATTGAGAAGGGCGATAGACGGCGCAGCATCAAGCTGAACTTCATTCTGATAACTTTGAATCACAAAGCCCCATCGTAGTGCTACTACCTGCTTATTTTCAGCTCTAAGCGCAGCCACTTGATCAGCAGTCACATACGTCACGGCTTGACCTACAGTATTGGTCGCTCTGTCACTTACACCATATTGCATTTGAAAAGATATGAGATTGTCGAGCAATGTAATGGTAACTGGTGCTACTGTTTGCTGTTTTAGCCCCCGTAATACTCGACCATCATAACCGGTGCACATCAACGTATCGTTTGAGATGAAATACTGATTGACTACGTGAAACTCGCTGTCGTAACCGTGGTTACTCCCAGTACAGTCTTGATTGGCTAAAAGATTGATAACCAGTACATCATTACTGCCGTTACTCCCTTGAGTACTCCCTAAGGTAATGTTTGATACATAGTCACCGGGGATCACAATAGGCTTGTTTTGTAAAAACGCGGCTTCTGCAATTAGGTCTACGCTTGCGTCTATGTTCGAAACAATCAAATCATATCGACCAATTTCGTTGAGTTCACTGGTCAGTCTGTTAGAGAGAAATCTGCCTGCACTTTGTACCTGAGCAACGGCATCATTAAGTTTGCTCGTAACGCTAGCGCTTACCAATACCTGAATGACTGCACCGGATATCACTAACCCAAGTGCCAAGGCAATCATTGTTTCTACTAACGAAAATCCCGCTTGCGATTTCATAACGTGACGTCCTTTACCACGCAATTATAGCTGTCGCCGGTATTGGGATTGCATCGAGAGTTTAAGTTATAGGTAGTGTTGCCACCGGAATTGACGGGCCAGCGCAATTGAATGGTTACCCTAGATCCTGCGCTACAGGTATAAATATCTGTGGTGTTGTTGTCTGCACAACTCAGTGATACTTGTGTTTGAGGATTAGTTTGGATTGCGGCGCAAGAGACGGCCCAACCGTCATACTGGGCCATTTGTGCCTCGTTACACTCGCCCGACTCGCAATCGGGTATATTGGCTGGAATGGCTTGGCAATAACAAATAGAAGCTTTAGCACCAGATGTACAGCTTAACCCAGCAAAATTATAATTTGATGATGAAAAATATTGATTGTTAACAACTACGCCGTCACCAACCGTGGCGGGTCTGGCAGCCACACGCAATCGTTCAACAATTTGAGAAGCCACAATGTCGGCTTGAGTGCGACTAATCGCGTCTTTATTGGCAAAAGAGCCCGTGAACTGGAGTGCGGCAACCCCCAATAAACCCACAGAGAGGATAACCAAAGTCACCAGTACTTCGATAAGACCCACACCGTGTTGAGAATGTTTATAGCTATTTAATTGCACTTGCCCACGCATAGAAAACCCACTTCGCTTCTGTGCCTCGATTCAGTAAGGCACCTAAATAGTCTAGAGCAAAAATACGAAGTGCTGGGTATAACAGGCGATTAGTAGGTATGTGCAGAAATAGTTTAGCGGTAAAGTTCCTTAGCTTACCTGCTTAACACGCAGCTCTTTAGGAACGGCAAACTCTACATTTTCCTCGCGCCCTGGGCGCTCTGTGGCTTTTTCGGCGCCCCATTCAATTAAGCGAGAAACCACCCCTTGAACTAGTACTTCTGGCGCAGAAGCACCCGCAGTAACACCAATGTTTTGCACGTTTTCCAACCACTGCTTTTGAACACAATTTGCGTCGGCAATGAGGTATGCAGTTGCCCCCACTTTTTCAGCAAGTTCTCGTAAGCGGTTAGAGTTTGAGCTGTTTTGCGCTCCTACAACAAGTAACACATCGCAATCTTGTGCTAACTCACGTACTGAGTCTTGGCGATTTTGTGTGGCGTAGCAAATATCATCTTTGCGCGGGCCTTGTATTTCAGGGAAGCGAGCGCGCAAAGCATCAATTACGTCCGCAGTATCATCCACAGAGAGTGTTGTCTGGCTACAGTAGTAAAGATTACTGGGATCTTTCACTTCTAAAGTGGCAACATCAGCTTCAGACTCTACGAGATATATCCCACCGTCGTCGTTGCTGTATTGTCCCATGGTACCTTCAACTTCCGGGTGACCTGCATGTCCAATCAAAATACACTCTGTACCCGTTTTGCTAGCACGAGTCACTTCCATATGAACTTTAGTGACCAAAGGACAAGTGGCGTCAAACACCTTTAAGCCTCGTTTCGCGGCTTCTTGTCTAACTGCTTGTGAAACGCCATGGGCTGAAAAGATAACAATGTTGTCGTCAGGGACTTCATGCAGCTCATCAACAAACACTGCTCCGCGGTCTCTCAAACCCTCGACCACAAATTTGTTGTGTACCACTTCGTGGCGAACGTAAATAGGCGGTTGAAACATCTCCAACGCACGCTCGACAATAGTGATTGCTCGGTCAACGCCGGCACAAAAGCCTCTGGGGTTAGCAAGATGTATTTGCATAACTGCTATCTACTCTATTGAAGGTTGGTTGGTTTAACGTCGATAATTTCAACGTCAAAAATTACCGTTTGCCCAGCTAACGGGTGATTAAAATCTACCGTAACAGAATCGCCAGCCACACTGCGAATAATACCAGGGATCTCTGAACCATCTGGTTGTGAGAAGGCCAATATCATGCCTTCTTCTACCTCTAAGTCTGCACCAAAGCGGCTGCGTTCCATATAGTGGATGTTGTTCGGATTTGGCTCACCAAACGCGTCATTTGCAGCAAGGGTAAATGACTTTTTATCTCCGGCCTTTAGCCCTAATAAACAATCTTCAAAGTTTGGCGTTAAACTACCGTCACCCATCACTAGCTTTGCAGGCTTGTTGTTCACTCTGGTGCTATCGGCGGCAGATCCATCTTCCAGCTTTAAATCGAAGTGCAAAATTACTTCGCTTGTTGTATCAATTACCATTGAATCTGTCATTGTCGGGTCTCGTTACTACTTGCTATGTTCTTCTGTTGCCGATTTTTTACTGGAATCACCATTGAGGAACATGTCTAAAATCAAGAGGGCTGCGCCAATAAAAATAGCGCTGTCAGCTATATTAAACGCTGGAAAATGCCAATTGTTCACATAGAAATCTAAAAAATCGATCACATAGCCATATACAAGGCGGTCATATACGTTACCAAGAGCGCCTCCTAATATAAAAGCAAAGGCAATTGGTAACATCTTTTGCGATTTAGGCGACTGCTTTAGCCACCATAAAATCACTAGGCTCACTACCACAGCAATGGCAGTAAAAAACCAACGCTGCCATCCACCTGCGTCGTTCAGAAAACTGAATGCAGCGCCGTAGTTATGTACGTAAGTAAAGTTAAAGAAGGGTATAACTTGAATCGATTGAAACAAGTTCATGTTCTCGATAACTGTTTGTTTACTCCATTGATCCAATACAAAGGCCGCGAGGCTTATCCATAAAAATCGAAGTCCAGTGTCGGTAAACAGTTTACGCATATTGACGGGTTTCCCCTTCGCCTTCTACGTTGGTAACACAGCGACCACAAAGTTCTGTGTGGTTAGGGTTGCTACCTACGTCGTCTCTGTGATGCCAACAGCGAACACACTTGTCGCCTGACGCTTTAGAAACGCTCAACCATAACCCTTCAACGTCGGTTTCGCTTGCACTTTCAGGTGCTGCATCAACTTTTTGTAAATCGACAGCAGAAGTGATTAGTACGAAACGAAGTTCGTCCTCTAGCTTAGCTAAGGTGTTGAACAGGTCTTCTTTCGCGAACAAGGTGATTTTTGCTTCGAGTGAACCGCCAAGCTCTCCTTCTTTACGGGCTTGTTCCATTGCTTGGTTAGCAGCATCTTTAACGCTAAGTACGGTGTGCCAAAAATCATCGTTAAAGCTTTCTGATTGTGTGAAGCTTTCCAGACCTTCATACCATGCTTCGGTAAATACGAATTCGCTGCGTTCACCCGGTAATGCTTCCCAGATTTCCTGTGCAGTAAAGCTGGTAATAGGCGCCATCCAACGAACAAGCGCTTCAACAATATGATACAGCGCGGTCTGGCATGAGCGACGAGCAACACTGTCTGCTTTTGCTGTGTACTGCCTGTCTTTAATAACGTCTAGGTAGAAAGCACCTAAATCAATTGAACAGAAGTGAGTAAGCTTTTGAGTCACCACAAGCAAATCGTAGTTTTCATAAGCTTCTACAAGCTCAGCCTGAAGCGATTTAGCGCGAGACACAATCCAGCGATCAAGTGCAACCATGTCACTTTCATCTAGGGCATCTTGGGGTTCAAAACCGTTAAGGTTTGCCAGTAAGAATCGGGCAGTATTACGCAATCGACGATAGGAGTCTGCCGCGCGTTTCAAAATTTCATCAGATACCGCAATTTCACCGCGATAGTCGGTAGATGCTACCCACAAACGCAAAATGTCCGCACCTAGTTTATTGGTCACCTCTTGCGGTGCAACCACATTACCCACCGACTTAGACATCTTTCTACCGTGTTGGTCAACAGTAAAGCCATGGGTTAATACTTCTTTATATGGAGCATGACCGTGCATAGCCGTTGAAGACATTAGCGAAGACATAAACCAACCGCGATGCTGGTCCGAACCTTCTAAGTACAGGTCTGCACTTGCAGGAATATCGTCACGACGATCTACCACAAAATAGTGGGTTACGCCAGAATCAAACCAAACGTCTAGCGTGTCTGTGACTTTGTCATAGTGTGCAGCTTCATCTCCCAGCAGTACGCTATCTTCGATGTCCCACCAGGCTTGAATACCTACTTTTTCAACTTCTAGCGCAACTTGCTCCATAAGCTCAGCAGACTTTGGATGAATCTCGCCGGTAAGCTTATGTACGTATAGAGGAATAGGCACACCCCAGGTACGTTGACGAGAGATACACCAATCAGGGCGGCCTTCAACCATTTTTTCGATGCGGTTCTGGCCCCAATCAGGGATCCATTTCGTTTGTTCAATTTGTTTTAATGACGCTTCACGAAGGCCGTTTTTGTCCATGCTCACAAACCACTGTGGTGTAGCACGGAAGATGATTGGCGTTTTATGACGCCAGCAATGCGGGTAACTGTGCTCGTACTTTTCATTAAGTACAAGATTACCTTGCTCTTTCACCGTTTCCACAATTGTGTCGTTGGCTTTAAATACAAACTGGCCTGCAAATAGCGGTGTGTTTTCTAGATATACTCCGTTATTCCCCACTGGGTTGTAGACTTCGATGTCGTACTCTTT
>Ga0256829_1002269_pt1 | contig 14501 bp, 13 predicted proteins | sample 131447metaG_FD_185979 | JGI IMG/M metagenome (GOLD analysis project Ga0256829, IMG submission 185979) | Hydrothermal vent microbial communities from Lau Basin, Pacific Ocean - 131-447 | ecosystem: Environmental > Aquatic > Marine > Hydrothermal vents | place: Pacific Ocean: Lau Basin | collected...
TAAAGAAAATTTAATTTTTTTACCTTGAGTGTAAATTAGATGTTATTTTTTTGTATAGTCGTGTATAAGTATGATATGAAATGTAGGAGAATATTATGAGAAGCCAGTGGGTCAGTGAAAGAAAAAATGATAAAGTTCGTACTCAGATGCATTATGCCAAAAAAGGTATTATTACTAAAGAGATGGAATATGTAGCAAAGATTGAGGATATTTCACCTGAACTTGTAAGAAGTGAAGTAGCAAGGGGTAGAATGATTATTCCCGCAAATATAAATCATATCTCACTAGAGCCGATGGCAATTGGAATTGCCTCAAAGTGCAAGATAAATGCAAATATCGGTTCATCTGCGATTGCTAGTGATATTGAGGGTGAGATTGAAAAAGTGCAGATATCGCAGCATTATAAAGCTGATACTGCTATGGATTTATCAACCGGAGGAGATTTGGATGAGATAAGAAAAAGTGTTATAGCAAACTCTAAAATCCCAATAGGTACCGTACCGATTTATCAGATACTTCATGATGTAAACAATAAAATAGAAGATTTAAGCATTGATGTTATGTTGGATGTTTTACAAAGACAAGCAGAGCAGGGGGTTAGTTATTTTACTATTCATGCCGGATTTTTACTTTCAACTATGCCTAAAATCGCAAAAAGAAAAATGGGGATAGTTAGTCGCGGGGGAAGCTTGATGGCCGCATGGATGATGCATTATCATAAAGAAAACCCATTTTACACAGCCTTTGATGATATATTGGACATCTGTGCAAAATATGATGTTTCGCTCTCATTAGGAGACAGTCTGCGTCCTGGATGTTTGGCTGATGCCAGTGATGAAGCACAATTAGGTGAGCTTAAGGTTCTAGGAGAACTTACTCTTCGTGCATGGGAAAGAGACGTTCAGGTGATGATAGAAGGACCAGGGCATGTGCCTTTAAATCAGATAGAGAGAAATATGAAAATTCAAAGAGAGCTATGCCATGAGGCGCCATTTTATATTTTAGGACCTCTAGTTACAGATATTGCTGCAGGGTATGACCATATAAGTAGCGCGATTGGTGCTGCTGTCGGTGGTTGGCATGGGGCAAGTATGCTTTGTTATGTTACTCCAAAAGAGCATCTTGGGCTTCCAAACGCGGCAGATGTACGAGAAGGAATTATTGCATATAAAATTGCTGCACATGCAGCGGATATTGCACGTGGTCGCAAAGGCGCACGTGATATTGATGATGAGATGAGTGATGCAAGATATGCGTTTGACTGGGAGAAGCAGTTTGAGCTGGCGCTAGATAGCGAAAGGGCGCGTGAATATCATGATGAGACTCTACCTCAAGATGTATTTAAAGAGGCTGAGTTTTGCTCTATGTGCGGACCAAAGTTTTGTAGCTATAAAATTACGCAAAATATTATGGAAAACGGTGATGAGCTAGATAGGATTATAAAAGAGAATGAAGCGGCGCAAGCTGTTTAATATAAATTAAGGAGAAATATATGACACAAGAGCTAGTTAAATCAGCACTCAGCAAAGTTATGTATCCCGGTTTTACCAAGGATATCGTAGCGTTTGGTTTTGTAAAAGAGATAAATATACATGACAATAACGTAAGTTTTACTATAGACATTACCTCAAGTGCACCGGAAGTTGCACAGCAGATTAAAGATGAAGCTATGCAAGAGCTTAAAAATATAGGAGCAGAAAAAGTAATTATAAACATGAAAACACCTGCAATGCCCAGAGAGAGCTCTTCAAAAGGAAAAAATATAGCTCCTCAAGTTAAAAACTTTTTAATGATAAGTTCGGGTAAAGGCGGTGTTGGTAAATCTACAACTTCAGTAAACATTGCCATAGCTCTTGCTATGAGCGGTAAAAAAGTAGGTCTTTTAGATGCTGATATTTATGGACCAAATATCCCTCGTATGCTTGGTCTTGAAGGTGTTAAGCCGGAAGTTAACGGCAATAAGGTTTTGCCTTTAAAAGTGTATGGTATTGAGATGATGTCGATGGGCTCATTGATGGAAGAGGGTCAATCACTAATCTGGCGCGGTGCTATGATTATGAAAGCTATTGAGCAGTTTTTGCGTGATATTTTATGGAGTGAGCTGGATATTTTAGTTATTGATATGCCACCAGGTACCGGTGATGCACAACTAACACTGGCTCAAAGCGTTCCTGTTACTGCTGGACTGACAGTTACAACACCGCAAATGGTAGCGCTAGATGATTCACGTCGCTCTTTGGATATGTTTAAAAAGCTAAACATCCCGGTAGCGGGTATTGTTGAAAATATGAGCGGTTTTATAGCGCCTGACACCGGAGTTGAATATGATATTTTTGGCAAAGGGACATCTGAACCTATAGCAAAAGAGTTTAAAACTGAGGTTATCGCACAGATTCCTATTGAGCCTGCAATTAAAATAGGCGGAGATGAGGGTAAACCGATAGTTTACAATGCACCAACCAGCGAGAGTGCAAAACGGTATATGCAAGCAGCACAGACAGTATGGAGCGTTATTGAGAGGATCAATGAAGGAGGCGGCGTGGATAACGAAGCGATTCAGCCGACAACACCCCCTGGAGTTAGCGCCTGTTCTACAAAAAAATAGGAGTTATCTCAATCTTCATCAAAAGATGATTGAGATAAGTGCTCAAGCACTTATTAGAAAGCTTCTCCTTCATGCATTTGGCTTTTAAATTCTACTACTTGATCTCTACCATGTTCTTTGGCATAATATAGAGCAATATCAGCCATTTTTATAACTTTCCATAATGAGTCTCCATCATCAGGAAAATGCGCAACACCTATACTGATTGTCTTTTGAAAAGTTTCTGCTTTAGTATCAAAAATAGCTTTAGCAAATTTTAAATTGATAGTTTGCGCTACTTTTAGCGCCCCTTCTTTAGTGGTGTTATAAAGCAGTATTAAAAACTCTTCTCCACCGTATCTTATTGCCATATCAGATTGACGGATGGAATCTTTCATGATATCTGCTAAAGTTTTGATAACCAAATCTCCAATATTATGCCCATAAGTATCATTTACCATTTTAAAGAAGTCTATATCTAGCATTAATACGCTGTATGTTATAGAAGAGTCTCTTTTGGATTGTTTGGAAAATGTTTCTATAAACTCTTCAAGAAAACGTCTATTGTAAAGTTTTGTCATGCCGTCGCGCAATGATGTATCGCGAAGTTTGTCCGTGAGTATCTTTGACTCTATAACCGGCTTGGCGGCTTCAAGATAATTTTTGATACTAGATATATGTTCATTTGCTTCATTTAGAGTTTTTTCATCTTCAAATATCATTTCAATAACAAGAGTAACATCTTCATTTATATTGTAAGGCATACATATATACTCTCTGTTTTGGCTAGTGCAGCTCTCACACAAATCTGGAAAATCCGTTGATGTGATATCGCTGTTTGTTCTGTATGCTCTACATAAATCTACATTTGAGTTAACTGCAGCATCACAAATACACATGCCTGAAGTATAAACCATCTTTCGTGTTCCACTTGTTTTATCTGCTTCAAACAGACAAAAATTTTGTATATTAAACTTTGTCTGCATAATTAGAACAAACCTTGAATATATCTCATCTCGTGTTTTATCAAGTTCTATGGTTTTTTTAAACTTATATATATCTGATAGCTCGCTGATAATCATTTTAGCTTCATATAAAGGATCATTACACGAAACATTTGACTTTGTAACAAACGTAGCTAAAGTATTTTTTATTTCACCAAAAGCTTCTTGCATCTTTTTAAATAAAGTATTTATTTGATCGGCAACTTCTTGTGCCTCACCTTTTACATTGGTATAAATCTTTGATGTAAAATCACCATAATGTGCTTTTTTGATACCTTGTCTTAAATCATCAAAAAATTTCATGTAGGGTTTCATATAATAATTTAGTATAAGCAGTACAAGAATTAAAAATGCTATATTGATACCAAAAATTTTAACAAGCGTAACGGCTCCGGCATTTCTTGTGCCGTCGATATTCATCTCCATGCTTACTGCACCAAGAGTCGCGCCGTATGCTACATGGTGGCATTTTATACATGTAGTTGTTGGGTTAGATATAGCTTTATAGGGAATAGTTATTCTTAGTCTGGCATTATCTGCGTTTTCTGTAAATTTTTCCACCATTTTACCTGTTGATAGAACTTGCCTATCTATTAAGTCCCTTGGCGCCTCATCAGAAAACCCCGGACCAAACTGCTCGTTAACATTTTTTCCGCGTACTATCCAAAGACTTCTTATGTTGTTGTTTTGCATAATTGTATCAAGAAAATATTGACGCTTTGGCATAACGCCGTCAACCATTTGTGTTGTTAGTCCGTCTTTGATAATCTCAGCGGTCAGTTCTGCCTTTTTAACAGCACTTTGTATGGCAAAATCTCTAAAATTTAAGCCGATATTTATGATGACTGCTACAGTTAGTGATAGCAACATGGCTACAACTAAAAGCAAAAATTTATTTTTTGTATTCATATTTTTCCAATAATAATTTAGCATATAATATAACAATCAATATAAATATATCATAAAAACTTATAAGCTTATATCTATATAAGAAATGTTTATTAGATTGTTTATTCTACCGTAACGCTTTTGGCAAGGTTTCTAGGCATGTCAATATCATGACCTAGCCTAACTGCAATTTCAAGCGCTAAAAGCTGTGTAGCTACCATCATCTCAAAAAATTCAAGTATATAATGACTTGTTCGTTTAGTTTGTATAAAATCATCGGCCTTTTTAAATTGTTGTGGACTTATGACGCATATTGTAGAATCTCTAGCGCTTAATTCTTCAACATTGCTTTTAGTCTTTTCGTAAAGCATGTGATTAGGAAGCAAGGCGATTGTGAAAAGTTCAGGATCGGCAAGAGCGATTGGACCATGCTTCATCTCCCCTGAGGGATATCCCTCGGCGTGAAGGTAGCTTATCTCTTTTAATTTAAGCGCACCCTCAAGAGCCAGCGGATAAAAGATGTCTCTGCCGATATAGAAAAAACCATGACCATGCAGATATCGTTTAGATAGGCGTGTGATTTTTTCATGCATCTCTTCATCTACTTTAACACAAGCGGGCACTTCTCTTAGCAGGGATATATGTTTTTGTATCTCATCTTTTTGCAAAGAGTGTTTTTTATCGGCAAGATAGATGCTAAGCATCCAAAAAACAGCCATTTGCGTTGCAAAAGCTTTTGTTGAGGCTACTCCTTTTTCAATACCCGCGCGTGTAAAAATAGCAGCGTCACTTTGTCTAACCATAGAGGAGTTATCTACATTGCACACAGTTAGTGTTTTAAGTCCTGCATTTTTTGCCATCTTTAAACTCTCTAGCGTATCTGCCGTTTCACCGCTTTGAGATATAGCAATAAAAAGCATATCTTTAAAAAGAAGAGGCTTTTTGTATCTAAATTCGCTGGCAATTTCAACTGACACCTTAATCTTTGCATATCTTTCAAACAGATAGCTAGCCGCTAGTGCGCAGTGATAAGAGGTTCCGCATGCGCAAAGTTTGATCTCATTAATGCCTTTAAAAAAATCTTTATCCAGCTCTTCAAAGGCTATATGCGTATCCTTTAGTCTTCCTAAAAGTGTGTCAGCGATTACATCGCTTTGTTCATATATCTCTTTTTCCATAAAAAATCTGTAGCCATCTTTTTGTGCTGATAGCTTATCTGTGGCTAGTACTTTAAAAGATGGCATTTTTTGTATGCCATTAGCTCCTATGAGTGTAATTTCTGAAGGAGTGACATAACCAAAATCTCCGTCTTCAAGATAAACAACATCCTTGCAGTGGCTAATCAAAGGCGCATCAGATGATGCAAAATATTTTTCATCTGCGTTATTAATGCCAAGTATGAGCGGTGAACCGCCTTTGGCAAAAAATATAGTATCTTCTTGGCTTTTACTTACCAGCAAGATCGCGTAAGAGCCTTTTAATCTGGATAGAGTTTTTTTAAACGCTTCAAAAGGTGTAGATGAAGATTTCAGCTCACTTTCAAATAGCCAGACAATGACCTCTGTGTCTGTTTGGCTTAAAAATTTTACACCTTTTTGCTGCAACTCATGTTTTAATGGCACATAATTTTCTATAATCCCGTTATGTACGACATAAGAGTTTTCACCTAGATGCGGATGCGCATTTAACTCTGTAGGCTTGCCGTGCGTTGCCCATCTTGTGTGACCTATGCCGACTGCAAAACCTTCCGGATGGTAAGATTTTGTTTTTTGCTTTAGATTGACGAGTTTGCCGACAGTTTTAAAGATAGAAAAAGTGTGATTTTGTAACACGGCTATTCCAGCAGAATCATAACCTCTGTATTCTAGTTCGCTCAGACCATCAAGCAGTATCTCTTTAGTTTTTTTGTAGCCGATATAACCGACAATTCCACACATTTTATTTCCTTGTAAAAAGCTTTAGCAGTTTATCTGTATTATCGCATATATTGTTTTGTTTTTCTATTAAAAAATGATCTCTTGCTTTGGTTTTTGTTGAATCAACTTTAGAAGAAGCGATATTGATGCGATTTGTTTCAAATATATGCATAATATACGCCAGTAGTCCGCGCTGATTTTTTGTATGTATATTTAACTGAGCATACGTATTTGAATGATTGCAATCAAGTTCAATTTCGTTTGGCTTAATCACCGGTTTTGTAAGTTGTATCTCTTTTTTCATATCAAATGAATCTTCTATGATTTGCTCAATATAACTTATCGTATCATCTTCGATATTTTCAGAGAACTCAATTCTGAAGTATTTGATGCCGTCAAAAAGTGTAAAAATATCCATAGAACCGACATCAAGATAACTCAGTGTCCCTAAAAAATAGGCGATATTAAATGCTTGTTTTCTAAATATATCTATGCTTAGTCTTGTGGTATTGGTTACATTATAGCTGTATGTTTTTGTGCCCGATGCCTGTTTGGCTATTTGAATAATCTCATCAGGAGAGTATTTAAAGAAAAACAGATTGGATTCAATCGCAAAGATCTTTTTCTGTTGCATATTTGTCAGTATTGACAGCATCGGTGATTTTCTAATTCGTTTTTCTTTTTGAAGTCGTTTTGCCGCATCTGAAATCCGTTCGTTTCGTTTAGATGCATCAAGAGCGGTATAATATAGATCTTTTAAAAGCTTTGCGTTGAAGGAGGTGTAAGTATTGTCGCCGACTCCGTTTATATCCGCATATGTCAAAACATATAGAAGTTTTAGGTTTTTTTCATCTTTGATTTTTGATAAAAAGGAGTATAAAACGGTTTCATTATAGATATTTTCCCGAAATGCAACCGAACTCATAAGTGTGTGATATCTAATAATAACGCTGCCGCGCTCAATCATCTCATCTGAAAATTTAAGATGATTTGCAAAAGCTGTAAAAAGTTTTACACCTACTTCGCTGTGATCTTGCTTTCTGCCTTTTCCGGTATCGTGCAAAAGCACAGCTGTTTTGAGTAGAAGTTTTTCGTTATCATTAAAAGTGTCATAGATATATTGCAAATGTTCTTCATTTATACTCTCAAGCGATTGAATACATTTGATGGAATGAATGTCAACAGGGTATTGGTGATATCCGTCAAATTGTGGTAAAAACATAACTTTATTAAAGCTGTGTATAAGTTTGTTTAAGATGCCCGCTTCATAAAAAAGTTTAAAAAAACAGTATGTATTGTTTTTTTTAAACAGTTCTTTTAATTTTTGATATGTTGTTGTTGCTACGGTTTTGTTTATATATGCATATGTAAATAGATTTAAAAATCCTGAATCATATTTATAGTGTCTGTCCGGTAAATCTATAAGTATCTGTAGTAAATCACTTATTTTATGTTTATGAATGTTGTATGAAGCATACAAGCGGTCTTCAAGCACAAAAATTCCTTGACTTATCCGGGCATTTTTAAATAGTGAGTAATTGCTTGGCTCAAACATATATCTTTTAACTATCTTTTTTGTGAAAATTTTTATAAAATTATTTATACGCCAAAGTGCCGCAAAGACTTTGACGGCCAGTTTCCTCTCATTATCAAAACCGAGAAGTTTAGCGATCTGCGGCATAAGTTCAAGCAGCAGTCTATCTTCTTGCTTGTTGTTTAGCAGATGAAGCGCACTTCTTACTCTAAAGAGCAACTCCAGCGCTATTCTGTATTCGCGATACTCCTCATCGGTAAAGATGATATTTGAAAGCTCTTTTAAAGAACTGATATCATAAATACTTTTTGCAATCCAAAAAAGAAGCTGCGAATCTCTAAGCCCTCCAATGGTTTCTTTGATGTTTGGCTGCATAGAAGTTGGATGTTTTTTACGCCTGATATGCGCTTCATTTAGTTTATCTATTATGAAATGTTTTTGATTGTGCAGTCTGATGGATGTGAGTTCATTTTGCACACTAGTCCATGTAAACTTTGAACCTGTAATAAAGCGTGATTCAAGCATAGCGGTTTTAATAGTTATATCTTCATTGGCGGCATTTTTCAGATCTTTTAACTCATGGACTCTGTGTCCTAGTTTTAATCCTGCATCCCAGACAAGATAGAGCAGCTTTTCAATGATAAGCTGAGTGTTGTAGCCTTCGCATTTTTGATAGACTATCATCAAGTCTATATCACTGTGGATGCAGAGTTGCTCTCTTCCATAGCTTCCAAGTGCTATAATAGTGATGGGGATTGAGTGGCTAAGCGGCAGATATACGTCAAAAATCCTTCTTAGCACTGTTTTATACATTAGTGTGATAATTTTATCAAGTTCGCGTGTGTGTTTGACTAAAAAATCTTTACCCTGATTTGCTTTAAATGTGAGGGCTATAGAATCGTTATATTCTTGAATATATTGTTTAAACAGTTTTGAGAGTTCAAAATCCGAACCATTGTTTTGGATTAGGTTTTCTATCTGAAATATTATATCCATCTTAAACTCTTTGTTTTATTTTTCAACATTATAGTATATTTGCTATAATATGCGTAAAAGTTTAAGGCAAAATATGAAACGACTCTCTTTTGATGACGCTATGAAGATGTATGATATGGATTTTTTTGATTTGGCTGATTTGGCTGATGCAAAAAGAAAAACTCTTCACGGTAAAAAAACCTATTTTAATTCAAATCGTCACATAAATCCGACAAATGTATGTAAAGATGTCTGTAAATTTTGCGCGTACAGCGCTAGTCGTAAAAATCCTCATCAATATACAATGAGTCATGAGGAGATTTTGGAGATTGTCAAAAATGCCCATGCGCGCGGCATCACAGAAGTTCATATCGTCTCAGCTCATAATCCAACGGCAGGACTTGATTGGTATATGGGTGCATTTAAAAAGATAAAAGCCGCGTATCCCGATATCCATATAAAAGCGTTAACTGCCGCCGAGGTTAATTTTTTGGCACAGCAATATAATAAGAGCTATGACGAGATTTTAGATATGATGATAGACAGCGGTGTTGATTCGATGCCCGGAGGCGGTGCTGAGATATTTGACGAAAAAGTTCGTGATTATATCTGTAAAGGCAAAGTTACATCGGATCAGTGGATAGAGATACACAAAAAATGGCATCAGCGCGGTAAAAAAAGCAATGTGACTATGCTTTTTGGTCATGTTGAAAATCGTGCGCACAGGATTGATCACATGATGCGTATAAGAGATTTGCAAGATGAAACAGGCGGTTTTAACTGCTTTATCCCTCTTGTCTATCAAACCGAAAACAACTTTCTAAATGTAAAAGAACATATTACGGCAAATGAGATACTAAGAACTATGGCGATAAGCCGTCTGGTTCTTGATAATGTGCCAAATTTAAAAGCATACTGGGTGACCTCAACTGTTAATCTGGCGTTAATTTCTCAGGAATTTGGCGCAAATGACATGGACGGTACGATAGAAAAAGAATCGATAAACTCCGCAGCCGGAGCAAACAGCGCTAACGGCGTACAGTTTGATGAGTTTGTCCAGCTTATAAAAAATAGTGGCTTTACTCCCGTTGAACGCGACAGCTCATACAATGAGCTTAAAGCCTGGTGAAAATATCTGTTATAATCCCCACATATAATAGATATGAAACTCTAAAACGCGCCCTTCATTCAGTCTTTGCGCAAACTTATAAGCCGGCAGAAGTTATCGTGATAGATGACGGCTCTAGTGATGAGACATACAAAATAACAGAAGATTTCCCCTCTATCATCTACCGTTTTCAAAACAATGCAGGCGTATCTGCCGCTAGAAATAAAGGTATCAAAATAAGTCGATATGAATGGGTAGCTTTTTTAGATTCTGATGATGAATACCATGAAGATAAACTGGCATTACATGTAAAGCTTCATAAGCAATATAAAAATCTTAAATTTTCCTACACAAACGAGCTTTGGATACGTAATCAAACGCAAGTCAACATTCCGAAAAAATTTCAAAAACATAGCGGTATGATTTTTGACAAATGCCTCACTCACTGCATCATAGCACCATCTTCCGTGCTGATACACAGAGATGTTTTTGACGATATCGGTTTCTTTGATGAGGATTTGGAGGTGTGCGAGGATTATGATTTGTGGTTGAGGCTTACATGTAAATATGAAGCGGGTTTGATAGATGCTCCCGTTACCATAAAACATGGCGGACACAAAGATCAGCTATCGCAAAAACATCGGGGAATGGATAGGTTTCGCGTTAAATCGCTGGAGAAATTTTTGGGTAAAGATGGGCGAGTCAGAGAAGTGTTAAGAGATAAATATAGTCTGCTTTTAAAAGGTGCAAGAAAATATAACCGAACAAAGCAGTGGCGGGAGTATGAAAAAAAGTTAGCCGATTTATGTTAAAATACTAACAATAAATCCCCAAAGTATATTAAAGGAACTCTATGGCAGACAATAAAAAAGTAGCACTCATTACCGGAGTAACGGGGCAAGACGGCTCATATTTAGCAGAATTTTTACTCAAAAAAGGTTATATCGTTCACGGTATCAAAAGAAGAGCAAGCTCATTTAACACAGACAGGATAGATCATCTGTATGAAGATCCGCATGTAAAAAACAGAAATTTTATCCTCCATTACGGCGAGATGACGGACTCTATGAATCTCACCCGCATCATAGAAGAGTGCCAGCCAGATGAGATATACAATCTTGCAGCCATGAGCCATGTGGCGGTCAGTTTTGAGACACCTGAATATGTTGCAAATGCCGATGGAGTGGGAACACTTAGAATACTTGAAGCTGTAAGACTTTTAGGTTTAGAGAAAAAAACAAGAATTTACCAGGCAAGCACATCAGAGCTGTTTGGGAAAGTGCAAGAAACCCCTCAAACGGAAAAGACGCCTTTTTATCCAAGAAGTCCTTATGCTGCGGCAAAGATGTATGCGTATTGGATAACGGTAAACTACCGTGAAGCGTATGATATGTTTGCATGTAACGGCATACTTTTTAATCATGAAAGTCCTGTTCGAGGCGAGACATTTGTAACAAGAAAGATAACCCGTGCGGCATCTAAGATAGCACTGGGACTTCAAGATATGCTATATCTTGGCAATCTTGACGCAAAACGTGACTGGGGACATGCTAAAGATTATGTACGTATGATGTGGATGATTCTTCAAGCGAACGAACCTGAAGACTGGGTTATAGCCACAGGACAAACAACAGCAGTGCGTGATTTTGTCAAGATGGCATTTGCCTATGCCGGCATAGAGTTGGAGTTTGAAGGTACAGGCGTACATGAAAAAGGTACTATCGCTTCTATAGACAATGCAAGACTTCAAGAGCTCGGCATTGATAACGCTGAGCTAAAAGTAGGGCAGGAAGTCGTAGCAGTTGATCCGAAATACTTCAGACCGACAGAAGTTGACCTGCTTTTAGGAGATCCGACAAAAGCAGAAACAAAGCTGGGATGGAGCAGAGAGTATAAACTCAAAGAGCTTGTAGATGACATGATGGCATCAGACCTCAAACTTGTTACAAAAGATCAGTATCTAAAAGATGGCGGTTATACCATCATGAACTATTTTGAATAATTACAGCTAAAGGGTAGAAAATGTTAAGAAAAATTATTAGACCGACAAGCGATAGTTATAATATACATATACCAAACGAATACATAAATACAGATGTGGAAATATTAGTTTTACCATTTTCGTATAATGATGATGCAGTAGGAAAAAATATACAAAAAGAGAAAAAATCACTTGCTGGTTCATTGAAAAAATATGCAAATCCATCTTTGATTGAAGAGGAAAAAGATATTGCTTGGAGTGAAGTGATAAAGGATAAAAGTGTTATATCTTGATACAAATGTAATTTTACGCTATTTACTTGAAGATTGTGAAAAATTTATAGAACAATCAAAAGTGTATATAGAAAATCATGATGTTTATATCAAGAATGAAGTTTTGGCAGAGGTAGTGTATGTATTAAATAAAACATATAAGGTTCCCAAAAAAACTGTTAGATTAATACTTCAAGAATTGTTGTTAAATGATAATATCCAAGTTGATTCAAAAGATGTTTCGAATCTTGCTTTTGAGATATTTGAGGTTAAAAATATTGATTTTGTAGATGCACTGCTTTGTTCTTATAGTAAAATATTGAGATATGAAGTTGTAAGTTTTGATAAAAAACTCAATAAATGTATGGACATAACCAAATGAATAAAGACAGCAAGATATATATAGCAGGACATCGCGGTCTTGTTGGTTCGGCAATAGTAAAAAACCTTGAATCTAAAGGCTATGCAAACTTAGTCTATAAAACGCATAAAGAGCTGGACTTGCTAGATGCAAATGCAGTGAAGGCTTTTTTTGAAGAAGAAAAACCTGAGTATGTCATCCTTGCTGCTGCAAAGGTAGGCGGTATAGTTGCTAACAATACATACAGGGCAGACTTCATCTATGAAAATCTTCAGGTTCAAAACAATGTCATTCATCAAAGTTATCTAAGCGGTGTTACAAAGCTACTCTTTTTAGGCTCTACATGTATATACCCTAAAAATGCTCCACAGCCTATGAGGGAGGAGTATCTTTTAACTTCACCCCTGGAATATACAAACGAGCCTTATGCCATAGCTAAAATAGCAGGTATAAAGATGTGTGAGTCTTACAATATCCAATACGGCACAAACTTTATAAGCGTAATGCCAACAAACCTATACGGTCCAAATGATAACTTTGATCTTGAAAAATCACATGTGCTTCCCGCACTGCTGAGAAAGATGCATGAAGCAAAACTAAACAACACTCCAAAAGTAGAAATATGGGGAAGCGGCAAACCTAGACGCGAGTTTCTTTACAGTGAAGATATGGCGGATGCATGTGTGTTTTTACTTGAAAATAGAGATTTTAAAGATATGTATGATGAGAGTCAAAAAGAGATCAGAAATACTCATATCAACATAGGAACAGGTGTAGATATAAGCATAAAAGAACTCGCTCAAACTATACAAAAGACAGTAGGCTTTAAAGGCGAACTATACTTTGACAGCTCAAAACCAGACGGAACCATGGTAAAGCTCACTGATCCAAGCAAACTGCATGCTTTGGGCTGGAAGCATAAGGTTGAGCTTGAAGAGGGGATATGCAGAGTTTATGAGTGGTATTTGGAAAATATATGAGATTATCACTGTTTGAAATTGAAACTATAGTTAAGTTGAAAGACAAGCACTTTGATAAAAATGATAAAATATACCTTTTTGGCAGTAGAATGGATGATAGTAAAAAAGGTGGAGATATAGACTTGTTTATTGATTTAAAAAATAAAGAACAAGAATATTATGATAAAAAACAAAAATTTATAGCCGAGTTACAGGAACATCTTGGGGAACAAAAATTGATTTAGTAATTTCACGAGATAGCAATCGGCTTATAGAGATGGAAGCAAAAAAAGGGATAGAATTGGATTTGGATAAAATAAAACTTTATAAATATCTTAACGAATGTGATAAACATCTCCAAAGGATAGAAGAAGCTTACGATGATATTAAAAAAAGTCTTCCTCTAAGTGTTCAAAAATATCAGATACTCTCTAAAGATGAAGTCCAAGCTATTGATCAATATCTTTATAGATTTTCAAAATTGCAAGATATTTTGGGGCAAAAAATATTTAGGTTGATTTTAAATATTTATGAACCTTTGGATGGGAGCATCCCTTTTATTGATGTATTAAATAAATTAGAAAAATTAGACTTTTTAGAAAGTGCAAAAGAGTGGATAAATTTGCGAGACAAAAGAAATAAAATTGCACATCAATATGATGTGTTTAATTCGGATAATCAAGTTCAATGATACAAAGAATTAAATCTCTTAAAAACTATCGTGGCTTTTTTGCAAAAAAGATACACTTCTATCTTTAAAAATTGGATAGAAAAGAAGAAAAAATTGATACAAAAAAGCCAAAGGATAATCAAGATGAGATTAAATGAAAAATATATAAAAGTAATAAAGAAATACTTTTTTGAGATTTTTAATCAGGGGGAAGTTTATCTTTTTGGAAGCCGTGTCGATGACAGTAAA
>Ga0256829_1002270_pt1 | contig 14501 bp, 20 predicted proteins | sample 131447metaG_FD_185979 | JGI IMG/M metagenome (GOLD analysis project Ga0256829, IMG submission 185979) | Hydrothermal vent microbial communities from Lau Basin, Pacific Ocean - 131-447 | ecosystem: Environmental > Aquatic > Marine > Hydrothermal vents | place: Pacific Ocean: Lau Basin | collected...
CACCAACATCCTCATGGCGCTGCCCAACCTGCTCAGCCTGCTGTTGCTGGCCGGACTGGCGCAACGGCTCAAAAACGCGTATTTTTCGCGCAGTTTGAAACCGGAACAGAACGAGGCAAGGCCATGAGCGAAACGACCACCGACAGCGGACTGAAATATGAAGATCTCAGCGAAGGCGACGGTCCGCTGTGTACCGGCCGCGGCCAGACCGCCATTGTCCACTACACCGGCTGGCTGGAGGACGGCACCAAATTCGATTCCAGCCTCGACCGCAGCGACCCCTTCAGTTTCCCCATCGATTGCAGCTACGTCATTCCCGGCTGGGACGAAGGCGTGGTCGGCATGAAGGTCGGCGGCAAACGCAAGCTGATCGTGCCCCCCGAACTCGGCTACGGGGAACGCGGCGCCGGCGGCGTGATCCCGCCCAACGCCACCCTGATCTTCGAAATTGAACTGCTTGAGTTATCCGAATAGTGCTGCTGGAAGTGCTGGAGGCACATATCGACGAAGACGTGCGCCGCGCGCTGGAAGAAGATGTCGGCCAGGGCGATATCACCGCGCAACTGATACCCGCCGATGGCATCTGGAAAGCCAGCGTCTATAGCCGCGAACACGCCGTACTCTGCGGCCGAAACTGGTTCGATGCCGTATTCCGTCACCTTGATGAAAAGGTTGATATACGCTGGTATGCCGCCGATGGTGAACACATCGCGCCCCACCAGGTGGTCTGCACCCTGAAAGGCCCGGCGCGCAGCCTGCTGACCGGTGAACGCACCGCACTCAACTTCCTGCAAACACTGTCCGGCACCGCCACCCTTGCCCAACACTATGCCCGGGTCGTGGACGACCTCCACACCCGTATCCTCGACACCCGCAAAACCATCCCCGGCCTGCGCCGCGCACAGAAATATGCCGTTCGCGCCGGTGGTTGCCACAACCACCGGATGGGTCTCTACGACGCCTTCCTGATCAAGGAAAATCACATTATGGCCGCCGGCTCCATTCACGAGGCTGTGGCCAGCGCCCGTGCCCTCGACCCCAGACTCCCCGTTGAAGTCGAGGTGGAAAATATCGATGAACTCCAACAGGCGCTCCAGGCCGGTGCAGACCGGGTCCTGCTCGACAACTTTACCCTCGAGACCCTGCGCGAAGCCGTTGCACTCAATGCCGGCAAGGCGGAACTGGAAGCCTCGGGCGGCATCACACTGGATACGCTGCGCAAGTACGCAGAAACCGGCGTGGACTATATCTCTATCGGTGCACTGACCAAGGACGTCAAAGCCATCGACCTTTCGATGCGGTTTGATTGATGTGAAACCCGTCTTATAATCCTATAAGTGACGGGCTGCCAGGATTTTTAACCACAAGTTCCACCTACAAGCCGGCTTCTTCATCTCGCCATTCTCTGCAATACACCAGACAATTCTGTTCCCGTTGCCACCGTGTTGTAGATCGTTCCATACTGACGAATGTTCTTGTGCATCAGATCCAGCTTATGCGGGTCCTCATCAGTATCCACCGAGATGACATAGTCTATGCGCACCATCTTCGGTGGTGCATCCTGGCGCACGCCGTGGACCCTGACAATTACGCCACGGTAGTCAAACTGGATCATGGGTGCAATCCGTTCCATATTCTTCAGAATGCAGGCCGCCACTGCGGCAAGCAGCAGCTCGGCAGGGTTAAAGGCATCTGCACTCCCCTTGATGTCCGTGTCAATCGTGATCTCCGCGTGCTTGCAGTGCGCGACGCTGCCATGCTCATCTATCCGCCTTGCCTCGATTTCATACTCCAGCATCAGATACAGACTCCGGTTTGGAAAGGTTTATCCCTGTTGTACGTTCCCAGTAATAGCGGCTCGCTCTTCTTCACCCCCTCAGCACCCCGAAAAACAGTTTGATGGCAACGGCCAACAGGAGCACACCATAAAAACCCCTGACCCATCCCGGCCGCGCCCTGTTTGCCATGAACCAGGCACCGAGTTGCGATCCGGCGATGGCAGCTACGACAGCCAGGCCCGCAAGCAGTATATCAATATGCCCCTCAGCCATATGGCCCAGGAAACCGGAAAACGATGAAAAAGTGACAATGAATGCCGTGGTTGCCGCCGCCTGCTTGGTCGGATACCCCAGTTCCATCAGCATGGGTGCGACAATGAACCCACCCCCCACGCCAAGCAGCCCGGCAATAAACCCGGCCACACCACCCACCAGGCTGCCGATGATGGCACGTTTACCCTTGTCTGCCTTTTGCCCAGGCTCACCCTTGCCCGATTGCATCAGGGAGCGGAGCCCGGCCAGGCTGACGACGGTTGCGAACACGAGTATCAGCGTGTCATGTGGCACATATTGAACCAGGTGAGCACCTGCTGGCGCGAGTATCATACCGGCGGCTGCCGCCGGCAGACCACCGCGGTAATCTACCAGGCCCTCCCGGTGGTAACGGAGGAAGGCGGACAGTGTGGTGACACCATTGAGCAACAGCCCAAGCGGGATGGCAATGGTCTTCAATGGTAAACCCAGCCACTTGAAGACGGGCACGTAAAGCATGCCGCCACCCAGGCCGAGCATGGAAAACACCAGGGCGATGAAAAATATCAGGCCTGTCGCCAGCGCATAGCTTTCGCTGGTCAACGCCATCAGGGCATCGATACGTTCGGTAAATGTACGACCTGTTCTTCAACCGTTCGTCCGCTACAGGGAATACATACTCTCTTTTCATCTTTCACCCGCAAATAGCGCTCGAACACATATTCACCACAGGATTCACATTTCGCCTTGCTGAAAGATCCTTTTACCGGTGAGTACTCGAATCCCTGCAGGATCGTAATATTGAACAACTCTTCGTCTGAAGCATTGAGAACGATATCGATGATGTCACGCTTGACCTCATCAGGTACCTCGGAGGGTTCAACGCCCTGCCTGCGGTACCGGAAAAACTCATGCGGGGAGAGCTTGTCCTGGAACTCGTTCTTCAAACTGATACGAATGGCATCCGGCTTACCCGGATACCAGAAGGCGGCCGCCACCTTTCCGTAATTCAGTTTCTCGATCATGCCCTTGCCAAAGGTTGCACCAGTAGCGGACATGATGCCGTCCTGCATGCACCCTTGCGGGTGACCGATACCCATTTCGGAAAAGACATGCATTTCGTGATTCAGGCTTCTACCAACCCCCAGATTTTCCATCGCCAGGGTTCCCATGCGAAAGCCAATGGGCATAAAAGGACAATGATGTCCGTGAAATTCAAACGTCCAGTCTGGTAAATCAAACATAATCGTTTCTCCCGCTATTTAATTACACATTGGAGGCATCCCTTTAGTCCACGGTTGCTCCCAGTCCTGTGAAATTTGATCACAACAAACAGGAATCTGCTCGTTATAATCGACAGGAGTATTTTTTACCCACAACAACCACTGCTTGTGGATGCCCCGTTTCCGGAACAATCACTTCCGGCATCATGTCCTTCAAGCCAGGCATTGATAGCCTCCTTTGCAGGAATGCCACCCGCATGGACGACATTGCCATCGACCACCACACCAGGTGTTGACATGACGCCATAGCCCATAATCGCAGCAATATCCTCGACCTTCTCAAGCGTGATGGCGATACCTTTTTCGGCAGCCGTTTCTTCAATTAATTTCGCGGTTGCCTTACAGTTGGGGCAACCTGTACCCAATACCTTGATTTCTTTCATACCAGACTCCTGTTTTTACCAGTATTCATAACACTTACCCCGCATCTTCATACTCAGCAGGAAAACCGGCATCGATCAATGCCGTCACAACCGCTTGCGGTGACAGGTCGCCACTGATGTGTGCAAGAATATTTGCCAGGTCTATACGCACCTTGTGGACACCTTCTACTGTCTTGATCGCTTTCTGAGCTCGAACGATACTGTTCCCACAGCAAATTCCACCGACGCTGATCTGAAAGTTTTTCTCATGCATACTCATCTCCCTTTCTCAAACGTTCAGGAACTGAACGCATTACAAAATAGCGTTGAATAAATAACCCACCAGCAAAATCCCGCTGGCGACGACACCCACAAAAGTTGCGATCAGGGGAAGCTTGAGCACTTTCCTCAGGATCAACATCTCCGGAAAGGACAAGGCAATGACGCTCATCATAAAAGCAAGCGTAGTGCCCAGTGCAGCACCCTTGCCAATCAGGGCCTCAACAATCGGAATAACCCCGGCCGCATTGGTATACATGGGAACCCCCATGACCACTGAGGCCGGTACCGCCCACCAGACATCACGGCCCATAAAAGTTGCCATGAAATCTGCCGGGACAAAGCCGTGAATAAGGGCGCCCACGGCGATACCGACCAGGATATAGGGCCAGACCTTACCGACAATTTCCCTGACGTGGCGCCAACCGGCCTGGAAGCGTGCAACCCAGTCCAGTTCCGAGGTATTGGCAGGTACTGCGGTACCGGCGTGGATTTCGCGCACCCAGTCCTGCAGGTATTTTTCCATCCCAAGCTTGCCAATAATCAGACCGGCAAGAATCGCAATAGCCAGGCCAAGTCCCAGGTAGAGGGCAGCAACCTGCCAGCCAAACATACCGAGCAGCAGTGCCAGCGCGATCTCGTTGACCATCGGCGCAGAGATGAGAAAAGAAAATGTCACGCCAAGGGGCACGCCCGCCGAAAGGAACCCGATAAACAACGGTACCGCCGAGCAGGAACAAAACGGAGTGACGATACCCAGACTGGCTGCCAGCGTATTCCCAATGCCGAGCTTCTTGCCGGAAAGCAATGCACGGGTTCGCTCAGGTGAAAAGAATGTCTGGATGATCCCCATGAAAAAGACAATGCCACCCAGTAGTAACAGCACCTTGGGGGTATCGTAGAAAAAGAAATGCAGCGCCTCACCGGTATGTGTACTGCGATCAGTCCCGGTCAGCGAGACAGCAAAATCCGCGAAATCACCCAGATGAGCATACGCCAGAAACCAGAGTGGTACCGCCAGCGCAATACCGGCTAGCCAGGGTACCAGTCGAGTGTTTGCCGGCAGGCTGCCGGATGTTTCTACCGATGTGTTATCCACGACGATTCTCCATTACTGTCACCAGGACAGGGTGTGGTTCATGGAGAAGACGACGCCAGTGGCAAAAGGATGCAGATTGTTCCGGTTTTATTTCCCGCCCTGCCCGCGGGGCACGAAACAGCAGACTCTCCCAGTCTCGTCGAAGCGGACCTGGCAGACATTTTTCAGGTGCTGCTTCAATCGCTTGCGAGCCCGTTGCACACGGGATTTGGCGCCTGCCAGGGAAAGCCCCAGTAAGCTGGCATAATCCGCCTGGCTCATACCCTCAAGATCGCAGAGTCGGATGGCCTGACTGTCTTCCGGCGCAAGTTCTGCCAACGCCCGGGGAAGACATTGTGACATGGTCGCCACCACGTCCACCGGCTCCACAACATCCGGCAGGTGATCCGGGATTTCGCGGTGGTCTTTGTGGGTTCTGCGATAGTCAATCAGGCGATTTCGGGCAACACGAAACAACCAGGCCCGGGTATTGTCGAGCTGACAAAATCGGCTGCCTTCCGCCAGCGCTTTCAGAAAGACGTCCTGCAAGAGGTCTTCCGCCAGCGGGTGATCACGCAGCTGTTGGATCAGGAATCCTCTCAGCTCTCCCTCGTATTTGTTCCAGGCTTCAATAACACAGTTCAACGTTTTTCCATCTCGCCAGTGGCGTTATGAAGGATCAGTAATAATTGAGTTCAAACAACTTTTCATTGCGTACCAGGCACACAGACTTCGTTGCCTGCTGTAATACATCAGGAAACCAGGCTGGTAATTGCTGAATCAATCAAGAACCACTAACAGCAGGACTGGCCGCTGGCGGTGGAGGTACAGCAACTATCGGAGGACTCAGCCGATGCCGTACTGTCATCAAATGCAGTATCGAGCTTCTGCGCTGCCTCGTCGCGAATGTGACGGGCAATTTCGACCACGGTATTGATCTGGTACTCGGGCACACCAGCCTGGCGCAGGCGTTTCAGCTGGCATTGCCCCATATCCGGGTGTTTGGCTGCGATGCCAGAGGCCAGTGAGACCATGGCGACAATGGAGGAATGTAGTTGTGGCTGTTCGGTCATAGTGGCATTAAATATATTAGTAAACGTATATACTGTCAAACATATATTTATGTCTTTATCCATGACCTTGAAACCCCCATTCTTAATGTTTCCTTAAGCTGGATCTTCTAAGCTGAGACTGAATTGACTCAGGTGAGACATGATATGTTCAGGAAATCCGGTTATCTATTGGTTGCATTGATACTACCTGTGACTATTTATGCAAGCGGGAACAACACTGCTGATGTATTACCCCAGCAGGTCAAACAATGTGACCGCTGTCATAGTGAGAATTCTACGGTCAGGTCTATTGCTCCATCCCTGGACGGCATGTCAGAACCTTACCTGGTCGAACAGCTGGAGAATTTCAGACAGGCAAGACGCGGCGCTGATTCAGCTGATCCATATACCCTTGAGATGAGCCAACAGGCGAAAGCGCTTGACGAGGAACAAGTCGCACGTCTTGCGGATTATTATGCCGGGCGAAAACGCCTTCCATCAACCGGGACTGTGCCGGGTAATGTCGGGCATGGCGAACAGTTATACAAAGAAAAGTGCGGAGGCTGTCACTCCAGCCTGTTCGGCCGTTTTTTCACCCGCAGTCCGCGCATCACACATCTCAAGGCTTCCTATATTCTCGCAGAACTAAGCGAATTCGCCACGGGCGAAAGACGCGTGAAGCACGATAGCAAACACAAACTGAAGATGGTGGCGGTTGCCAAACAACTCAATGACGTGGATCGGGCCGATATTGTTGCTTATATAAAAGCCGCTCCCACGCATTGATCACACGAGGATCCGTCCGAGATAAAACGCAGCAGGCGGACAATCTCGTAACTTATTGATTTATTGGTGCCGGAAAGAGGAATTGAACCCCCGACCTTCTCATTACGAGTGAGCTGCTCTACCGACTGAGCTATTCCGGCAATGGGATAATGTCCCGGTAAGCTGGCCAGCGTCCGGGCACCTTGGCCAGCGAAGGCGCATCTTACCCTGTCAGCAACAGTTTTTCACCCCCGAAAAACCGCTCCGATTCAACCAAATATCCCTTTCAGCATATAGAAAAAGATAATGGCCAACAGGCCACCGGCGGGCAGCGTGACAATCCAGGACATGAAAATGTTGCGAATTACCGTCATGTTCAGTGCTTCCATGCCACGCGCGAGGCCGACACCGAGTACAGCCCCGACCAGGGTATGCGTAGTGGACACCGGCAAGCCGGTTCCCGAAGCCAGCACCACCGTAGTGGCCGCCGCCAGTGTTGCGGCAAAACCCCGGCTTGGCGTCAGCTCGGTGATGTTGTTGCCCACGGTGGCGATCACGTGCTTGCCGAACATGGCCAGACCCAGCACGATGCCCGCGCCTCCCAGGAACAGCACCCACATCGGCAACAGGGACTTCGAGGCCACCTCACCGCCGCTTTGCACAATACTGACTACGGCCGCCACCGGACCGATTGCATTGGCGACATCGTTTGAGCCGTGGGCGAAGGCCATCGCGCAGGCCGTTACGATCATCAGCACGCTGAATACCCGCTCGACATTGGTGTAGTGAAAATCCTTGTCGACTGAGGGATCGAGCTGGATGCGATTCACGTAATAACGGCCAATGAAAAACATCGCCAGCCCGATGGCAACAGAGTAACTGAAATTTTCCAGCGGGGTATTTTCCAGCCCGACATGTTTCAGGCCTTTCGTGAAAGTCACCAGCGAGATAATAAAACCTACCATAAATATATAGTACGGCACGTATTTCTTGGCGTTACGGAACGGCTCCTCGGTATTGAGTATCAGGTTCTGCACGCTGCGAAACAGGGTATAGGCAATAAAACCGGCCAGCAGTGGCGAAACCACCCAACTGGCAACAATCGAGATTACCTTTCCCCAGTTCACGGCATCCACACCAATGCCGACCATGGCAAAACCGACGATAGCGCCAACAATGGAATGGGTGGTGGAAACCGGCCAACCGTTTTTGGATGCAATCAGCAACCAGATACCCGCCGCCAGCAGGGACGCCAGCATGCCGTAAATCAGCAACTCCGGCGTGGCCGACAAAACGTGGGAATCGATAATGCCCTTGCGGATCGTTTTGGTCACCTGTCCGCCGGCGAGTATGGCGCCGGCAAACTCGAACACGGCGGCGATCATCACCGCCTGTTTGATTGTCAGCGCTTTGGAACCGACCGAGGTCGCCATGGCATTGGCCACATCGTTGGCGCCTATACCCCAGGCCATGAACAGGCCAAAGACACCGGCAAGGATCAGGAAGACCGCACCATAGGCCACAATAATATCCATGTGGTCCCCCTATCGCGCCAGCATCAATTGCAAACGGCTGCCCACACGCTGGGCGCGATCGGCCACCTCACCGGTCCAGTCAATAATCCGGTACAGGAACATGATATCGATCGGGTCGAATTCTTTCTCCACGGCAAAAATCTTGTGGCGAATATCGGCCTGGAGATTGTCGGTGTCGCTCTCAATGGAATCCAGCTTGCCGATCATCCTGACGACCAGTTTGACTTCCTGGCCACTGAATCCTGTCCCTACCAGTTCATCCAGTTCGTTAATCGCGCGGCTGGCCTGTTCGCAGGCATCCACGCAACGCTGGACGTATTTCATGTAATCATCGTGAATAATCTTTGGCAGAACCATGTGCCGCCCCAGTATGACACCGGCGATATCCTTGGCGCGGTTGGCGATGGTGTCCTGCATGGTCAGCACTTCCAGCAGGTCGCGGCGCGATACGGGCATGAACAGCCCTTTGGGCAAGTGGAGGCGAAGCTGTTTCTTCAATACATCCGCTTCTTTTTCCAGATCGGAAATCTGCTTCTGTATCTTCGCGACCTGGTCCCAGTCTTCCCGGATCACGGCCTCGAAAAGCGGAACCAGTTTTGATACGCAGGCCATAACTTTCGCCATGTGCTGCTGCATGGGCTTGACAGGTGAACTGCCAAAGATCCCGGACATGTAACCACCACCCGCCATACTCGTTTCCTCCCGACGTTATTACGCGGAAAACAGCTGCGCAAAGCGATACGCTCCGGGCGCATTCTAGCGTCAGGTTTTCAGGATTGCATGGAAATAATGTGTCAGTCGAGCGGACGGACGCGAATCACGACGTCCACACTCTCCAGTTCCGTGCCGGCAGGCAGCTCCGGTAACGGTTCGGTCAGTACGCGGTGCAGGGCAATATCCGACAATTCACCGGTGGCGGTATTGTAGACGTGGTGGTGGGGCGCGCTGTTGGTGTCGTAGAACACCCGGCTGGGGTCGATGATCACTTCGCGCAGGAGGCCTTTATCGGCAAACAGACCCAGCGTGTTATACACGGTCGCTTTGGAGACCGGTTTACCGGTACGGTTCACCTTTTCCAGCACCTGATCCGCGCTGAGGTGCTGGCTCCCTGTCAGCAATACCTGGGCGATACGCAATCGCTGGCGGGTCGGCTGAATGCCCGCTTCCCGCAGTTGCTCCGCGGCAGAGGCTTCATCCAGCAAACGGTGTGGGGACAGATCATTCATACGGGCAAGTATACGCTGGCAATTTAGACAAAGTCCAGATTGCCGGCGCCGGCTATTTTACTGACGCGACTTCAGGCAGGTAAGGCGCCACATCGATTGCCGCCTGTCGACCGGTCAACTGGTCGGCCAGCAACCGGGCGGAGCCGGGCGCCAGCACCACCCCGTTGCGGAAATGCCCGGCACACACATACAGGTTGGACAGCTCGGGGTGTGGCCCGATAACCGGCACCCCGTCCGGGCTTCCCGGCCGCAAGCCTGCCCAGTGGCACTCGATGGGCAGGTCTTTCAGCGTGGGTAACAGCGAGAACGCAGACTGACAGAGCGACTCAAACGCTTCCCGCGTGGTGTGTTTTTCAAATCCCGTGTATTCCAGTGTACTGCCGAACAACACCCGGCCATCGCGCCGTGGTATGGCATAACGGCCCTTGTGCAGGGTGATACGGCGCACCAGCCCGGGCGGACCACGGAACAGGATCATCTGACCGCGCACCGGCTGGATCGGCAGACTGAGACCGGTGTCCTTGAGCAATCCGGCGGTCCATGCGCCACTGGCCACGACGAAAGCATCCGCCTCGATATCCCCGCCTGCTGTACGTACCGCCCTGATGCGCCCGGCTTCCATGACCCAGCCCAGCGCCGGGCGGTTAGCATGAATTTTGGCGCTGGCGTGATCCAGCGAAGCGCGCAAGGCGCGTGTCAGGCGTGGATTACGCACCTGGCCGAGTCCAGGCATCCAGACGCAATCCTGCAGCGCCACGCCAAGTTGTGGCTCCAGTTGCATGGCGCGTTCGGCACTGACCGGTTCCAGCTGGACATCAAAGCGCCCGGCCCAGCGTACAGCCTCGGCCATATCGTCCAGCCCGCTGGTCAACAGTCCGGAAATTTCCAGTTCCGGGTCGATGCCGGTTTCCCCGGCCAGGGCCTCGCACAGACCGGGATAGGCGTGCTGGCTCATGCGCGCCAGTTCACTCACTGCATCGGGATAACGCCAGGGGTAGAGTGGCGAGAGAATACCGCCACCGGCCCAGGAGGACTCCTTCGCCGGTTGACGCCGTTCCAGCAGGGTCACCGACAGGCCTGCCGCCATCAGTTCCCGCGCCGTGAGCATACCGATAATCCCGGCGCCGACAATAACGACATCGTTCATGCGGGCCACCGGGAACAGGCTAATGGTGTTTTACCCGGCTCAACGACGCCAGCAATCCGCGCCGGCATAAGGCGCCAGGGTGACCGGCCCCTGCGCCGAGATCGCGAATATACCGCACGCATCGCCTTGCTGGGCGCCACGCGGGCTGGCCAGGGCCAGGAAATCACCGGCGCTGCTGCGCAGGATGCGCAGTCCGTAGTAATCGTCCGGTGATGGCGTAGCGCCCCCGTCAAGTTCGGCAGGGCGCCGGGCATAGGCCGGGTGTGTGGCACGCCAGCGCAGTTGCGCGAGCTGCAATTGCAGTAACGCCGAGATAGCGTCTGTGCGACGCGCCCTGGCCACATAGCCGCGGTATGAGGGAACAGTAATGGACGCGAGTATCGCAACAATGGACAGTGTTATCAGCAGTTCGAGTAGGGAAAAACCCGGGGTGGCGGACCGATACATGATGCAACTCCTTTTGCCGTTCGTGTCACCGGAATCAGCCGCAATCCTTGCGCGCTGAACCAAACCGACTATACTCGGCGACACAAAATGGAACAAGTCAGAAACCTTGAGGAACCGTGTCATGGACGATACGAAGCACAGGGGCTTTTCGCTTGTCGAGTTACTGATTACGCTGGCGATCATCGCCTTGCTGACCGGCGTAGCCGCACCCGCCATGGCGCGTTTTATCGACAATGCACGCCTGCATGCGGCCACGCAACAGCTTGCCAGCGAACTCGCACGCGCCCGCAACCACGCCATTACCCACCAGCAGGCCAGCTATTTTTCCCTGCAACGCGACGGTGCAGACTGGTGTTTTGGCTGGGGGGTCAATCGCGACTGTCGCTGTCACGCCATCCCGGCTGAGAACACCTGCACGACAGGAACCGGCGAAACCACTCAAATACACCGTTTTCGGTCCGGCGACTATCCCGGTATTCACCTGCGCCTGCCCGGTGCAAACAGCGCCGGGAGACAGCTGCGCTTTTCACCGGTACGGGGCACAGCCACCGCCGCTTCCATTATCCTGACGAACCGGCAGGGTGAACAGCATGTCATCGTCAGCCCGTTGGGGAGAATACGCCGTTGCACGGTCGGCGCTACGGGGTACGCACGATGTTAATGGTAAGGTCCCAGTGTGGCATGACGCTGGTTGAACTCATGGTGGGCAGTGTGATTTCACTGATTGCACTGGCCACCGTGGTGACCGTTTACAGTACAACAGCGCGGCACGCCGGCCGACAACTCCGGGAAGCTGATTTACGCCAACAACTCACCGCGATTTCTGCCTTGCTTGCGAGAGACCTGCGGCGCGCCGGTTACCGGAATTTCGATCCACGTGTTACGCCGGTTTCGGACAACCCGTTTACGCAAGCGGGGAACCGACTTCGACTCGGCGCAGTGGATCAACAACCCGCCGACTCCTGCATCCTGTACAGCTATGACCTCGATGCCGATGGCCGGGTGGGAACGGGACACTGCCCGCCCCGTGGCTGCGACAGGCTGTCGGACGGCGACAACGTCGAGCAATTCGGTTTCCGCCTCAAAAATGGCAAGGTGCAGTCACGCTATGGGGGCCGTGTGTTTACCTGTGACCGTGGCAACTGGCAGACGCTGACTACCGCGAACGTCATCATCGATGCACTGCATTTCATACTACACACCGACTGCATCAATCTGGCGGAACGCGGACAGGCCTGCCGGGACGATACGCCTGCGCTGGAACAACGCGCCGTGGAATTCCGCCTCAAGGGACATATCCGGGGACGCAATGTGATTGCGCTTGAGCTCTCCCGGTGGATTCATATTCGCAATGACCGGCTTGTGGAACCGCAACTATGAATCCTTGCCCGGCAAGATCGCGATTCATACAACGCGGCGCCGCCACGCTGCTCATTGCGCTGGTGTTAATGATCGCACTGACCGTCATCACACTGTCCGTGGCAAAAACCCGTGTGAACGAGGCGCAGGTCAATATCAACCAGCAATGGCAGGCGCAGTTGTTCGCCAGCGCCGAATCGACACTGGAGGAAACCCTGCCACGGCTATCAACACTGACTGGCTGGACGGTGGACCCGGTTTCCGGCGAAGCGCACTACCGGGCAACCCGCCGGGGGAACGATCCACAGATTGAATCGGTACTGACGCTGAGGCGCTCACCACCCCCACAGCGTTTTGTCGACATGCAGGCGCGCGCGCAGCGCAATGACAAGTCCGGGTTTACCGTACAAATCAGCCAACGCATTCGACAGCTCACCATACTCTCGCCCCTGGCGGAACTTGCCCCACCCCTGATACTTGCTGGCTGCCCATCCTCGTTTCCACGCACGATGCACATTTACCCCCGCTACGCCGACAGCGACCGGGCCGGCAACGCGGTCTGGCTGACGGAGAAAGCACCCTGCCCGGGACTGGGCCGTGCCGATCTGCACGGGGGCGCTGTGACACGCCGCGAGGTTTCCGGGGCGTTACGTGATGCCATGTTCACGCTGGACCGCGAGGCCTACGCCGCCCTGGCGGAACGGGACCGGGCACTCCCACCCGGGCAGCGGCAATACTGGCTGGTACAAGCCCCGGACCTGGATCGTGGCCACTGGTCACGCAGTGTCGGTACCCTGAACCGGCCTGTGCTCCTGTACTTTCCCGCCGACACAGGTTGCCCGGTATTCGCCGATGGCGTCCAGGTTTACGGGGTGGTATTCATTGAATCGCCCTGCAAGGCGCCGCTTGCGGAAAACCGCCTTGAAATCAACGGGACACTCATTATCGACGGACCGGCGCCACTCGCCGGCAATATACGCCTGGCAAACCTGCAAACGCTGGATCCGGCACACCCCTGGTTCACCTTCCCGGTATTGCACAATATCCGCGTCCCGGGCAGCTGGAGAGACTTCTGATGCCCCGGACCTGCCACGGATTCAGCCTGATCGAGGCCATGATTTCGGTACTGGTGCTCAGTATCGGCCTGCTCGGCCTGGGGCAACTCCAGGCCAGGCTCTACCTGGCTTCCCGGCAGGATGCCGAACGCCTGTACGCCGACCTTATAAGCGTTGAACTTTACGAGAAATCAGCAAGTTATGCGCTTTCCACGCTAACTGGCAGGCTTCCGGCAGAGGCCCGTCGCCGCGGGCCGTCGACGCTGTACCGCATCACTACGCAAGCCACCCGGGATGCACAGACCCTCCACACCCGTATTTCGCTCCACTGGCCGGTTGCCGGCACCAGCACCGAAACCGTGACAAACAGCCTGTTCGACCGGGCAAGCCGCCCGTTTGATGCGCGTTGGCTGCTTGCCAGGTTGTAACCCCATTACCCACTTTTAGCTCTTCAACAACCACCTGCCACACAGATCAATCATTACAAAAACGCCATACACCAGGCATTAACTGCATGATGCGGCCGTAGCACTGTCATTTAGCCAAGTTCGCAGTAGCCGTTTGTTTTCCCTGTAAAGTTTTTACTGGAGCAGCCAATAACCCGAGTGTTAGGCAGAGATGTCTGCACACACAGATGTGATAACCGTTCGTCGCGGGAAATTATCCATTTATCGGAATTGGTTTTACAGCTACCACGGCAACAGGATATACACGACATCATGGACAAACGAAAAACAGGATTCACGCTAATCGAACTGATGGTAACTCTGTCGGTTGCCGCTATTTTGCTTACGGTTGGTATTCCCAGTATGCGAACACTCATTGCAAATAACCGTCTGACTACAGTAAGCAATAACCTGGCGGCGTCCCTGAATCTCGCGCG
>Ga0256829_1002271_pt1 | contig 14501 bp, 15 predicted proteins | sample 131447metaG_FD_185979 | JGI IMG/M metagenome (GOLD analysis project Ga0256829, IMG submission 185979) | Hydrothermal vent microbial communities from Lau Basin, Pacific Ocean - 131-447 | ecosystem: Environmental > Aquatic > Marine > Hydrothermal vents | place: Pacific Ocean: Lau Basin | collected...
CTAAGAACAAACTTGCTAAGCATCCGCCAAGTGATAAAGTAGTATACAAACCAGTTGATCTGGAAGCTCATTATAAAAAACACTTCAGTTCATGATAACAGGAAAGAGTTATATAGCCAATCAGCCCACGGCTGAGGGAACAAAAACTTTTAAAACTTTTGATCCTCAAAAAAATGTAGACAACCCTTGGACCTTTATAGAGGCCACAGAAGCAGAAGTCGATGCAGCAGTTCAGGCGGCAACGCGTGCTTTTGAGTCTTTTCGTTCCAGTAGTGGAAAGGAAAGAGCCGCACTGCTCAATGCCATTGCAGATCAGATCATGAATTTGGGCGACGAGCTTATTGAAACCTATTGTGCAGAATCTGGTTTGCCTGCTGGTAGGGCCCAAGGAGAACGCGGGCGTACGGTTTTTCAACTGCGGAGTTTTGCAGACTTGGTTGCCGAGGGCTCTTGGGTAGAAGCCAATATAGACACTGGTGATCCGAGTAGAACTCCTGCACCTAAGCCAGACCTGAGAAAAATGAACATTCCTCTAGGGCCGGTGGCTGTCTTTGGAGCGAGTAATTTCCCCTTGGCTTATTCTACCGCAGGAGGTGATACGGCTGCCGCTTTGGCCGCAGGCTGCCCTGTGATCGTAAAATCACACCCAATGCACGCGGGTACGGGAGAACTGGTAGCTCAAGCCATCAGTACAGCTGTAGATCAAAGCGGATTCGATCCGGGGATCTTCTCCAATCTGAACTCTAGCGGCATTGAAGTAGGGACGCAATTGGTTTCACATCCGGGGATAAAAGCAGTCGGTTTTACAGGCAGTATTAAGGGCGGACGTGCTTTGTTCGATCTTGCTGCCGGAAGAGAAGAACCCATACCCGTCTTTTCAGAAATGGGTAGCATAAACCCAGTGGTTGCTTTGCCTTCCGCCCTAGAAGAAGATGCTACCGGTTGGGCACAGAAATATGCTGGTTCCATCAACTTAGGCACAGGTCAATTTTGTACCAACCCAGGATTGATCTTGGGCTTGGATTCTGATGCTTTTAAGAGTTTTGAACATCACTTACAGCAGGCCTTTGAAGAATTGGCTCCGCAGTGCATGTTACACCCAAGAATTAAACAAGCCTTTGACCAAGGCAAAAGCACCGCAAAAGCACAAGCTGGGACAGCTACTGTAGTGGCCGAGACAGCAGTTACCGAGCCCAACTACGCCAGCCCAATGGTCCTAAAGGTGTCCGGAGCGGAGTTCTTAAATAACGATCAGCTGCATCGAGAAGTCTTTGGTCCTTATTCGCTGCTGGTAAGCTGCAGCTCTAAAGAGGAACTAATAGGCATCATTAAGAACTTAGAAGGTCAATTAACAGGAACAATTTTAGCCAGCGCTGCGGACTTGTCAATGCAGCAAGATGTGGTAGAAGCGCTTCAGAATCGGGTTGGGCGCTTGATCTTTAATGGAGTTCCAACGGGGGTTGAGGTTTGTCCATCGATGCTGCACGGCGGACCTTATCCGGCATCGACAGATTCCAGATTTTCTGCTGTAGGGATTCATTCCATAAAGCGTTGGGTAAGACCTTTTAGCTTTCAAGACTGGCCGAATGAGCAGCTACCACTCGCCTTACAAAATGAGAACCCACTCGGTATACGCCGTTTGGTAAATAACAAATGGACCCATGAAGCAATTTAGATTTACCCTGCTCGCCGTAGGTTTGATGCTGCTCTTTGTAACGAGTAGTTGCGAAGAATCTCAGAACAATTCCGACCGTTTGGCTGCACTGATATCGGCCCACGAGAATTACGACAGTTACGATCATAAAGCGTACAAACTCGGCTTGTATACGCCAGAGCGTTACGCCAAAGACGCTGTCTTTGCAGACTCTTTGTTGGTAGAACTAAAAACCTTGGATACTATAGGTCTAAGTGATTCTGAGAAGATCTCCAAAGAGCTGCTCACCTTTGTGCTTAAAGATAAAGTAGCTTTCAACACTTATAAGCGTTATTTGAATCCGCTGTTGTCTGATTCTGGCTTTCATCTAAACCTGAATTACCGAGTGCGTCCGTTGAACAACTATGAGCAAGTGATCGATTATTTGAACGTGCTCAATGCAATTCCAGATTATGTGGATCAGCATTTTGCGAACCTGCGGCAAGGAATAGAAGAAGGGCAGGTACAAGCTGCGGTGATCTTTAAAGGCTATGAATCCACCTATGACGATCACATAGTGCTCGATTACAAGGACAGTTACTTTTACTCTCCCTTTGAAAATTTACCTGCGGGACTTACAGATACCCAGCGGGATTCGGTTTTGACTGCTGCGGAGTTAGCTGTGGAGCAAAATGTGATTCCGCAGTTCATCAGAATTAAAAAGTTCTTTGAAGAAGAATACTACCCCAATGCACGAGAGGATATCGGGATTTCCAGTCTGCCTGGTGGTGCAGAATTCTATCAAGATCGGATCAATTTCTATACTACTTCGGAGCAGTATACGGCTCAAGACATACACGACATTGGGCTTAAAGAAGTTGCGCGGATCAAGGCGCGCATGGAGCAGATCATAGCCGATCTAGAGTTCAAAGGTTCCTTTGCAGATTTCTTACAGTTCTTAAGAACAGATCCGCAGTTCTATGCCAAGACACCGCGAGAGCTACTCATGATTGCTCGTGACATGGCCAAACGCGCAGACGAGCAATTGCCTCGCTTTTTTAAGACCTTACCCAGAAAGCCTTATGGAGTTGCCCCTGTGCCTGATGCTATTGCGCCTAAGTATACTGGAGGGCGTTATGTAGGTACTTCAAAGAAAAGTACCAACCCCGGATATTATTGGGTAAACACTTATGACCTGCCAAGCAGAACCTTATATACCTTACCAGCCTTAACGGTGCATGAAGCCGTGCCCGGGCATCATTTGCAGGGAGCGCTTAACAACGAATTGGGCGACAGTATCCCACAGTTTAGAAAGAACCTCTATTTGTCTGCCTATGGCGAGGGATGGGGATTGTATTCAGAATATCTAGCTGCAGAGATGGGCATGTACACTACTCCTTACGAAGAATTTGGGCAGCTCACTTACGAAATGTGGCGCGCCTGTCGTTTGGTGGTCGATACTGGGATTCACGCCTTGGGATGGACTCGTGATGAAGTAGTGGATTTTATGGCGAGCAATACCGCCTTATCTATTCACGAGGTCAATACCGAGACAGATCGTTACATCTCATGGCCAGGGCAGGCCTTGTCTTATAAGATCGGAGAACTCAAGATCCGAGAACTGCGACAAAAAGCAGAAGAAAGTCTAGGATCGGAATTTGATATTCGCGAATTTCACGAGGTCATACTCGGACAAGGAACAGTAACCTTAGATATTTTAGAACAAAGAATCAACGCCTACATTGAGCGCAACAGCAAATAATTACGTTTTTGAGTGCATAGACGGGCACACCTGTGGAAACCCGGTGCGCGTGGTCACTACAGGGCATCCGGAGCTCCAGGGAGCTACAATGGCACAAAAGCGCTTGCACTTTTTAAAAGAGTTCGATTGGATCCGTAAGGGCCTGATGTTCGAACCTCGAGGCCACGATATGATGAGTGGCAGTTTTTTATATCCTCCGGCAGACCCAAAGAATGACTGCGGAGTACTGTTCATAGAAACCTCAGGCTGCCTACCCATGTGCGGCCACGGAACCATTGGTACGGTCACTATAGCCATAGAAAAGCAGCTGATAAAACCCAAAACGCCCGGTGTACTTCGCCTAGAAACACCGGCAGGGCTTGTACGGGTGCAGTACAAACAGCAAGATGGCAAGGTTGAGTGGGTACAAATCCAGAATGTGCCGAGTTTTCTTGCAGCTAGTGGCTTAAGTGTAGACTGTCCGGAATTGGGCGAAATTAAGGTCGATGTTGCCTACGGAGGGAATTTTTATGCTATTGTAGATCCTCAGCGGAACTATAGCGGCTTACAAGATTTTACGGCCGGGCAGATCATCGCTTTCTCACAAGTGGTGCGTAAAAGACTCAATGAAAAGTATCCCGATCGTTTTGTGCATCCTGAAGATGCCAATATCAACGGGATCTCACATATGCAATGGACAGGCAAAACCATTCACAGCAGTTCTCATGGTAGAAATGCGGTGTTCTATGGGGATAAGGCGATAGACCGCTCGCCTTGCGGTACAGGTTCTTCAGCGCGTTTAGCTCAATTGCACGCAAAGGGTAAACTGGCCCAAGACCAAGAGTTTATTCACGAGAGCTTTATCGGCTCGACCTTTAATTGTAAAATTGTAGGAACAACCAAAGTGGGGCAGTTTGATGCGATAATTCCGCAGATACGCGGCTGGGCAAAGATCTACGGACAGAATACCATCAGCATTGACCCTACGGATGATCCCTACGCTTATGGATTTCAAGTAATATGAGCAAAGAAGTTCTAGTTATTGGAGGAGGTATTGTGGGGCTGTGTTGTTCCTACTATTTAAGGCAAGAAGGACATCAGGTGCGCGTGATCGATAAGTCCAATATGGATCAAGGAGCCTCTTATGTCAATGCGGGTTATCTTACCCCAAGTCATATCATTCCTCTTGCGGCTCCTGGCGTGATGAAAAAAGGCCTGAAATGGATGTTCAATTCTTCGAGTCCACTTTTTATAAAACCCAGATTGGAAGCCGATTTTATTAAATGGACCTTGGCCTTTAACAGATCGTGTTCGCAGGCAAATGTAGACCGATCTGTGCGCGCTATCCGAGACATTAACCTGCTCAGTAGGGAGTTGTTCCCCGAGCTGAAATCCGCAGAAGATTTCAATTTCCAATTGGAACGCAAGGGGCTCATTATGCTTTGTCAGACTCAGAAAATGCTCGATGCCGAACTGGAAGTAGCTGACTTGGCAGCAAAAGAAGGCCTGGAAGTTGCTCCGGTAACCAGGGAAGAGATCTTTGCTATGGAGCCCGATGTAAAGATCGATACTATTGGCGGAGTACATTTTGGTTGTGATGGGCACACTACACCCAACCAGTTGATGGCAGAGTTAAAGAATCGATTGCCGCAATTGGGTGTTGAAATTCAGACGCAAGAAGAGGTGCAATGCCTAGAAACCCAAGGCGATCGCATTGTGAAAGTTGTGACCAATAAAGACACCTACACGCCAGATGAGGTAGTTCTGGCTTCCGGAAGTTGGAGCGCCAAATTAGCCAAACAACTTGGTATAAAAATGCTGTTAGAAGCGGGTAAGGGGTATCGTATCAATTCCACTAGAGATTTGGGAATTAAGATGCCTGCTATACTTTGTGAGTCTAAGGTAGCCGTAACTCCTATGGATGGTTTTACACGTTTTGCTGGAACCATGGAGATAGCGGGAATAAATCATAAGATTCGTCCAGAAAGGGTAGAGGCTATTGCCAAGGCGGCCACGAAATATTATCCAGAAGTTACTTTGACTCAGGAGGAGAAGGCTGAGGCTGCCTGCGGATTGCGCCCTGTCTCACCAGATGGAATGGCTTACATAGGCCGTTCGGGTAAATGTTCAAACTTGGTCTTGGCTACTGGTCATGCCATGATGGGTTGGAGTATGGGGCCTGCCACAGGGAAACTGATTGCAGAACTGATATCCGACAAGAAGACCTCTATGGATCTAACGCCCTTTAATCCCGATAGGAAGTTTTAAGGGTCATAGCGCATATTGAGCAAGTGTGGTTTGAAGCCAGCTTTTTCATAAGCCCTTATCGCTGCGGCGTTAACCGAATATACATCTAGGCGAATTTCTGCTAAGCCTTGGGCTCTACACCAAGCAATTAAGGCCTCTGTGACCATACCGTTATAGCCGTTGCCACGGTGCTTTTCCGGCACGAACATAAAACCCAAATAACCGTAATGGGTGTGTTTTAGATACTTGCGGTCTTCTAAGATCTTGGCGTAGCCAGAGGCGACTATCTCGCCATCTAATTCTGCGACTAAAAGGGTTGAGTTTGGTCCGTCAATTAAAGGTTTGAACTCGTAATAGCTCGTAGTTTCTGGATGAATGGTAGGGTCCATAGGCAACTCCGCAGCAATCAAACCCAATTTGAAAGTTTGCAAGACTTCTAGATCCTTATAAGTGGCTTTGCGAATGCGCGGTTTCATCTAACAGGACATGTCGGCAACGATCTTCCATTGCCCGTTGATCTTTCTAAATACTACCAAAAACACTCCATTGGCATCGCCCACTTTGCGGGTTAAATGATAACGACCCATAACCGTGTAGGAATCAGTTCCGGCAGGGCTTACATCGTCTATGGTAAATTTAAGCGTCCCTGAATGGTCTGCAGTAGGATAACTCTTTTTGTAACGATCTAAGGTGGCTTGCCAACCTTTTACCAAGCCGCCACTGCCGTAAAATTTCAAGGAATCACTCTTCCAATATCCCGCCATAAAGCCCTCTAGGTCGTGGGCAGACCATGCCTTGGATTGATCTTGCATGACTTGTATAATGGCTGCTTTGTCTCTGTCAAAAATTGACTGAGCCAAACTGATACCTGTAATAAAGAAATAAAAACAGCACAAAAACAATCTTCTATTCATAATGGATAGGCTTAAAAATGAAGACTCAATTTACGAAAACTACTAGATTAAAAATCTCTTCGGAGAGACTTTCGTTGTATTAGTAAGGCTGGAACTGCAACCCAGAAAGATAGCATGCTGAGTGCTACAAATAGCCCTAATCTGGTTCCGAAGAATTTTTGAAAAACAGCCCCTGTGTAGCCCAGAAGTGCTGAAATATCTAATTTCAGAAGGATGAGTATTCGAGACAAATCAATAGGATTTAACATTGAGGCTCCAAGCGCAAATTTGTCCAAAGGATAATCGTTGAAATAGACCATAAGTAATAGCAGTATGCCGTCAAAAATCACAGCCAAGAACAGCCAAATAACAATAGCATAGCCAAAGCCTTTGATCTTATTTTCGTTGCAGAGTCCGATGTAAAATGAAATTGCTGTAAAGATGAATGTCAAGAACACTCCAGTAACGAGTAGTAAGCTGAAATCCCAAATCACTGAAGAGCTAAATAGGCCGTAAATGACAAATGGAATTCCAAGGCCAATCAACAGGCTCATAGACAACGAGACTGCCACGCCAAAATACTGACCCAAAAAGATACTAGAACGCTTTATGGGTTGTGCGAGTAGCAATTGGGTAAATTCTTTGGAGTCATAGTAATACATAATTCCAAACACAGTTCCGATTAGGGGTACCAGAACGGTAATCACATTCATTAAAGTGATAACCGCTTTTGACAAATCGTTATTCAGAAAAAGTAAAACTATAGCAAGTAAAAAATAGAACGCCAAATATGCGTAACTCCATCGGCTACGCATCAGATCGAAAAAACTATACTTTATAATTTTAAACATTTTGTTGGTTTAAGACCCAAGCTATTGCTTGCTCGAAATTAGTTGTGTTACTCTCGGTTTTTAGCTGTTCAATGGTACCTTTAAAGTAAATTTTCCCCTCAAGGAGAAATACGATTTGATCGGCCATTTCTTCTACAAAGCTGGTAATGTGGGATGAAAGTAATATGGTTTTTCCAGCCCTCTTTTCTGAAATGAGGAGTTCTTTTAATTTTATCAGGGAGACAGGATCAAGCCCCGATGTTGGTTCATCGAGAATAATCAAAGGACTGTCTGACATAAAAGACAAAGTGAGATTCACCTTTTGACGAGTCCCTCCGGATAGTTGACCGAGCTTTTTATTGAGGTGTGGTTCAAGTTGAAATAATTTAATCAGTTCTGCGTCTCTGTAAATGGGCTCATTTCGCAGATCTTTTATCATGTGCAACATTTCACGCAGCCTGAGGTTATTTGGAAAATTCGCTAGCTGTGGTAAATAGTCAATTTGCTTTCTATAAATAAAGGCCCTAGAGATGGACTTATCGTTTATAATGATCTCTCCAGAATTTGGTTGTACCATCCCCAATATGCTTTTAATCAAGGTTGTCTTTCCAGAACCATTTGGACCCAAAATGGCGGTGATACCACCTTGTTCCAATTGTAAATTTAGATCAAGCAGGACTTGATTTTTTCCGAAACGTTTATTTAAGTTTTGAATTTGAATCATAGGTCAAGCGCTTTTATTAGAGGTTGTTCGTCTATGAGTTCTTCTGGTGTGAAAACCGGCGAAACCTTTTCTGAAAAGTCGATAATATCCACAAATAAACTTCTTAATAGCACTATTGTTTCGGGCGTTTCATTTACTACGTAAGAAAACAATTTAACCGGGCGATATGGGACATCACCTAGCCCATCTCTGTTTAAATCATAACCGTTGTAATTGCTCCAGTAGTTTTGATTAAAACTGTTGTCATTCATATTAGAATTGTACGAAACATCGAAAGAGTTGAATTTGAAGTTATTGAATCTGAAACTGTTGTTGTAGCAAGCCCCTCGTACTTTTACCGCCCAACCATTTTTAATGAAGTTATTGTGGTGATAATCGATTCGTGTTGAGCCTTCTACATTTATTCCGACAGTGTTTTCAACAAATTTATTATAAGTAATGGTGGTGTCATAAATCTCTTTCAATAACAAACCGTAAGCAGCTGTTCCCCAATTCAGATTAAAAGTATTGTGACTAATGGTAATGAATTTAGAGAACATAACGGCAACTCCAGCCCCATTGTTGGTAAAGGTATTGTAATGATATTCGTTATGGTTAGAGAACATAAAATGTAGGCCATATCTTATATTATCATGACTACTGTTTCCTTGTACAACACTTTGTTTCACAAATTCAAAATAAATACCATCTCTTAGATTGAACACCTCGTTGTTAGAAACCAACACTTTGGAGCAGTCCCAAAGATGTATACCGTTTCCTGCCGCGGCCTCATCTTTTTGGGTGCCATAGATCAAATTTCCGGATACTGTGCCATTTTTTGATTTTTCAATCAGCATTCCAAAAGTTACATTTTGCAGTTGGTTGTTCTGTAATTCAAAATCAGAGCTTCTCGATATATAAATGGCAGCAAAGTCTTTGGTGTAGCTTTGACCGGTATTCTGTATAGTTAAGCCCTGCAAGCTTACACTGTCTGCGACGACTTTAAAACCGTATCCTTTTTCTGCAACGTCAATTACAGCCTCTGATTCGCCCATGATACACAAGGGTTTGTCTACGGTAATGTCATATTCTTTGTATGTGCCATTTTTGACTAGAAGAGACTCGTGTGGGCCTGCACCATTTATAGCATTTTGTATGGTTTGATATTCCATACGAGTATTTAGATTAATTATTTGTCCACTAACTTTTAGTGGCCAGCTAATCAAGATGATCATTACGCTTAGGATCCCTAAAAAATGAGCAGCTGTTTTTTTCACTTTACAGGCCTTCTAAAGTAAAACGTTTGGTTACAAGCGTATTCCAGTCCAAAATGGAATCTTGCGGAATATCTAGTGTAGTATATGCGTCGGCCTTAGAAGAAAAACAAGCCAAATGTGCACCCATAGGACTTTGAATCTTGTTGTTTATTACATAATGCCCTTCTGAAGCATTAATCCACTGATTGGGATTGTTGTAGTCCATTACCACAAGGGCTGCGTGAGACTCTCTGGAATCGGCCAGGTCATTGACCATACATTCTATGGCGTCAAAAGTGAAAATTTTCCCCTTCTCAGTTACAAGCTGCGCTGCAAATCTAGGGTCAGCTATATTCATTTTGCAGTAGTGACAGCTATCGATACCATAATCGATGGATCTTACTGAAGGATTACAGGCTAACAAGATTATTCCGCTCAAGAGGATTATGACAGTTTTCATTCAGATAGATTTTTTGTTTTCTCTCTTGCCAAACCAAAAAGCTAAGCCGGCGAGTGCAATTCCCAATGCGAGAAAATATGCCCCCAACTGAGGATAAGAGTGAGCTGTAAAATTTAGAATATCTTTAGATCCGAACAACGGAGGTTGGAAACCCATAACACTGCCATCAGGATTGGTGAATTTCATAATTGCCTTTGGGTCCAAATTATGGCCGTAATCGTATTCCCAGAGATAAAAATCATATACTCCGGCTATGCTCAACAGAACCATTATTGAAAACCAAACCAGATACCATTTATGTCTCCCCCACAACACCAATAGTAATCCAAGTGCGGATGATACTAAGATAACCGCAGGGAAGATTTTGAACTCCGGAATGGCATCTGGGATATACTTCATCCCCACGTAGTGATTCATAATATTGATATTTTTAATATCGTGTGGATTGGCGTCAGAAAAATCATTGATATGAATATACATCCCTAAGGGAGTAGGATACTGAGGGGCTTCTAAGGTGATTTTCCACAAAGGGAATACAAATAGTAGCAGGGGCAGAAGTACTGCCAATAACATGGTGAATCGTGATTTTTTCATAATCTTATTGTAAGACGGAAGCGCTGAAATGACGCTCCCGTCTAATTAAGGATAAGTAATAAGCACTAATCTAAATTTGCTTTGGTCTTACCTATCAGTCTTCTCCTAAGGACCAGGATAAATCAATGTTTGAACTGGCTGGAGAGACTCGCACATAACCTTGCATTTCTTGGTGTAATGCCGAGCAAAAGTCAGTGCAATAGAATGGCCATACACCTGGCTTCTTGGGTTGCCATACAATTGTCTTGGTTTGTCCAGGCATAATTAAGACTTCCGATGTATTAGCACCAATCATTGCAAACCCGTGAGGTACGTCAAAGTCTTGTTCGTGGTTAGTGATGTGAAAATAAACCTTATCACCAACCTTTATTCCTTCGATATTATCAGGAGTAAAGTGGCTGCGAATCATTGACATATAAACATGTACTTCGTTACCGTTTCGTTCTACTCGAGTATCTGCAGGCGACATTACAGCGTAGGGGTGTTTGTTATCCTCCAGCTTGTAAATCTTTTTGGAATTTCCTTTGAGTAATTCAGCGGGACATCCTGCTGCATAATGCGGTTCACCATGAGTCGGAAAGTCAGATAAAAGTTGCATCTTATCTCCGGAAATGTCATATAGCTGTGCAGAGTGTTCCAGTTCTGGTCCAGTTGGCAGATACCGATCTTTGGTGATTTTGTTCATCGCAACAACATACTTTCCAAAGGGTTTTCTAGAATTACCACCAGGAATCATCAAGTGACCTACTGAATAGAAAGTCGGTTTGCGATCAACTACTTCCCATGTACCTAGTTTCCATTTTACTACTTCGGATGAGATAAAGAAGGTGGTGTAAGCATTTCCTTCTGCATCAAACTCGGTATGTAATGGTCCTAGTCCGCCGCTTTTTACACTTCCGCCTAAAATTGCTTCATAATCAAGGATAGGAATCCCGTAAGCGTTTCCGCTGAATTTTTCATTCTCAATTGCCGACATCATCTTGGTAAAAGAGTGCACTGTAACATCCGCAGATAGTTTACCGCTTCCAACAATATATTCACCTGTTGGGTCCACATCACATCCGTGAGGTGATTTCGGAGTAGGTAAAAAATACACTGCTCCAGGCACCTCGGTAGGATCAACCGTTAGGACATCAGTAATTGTGGTCGAAGTTGCCATATGCTTAGTCTCATCATATACATTATGCATATAACTAGTTGGCATTTTTGTTCCACCACCAGCATTGACATATGCCTCTATTTTTTGCCAGTTTAACGCAGCGATAAAATCCTTGTCATTTTGAGAAGCGTTTACCTCCATTAAGGTACTTGCTTCTTCTGTATTGTAGGTAGTAAAGAAGAACCAGCCATGAGAGTTCCCTCTACCAGGGTGAGCCTTGTCGTAATCAAAGCCGGGCATCAACACTTGGAAGGCCAGATTCATGTGTCCTGTTTCTGGGTCAACCTTATAAAAGGTCAAAGCTCCCTTAAAGTTTCCTTTCTTATCCTTGATCGCCATATCTCTTTGCGGAACAGGTACGGCAAAGCGCGTTCCCGCAACGACGTATTCTGTATTCTCTGTTACATATGATGAGCTGTGATTGCCCGCACAGTTAGGTACCTCAATGATCTCTACTGTTTCAAAAGTTGTGAGGTCAATTCGCGCAATCCTCGGAGTATTGTTTCCGTTAACGAAGATCCATCGACCATCTAACTCACCATTTGTTTGAGAAATGTCAGGGTGGTGTAGGTCATCCCAAGGAACAAATCCAAAGGATGTATTTAACATCGGTTTGGTTTCTTCGGTGTAACCATAACCTGATGTGGGGAATTGTGAAAACACTGGTATTTCCTTGAACATGCGTCCTGAAGGCAAACCATAAACGGTTAGGTTTCCACTATATCCGCCAGAGAGGAATGCATAAAAGTCATCTTGCTCACCGGGAGCGACATATACTTTCTCTGCTGCACTAGATGATAACGCTCCATTTTTACTTGAGCTCTGATTGTTGCAAGCTGTTAAGATGATTGCAGCTAAGCAAGTAGCTGCTAATCCTTTAATTAATGATCTCATTGGTTTTGTTTTTAGTGTTAATTCTGTTCTGGGATAATCACTTTATCAACAACATGTACAATGCCGTTACCTGCTGGTACACTTGCCAGAATTTTTGCGCCGCCTACATAGACATCATCACCCTTTACTTCTACGGTGATATTGAGATTGCTGGCCTGACCAAGCTTCTTAAATTTTTTCAGAAATTCTTTTGTGTAATTACCTGGAGTGACGTGATGCTTTAAAATAAAAGCCAATTGGTCTTTATTCTCTGGTTTAAGCAAGTTGTCTAAAGTGCCTTCGGGCAATGCAGCAAAGGCGTCATTGGTAGGAGCAAATACCATCAAAGGACCTGCGTTTACCAAGGCATTCTCCAATTGTGCGGCTTGCACCCCGGCTACGAGCGTAGTGTGGTCTTTGGAGCCGATGGCTATGTCTAGGACAGTAGGTTTGGACTCATCGTCTTCAATAAAAGCTTGTCCTGTGCGGTTCTGGTCTGTCGTTTCTGTTGTTGTCTTGTCATCCTGGGCGTTGCTTTCCGCTGATCTGTTGTTGCAGGCCATCAGTAAAGGAAAGATCCACAAGACGAACAATAAGTTGCGCATTAGTTTCATTGTTGTTGTTTTTTGATGTTTTAGCTATTGAAGTGTTCTGAAATATTCTAGTATGGATCTGGCTTCATCCTCTGTCAAGTTTTGATTTGCCATAGGGGAGCCGTTGTACTCAAGAAGAAGTTGCTTGGCTAATGGGTCATTATTTACCATACCCTCTGGGTCCAGAATCATGTTCATAACCCATTCAGGTGACCGTCTCTTTAAAATGCCATTTGGAGCTGGGCCAATGAATTTACTGCCTATCTTATGACAAGCGGTACACTTGTATTTAAATACCTCTGCACCTTTGGCAACCATGTTTTGATCTATGGTCTCACTGAGGGTAAGTGATTTTATCGGGCCGACTCCTTTATTATTAAGATCTATTGTTTTCTCGGCAGAAATTGCAGAGGTTTGTGGTTGTTGTTTAGGAGTTTCGGTTTTATTGCCTCCAATTTTGATTTGATTGGATTCTTTTTTTTCTTCGGTCTCGCCACATCCAATCAAAAAAGAAGCTAAGAGACATGAAATGAAGACTTTTGAAATTCTCATAGTTGTTGATTTTGATTCAAAAGTAGATTGGCCTAAGTAGTTAAAATATGACAATTGTCATAAAAAAGGATAAAAGGATATTTTTATCTTTTAATGCAAAAAAAGAAGAAGAATATATGTTGTCTAAATCCGCTCAATATGCCGTAAAAGCGCTAATTCATCTGGCTGCCAATAGCGACAAGCAGAACAAAATACTAGCGTCTAATCTGGCAAAGGAGATTGATGTGCCGAAAGCATTTCTATCTAAAATATTGCAGCAGCTTGCACATTCTAATCTGGTTAGTGGAATAAAAGGACCTAACGGAGGTTTTTATCTGAGTCACAAACAAAAGCAAAATTCAGTGTATCGGGTTATTCTCATAGTAGAAGGCAGAGATACCTTTGGAAGCTGCGTACTAGGTCTGCACCAATGTGATTACGAAAATCCCTGCGCTATGCATGATCTTATTGCACCGTCGCAAACCGTTTTAAAAGAAAATTTAAAGCGTATAAGTATTTTACAAGCGGCTCAAGGTGATACTAAGGGTACATTGGATCTTCATTGAGGATTTTTTCTAGATAGTGTAGCAATTGCTCTGCATTGTACGGGCTAAATACCATGGGTGGTTTTATCTTGATCACGTTGTCGTCCGGGCCGTCTACAGACATTAAAAAACCGTAATACTTCATGCGATTGGCCAGGTATTTGGCCTGTGTTGTAAGGGGTTTTAAGTTGGAGTCGCACAGTTCAAAGCCCAAAAAGAAGCCTTTGCCGCGTACATCAGCAATGATAGGATACTCTTTTTGCAAGGCACGCAGTCCGCTGAGGAGTTGATCGCCGACCTGATGAGCGTTATTCATAAGACCTTCTTGCTCAATAATAGCTAAGACTGCAGATCCAATGGCGGCAGACACCGGGTTTCCACCAAAGGTGTTGAAATATTCCATGCCGTTGTTAAAGGCTGATGCCACCTCCGCAGTACAAACT
>Ga0256829_1002272_pt1 | contig 14497 bp, 15 predicted proteins | sample 131447metaG_FD_185979 | JGI IMG/M metagenome (GOLD analysis project Ga0256829, IMG submission 185979) | Hydrothermal vent microbial communities from Lau Basin, Pacific Ocean - 131-447 | ecosystem: Environmental > Aquatic > Marine > Hydrothermal vents | place: Pacific Ocean: Lau Basin | collected...
CGACCCGCGCCATTTGACCGAAACCCTCGCCCTGATGAACTGTCCGGCCAGCGGGGCGGTCATGGTCGGCGATACCGCCAATGACATCATCGCCGCCCGAAAGGCCGGAATGGCCTCTATTGCTGTCTCGTTTGGCTATAGTGCAACGGCGGTTACAAGCTTCAACCCGAATGTGGTCATCAATCATTACAGGGATTTCACTGATGCCCTGAGCGGCATATCACAGGTTTTTCAGGACCTGCCGAAACCATAGCGGCGGAAAAATTTTGCCGTTAAATGTCCGACCAGCATCATGAAAGGCATCCGCAGCCAATGGGCGCGGATATAAAGGCCGTTGGTCGCCAGATAGTCGGTTAATTTTGAACGATTATCGCCGTAAGGCACCATGCTGCGCCTCACCATAAGATCCATTATTTTCAATATTGCTGCCCCGGGTGCGGCCCGTGTCCCCCGGGCCGTAACCTCATCCGGAACCGGGCTGTCGAGAAAATACCGGCAATAGCGCAGACCATAGAAAACCGGTCTGGTCAATTTCAGCTCCTCTGCCCGGTCCATCAGGCGCGGCCAGAAAGTGGAATCCCGTGAAAATTCGACAATCATGTCATGCTGTTCCAGCAGATTACGCAGGCTGGCCTTGACAGAGCCATCAACAAACAAATGGACAAAACTGTGAATCAACATATCCTCCGGACAGAGGGTATATATATTATCCTCTACCTTTACCGCCGCCCGGATCATCGGGTCAATATCAAGGGAATATCTGCTGGTCAGCTGTAATATATTATGGTGGATGTCCACTTCCACCATCCGGTCCGGATGACGCAATGGCGGCAGTTCATGGGCCCACTGGCGGTAATATTTCTGATCATAGTCGTTCAATACCTCACTGTAATACCCGGCAGTCAGTAAATGATTTTCAACAATATCAAGATTGTTTTTTGCCACCAGAATATCAATATCGGCACAGATACGGCCCCGGGCGCAGTCAAGGTTCTGGGCCAGATACCCCCCGCCTTTAAGCAGGATAACCTTGTCCGAAAACCCGAACAGGGCGCGCCTTACCCGGTTGATTTCCCAGCGGATTTTACGCTGTCTTGCCGTGGTTTCCACTTCAGCGTTGGTCAATATCTGTCTGACTTTTTCCGGCAAATCCTGCCACAGCCCGCTGGCCCGTGCCTCATAAGCCAGACGGCCCCGTAATTTCAACAGATGGGCGTCAAGGAGAAGCCGGTTCCACTGACCTGTCCCAAGCTCTGCCATGCCTGTCGGATTTTTTAATATATCCAGCAGCAGATTGTGATCCGTCATGACCGGCACCTCCCGACAACCTCATTGACAAGCTGGATGGCTTCCTCAAGCGAGCTATAGGTGATTTCGCAGGAAATACATTCCTCGGCAATCTTTGACAGGGCGTGAAATGCCGGCGCCCCAATATCACCGTAATTGGCGGATGAGCGCACCAGACGAAAAAAGGCCATGGTTTTGGTCAGCGGCCTGATTTCAGGCCGCGCATCGGGATTGAATACCGGATGAATGACCAGCCGGGGCTTTACCGGCTCCTTCATTGCCTTCAGACTTGCATCAGGGGGCCGTAAATAACAGATTGTCCCCTTGGGGGTTCCGGTATATTCCCGGCTGAACGGAATATCACTGCCGACCCATTCCTTCAGTACGGCAATTGATTCATTTTTCAGTGATACCGGGCGGGGATAGGGCAACAGCTCGCCCGTTCTTGCCTCCAGCATCCCGAATTCATCCGACAGGAACCGCCAGCCGTCATAGGCGAGGCCAGCGGATAAGGTACTTTTCCCGCTGCCGGAAACTGCCGGAATAATCACCCCGATACCGTCCTTTTCCACCACACCGGCATGAAAAAGGATATGGGATTTCCAGCCAAACGCCACCTGCCAGTTCATACCCATTTCAACCGCGACCATTCCCATGGATTCCGGCAATGGCACAAAATCATTATTCATCAGCGTATTTACCGCCACCTGTGGTCTGATATAACGTCGGTAAAAATTCCGGGCATAAACATTCAGATAGTAATCAGTAATTGCCGGACCTTTCAGAAAAGGGTAGCCATGATACAATTGTAAAAATTCTTCCCGGATAGAGGGGAATTCTATCGAAACCCGCGTGCATACCGGTCCGATGGCTACCAACACACCACCCCCCGAAAGATGTTGCTTTATAGTTCCCGGATTCAGGGTGCTGACTTTTGCTGATACCATCTGCCTGGTTGCCATTCCCTCTATTCTGGCCCTCTATTCTGGCTTTACCGGCCTGATCAACCCCATTTTATCGAAGGCAACAACAGTCATCCTTATCTGTTGCTTCAGATCATCGGTGAGCGGCTGTTCAAGAATCCTCTCCACATCGTCCATAATATCAGACAAACGCCCGGGGGACTCCTTAATTATATCAAAAATTTCGTAGGCAAAATCATTCAGAGCCTGAGAATGTCCGGATCTGGTATCATAGATAATATGGGCATCATCCAGATGTTTCCATAGAAAGGAGGCCGTATCCACCATCCTGAATACAGCCCTGTCGACAAGATTGGCCGCATCAGCTATTTCGTCCGTGGCGCCCAATATTCTGCCATCCCCTTGCCTTGTGGAACTGAAACAACATTCCGCCATTAACAACCGGCAGGACGCCTCTGTATCCCGTGGATATGAATGATGACCTTAATCATGATCCGAATCATGTTCTGAATGATGGGATGACTGATTGCCGGAATTTTCAAGAGACTGCAAACAGGACGCCCCGGCCAAATCTTCATTCTCCAGATAATCCCAATGTGTTTCCGGTGTACCGTCCTGATTTAAACGGTTAGTGAATCCTGATTCCGGATCAAATCGTTCCTCCCCGTCCTTGTCACCATTATCATCATAGTGCGGAACTTCAACATGGTTTTTCAATTCTTCTACACAACTGGCAGACTCCGCATGAGCCATGGGAATACCCCCGTGCAGCGTCATCGCCAGAGGAGCCGCGACCGCCCCGGCCTTGAGCAGGCTTCTGCGTTTAATGCGCGCATCCATTTTATTTTTTATCTTCATGTCATCTTTGTCTATGTCTGTCATGACTTTGCCTGTCTTGTAATCCTGAATAAAAATTTATAATAACCGGGATACTGTTAAAACTCCATAATTATTTATGGACGGTCACCTCTCCATAAAAAACTATGCAATATTCAGGCCATTATACTATATTGTTATTTTTCAATATGTTAGAAAAAATGCAATTTCAAAACTGTAAAAAATTCTGACAGTTTTTGCCATTTTGATACTATTATTTTACACTTTTGAATTTCAACCCCTCCAAGGCTTTATGCCGAAAATATTATTTTTTTATTACACAAGTGACATTTCAGATAACATATTTTACCTTCATCTACATATATGACGGCAATAATCCCAATATTTGACGGGCCACAATAAAATGCACTTCAAGCCTTTCACTGCGATCAAACTGATCTTGCTTTCCTGTCCGCTTGTCCTGTTTATGGCCTATCTTGTTGTCGGTGAGAAGATAACTTATCCGGATCTTGTCCTTTTTATTCTGGTGACCGCCCTGCCCGTTATTATTCTGCTGCGACATTTCCACAACAGGCTTGCCGTCCTTGACCGGAACACAATGTTACAAATTCATGATAATCAGGCGACGCGGGAAAGCCAGATTCTTCTGATGAATATTATGGAGCGACTGTCGGACCCCCTGTTGATCCTCGGGACCCGAAATCAGGTTTTGATGGCCAATAAATCTGCCCATGAACTTTTGGGCGATCATATCCTGAAACAGGATATTTCAGTTTTTATCAGAAATTCCACTCTGAAAGACGCTATACAGAAAACCCGTGAAACTGCCTCCCCGGAAAGCTGCGAATTCAAATTCGGCACGCCGGTTGCCAGGGATTATCTGGCACGAATCCATCTGTTTAACCATGAGCAATATATATTCCTTGCCCTCTATGATGTGTCCGCCATAAAACGCACTGACAAAATGCGGGTCGATTTTGTTGCCAATGCCAGCCATGAACTCAGGACACCGCTGACGTCTATCCTCGGATTCGTTGAAACCCTGCAGGGGCCGGCGCGCGGCGATGATGAGGCCCATGACCGGTTTCTCAAAATCATGCATGATGAGGCCAGCCGGATGAGCCGCCTGATCGAGGATTTGCTGTCCCTGTCCCGTATTGAACGGGACGAACATATCACGCCGTCAGAACGAATCGCTCTGCCGCGCCTGATTGAAAGCGTAATTAACGTGCTGGAGCCACAGGCCCGTGACAAGGACATGACCATATCTTTTTCTGAAAACTGCCCTCATGACATAACCGGTGATCATGACCAGTTGATTCAGCTGTTCCAGAATCTTGTTGAAAACGCCATCAAATATGGCCGGGAAAATACGGAAATCACCGTCACCTGTGAGGAAAACCTGCTTCCCGTCCCTTCGGAACCCGGTGAAACAACCATCATAATCACCAATGAAGGTCCGGGAATCCCGGCGCAGCATCTGCCCCGGCTGATGGAGCGATTCTATCGGGTTGATTCGGCGCGGTCACGCAGCCTCGGCGGAACCGGGCTGGGCCTTGCCATTGTCAAACATATCATTCAGCGTCACCGGGGCCGGATATTCTTTGAAAGTGAAATCAACGGCATGACAACAGTGACCCTTTCCCTGCCATCGAATTAATGACTGTCATAATAGTTTAACAAAACTGCAGCAAATAGGTAATTGAGCATTCTTACACTCCACAGCGTAGTGAATGATCTACAATAACCAATGGAGAGAAAATGTGTTTACCAGAAAAATAACAGTATTTTTGGGGACTGCCGCAATCGCCGCCGCGATGACGACCCCGGCTGTTGCCCGCGATCAGATCCGTATCGTCGGATCATCTACCGTATATCCCTTTGCAACAACCGTTGCGGAAAAATTCGGCAAGAAAACCAAATTCAAGACCCCTGTGATTGAAAGCACCGGGTCCGGAGGCGGATTAAAGCTTTTTTGTTCAGGGGTTGGTGAAAAATATGCCGATATTACCAATGCATCCCGGGCGATTAAAGCTTCGGAAATCAAACGATGCGCCAAGAATGGCGTTAATGACATTGTCGAAGTCAAAATCGGCTTTGACGGTATCGTTCTGGCCAATTCCAAAGATGCCCCGGTCATGAAGTTAAACCTGCGGGATATCTGGACAGCCCTCGCCGCCCGGGTCTCCGTCAACGGCAAACTGGTGGCCAATCCCAACAAATTCTGGGATCAGGTGGATTCTTCCCTGCCCCACACCAAAATCGAGGTAATCGGCCCACCCCCCACATCCGGTACCCGTGACGCCTTTGACGAGCTGGCCATGGAAGGCGGCTGCAAGACATACCCGAATGTCAAGGCAATAAAAAAACAGGATAAAAAACGCTTCAAGAGAATCTGTCAGACGATTCGTGAGGACGGGGCCTATATTGAGGCCGGCGAAAATGATAATCTGATCGTCGGAAAACTCAAAGCCAACCCTGATGCCTTCGGTATTTTCGGCTATAGTTATCTTGATCAGAACCGTGATGTCATTCAGGGCAGCCTGATCAATGGCAAGGCCCCGACCTTTGACAATATCTCCTCGGGCAGCTATCCCCTGTCCCGCCCGCTTTTCTTCTATGTGAAGAAAGCCCATGTGGGTAAAATCCCGGGCATGAGAGAGTATATTGCTGAATTTCTCAGTGACAAGGCGCTGGGTGAATATGGCTATCTGGCTGAAAAGGGCCTGATCCCCATGCCTGCCGCCGACTTGAAGAAAATGCGTAAACATGCGGTTAATCTGGTACCGCTGACCAAATAATGTTATGAGGGACCGGGGCAGAATCGCAAGATCTGCTCCGGTCCTGTTATTTTTATAATCGAGTTGACATGAGCTATATTATCCTGCTGTTCGCCCTTGTGATAATGTCATCAGTGGCCTTTTTTATGGGCCGGAGAAGGGCAATGCAGTCTGTTCGGGGCGATATAGAGAAATTACATTCCCTGCCCGGCCATTATGGCTGGTTTTCTGCCATGGTAACCCTGCTACCCGGCATTTTTGTCATTATTGTCTGGATGAATGTTGGTCCCGTGCTGACCAATAATATGACCCTGGCGACCCTTGGGGGGGCCAATCACAATCTGGCGGGTTTTGATCGCGCGCTCTATCTTAACGATATCCGCAATCTGGCGGCGGGGGACGCCATCTCGCGGCCAGTTACTGATGAGCTGAAAAAGGCGGCACAATATTATCTACAGACCCGCGAGACCGTCTTCCTGATTTTTGCCTTTCTGGCAGTCGGTCTGTCGGCACTGGCGGCTTTTCTCGGCCTGCGGAGGATAAGGCCTGACCTCAGGTCGCGTAATCTTCTGGAAACTGCGGTGTTAACGGCACTGATTGTCTGTTCCACCCTGTCTATTCTGATCACCATTGGTATTGTATCCTCGCTTATCTTTGAAACATTACAGTTTCTTGAGCATGTATCGCTGGCAGATTTTCTTTTCGGCCTGAAATGGAGTCCGCAAACGGCAATCCGTGCCGATCAGGTCGGAAGCTCCGGATCATTCGGGGCCATTCCGCTTTTTACCGGCACCCTGCTGATCACGGCGATCGCCCTGCTGCTCGCCGTGCCGGTCGGTCTGCTGTCCGCAGTTTATATGACCGAATTTGCCCACCCCGTGGCCCGGGCGGTCTTCAAGCCGCTGCTGGAATTGCTGGCGGGCATACCAACGGTTGTTTACGGCTTTTTCGCCGCGCTGGTTGTTGCCCCGGCTATCCGCTCTGCCGGGGAGAGCATCGGACTTGAAATTGCCTCGGAAAGCGCTCTTGCCGCCGGGGTCGTCATGGGAATTATGGTTATCCCGCTGATCTCGTCCCTGTCTGACGATGTTATATCCTCGGTACCGCAAAGCCTGCGTGATGCGTCATACGGCCTTGGCGCAACCAAGACGGAGACCATATTGAATGTCATTATTCCTGCCGCCCTGCCCGGCATTGTCAGTGCCTTTCTGCTGGCGGCATCACGGGCAATCGGCGAGACCATGATTGTGGTCATGGCCGCCGGCATGGCCGCCAACCTGACCGCAAACCCGCTGGAGGCCGTGACCACGGTCACTGTGCAGATTGTCGCCCTGCTGACCGGGGATCAGGAATTTGACAGCGCCAAAACATTATCGGCCTTTGCCCTTGGCCTTGCGCTTTTTGTCGTGACGCTTATTCTGAATTTTATAGCCCTCCGGGTAACCAGAAAATATCAGGAGCAGTATGATTGATATGAACAGGGATATTCCACCAGTGTGGACAACAAAGGAAATGCAGGCCCGGGTCCGCCGACGTTACCGCAAGGAATGGCTGTTCAAGAGTATCGGCCTCGGCGGCCTGGTGACCGGCCTGCTTGCTCTTGCTTTTCTGGTGACCAGTATTTTCAGCACCGGCCTGAGCGGTTTCCGGGAAACCGCGCTTAAGCTGGATATCTATATGGACCCCGAGATTATCGGCAGCGCAGCTGACCTGACGAACGAGGAACAGATCAAGGATATTGATTATCATGCCCTGATCCGCAACAGCCTGAGAAAAAAATTTCCCGATGCCAGAAGCCGTCGCGATGTTTTCAACCTGATGAAACTGGTCAGTTCGGCAGCGGATCACACCATCATGAACCACCTGATCCGTGACAAGACCATCATTGGCAAGACAGTCCCGATGACACTGCTGGCCTCAAGCAATGTGGATATGTATATGAAGGGGCAGATTTCACGGGATCAGGACCCGTCAACGCGCAAGATTTCCGACAGACAAATAACCTGGCTCGACAAATTACAGGCCGAAGGTCGCATCAGCAGCAGATTCAACTGGACTTTCCTGACCTCCGGTGATTCCCGTGAGCCGGAGCTGGCCGGGATTCTCGGGGCGGCTGTCGGATCATTTCTGACCCTGCTGGTCACGCTTGCCATCGCCTTTCCCATCGGCGTTGCAACCGCCATTTATCTGGAAGAATTCGCCCCGCAGAACAGATGGACCGATCTTATTGAAATCAACCTCAATAATCTGGCGGCGGTGCCGTCGATTATTTTCGGTCTGCTGGGGCTGGCAATCTTCCTCAATGTCTTTAACATGCCGCGTTCGGCACCGCTGGTTGGCGGGCTGACGCTGGCCCTGATGACCCTGCCAACCCTTATTATCACGGCACGCGCCGCCATCCGGGCGGTTCCGCCTTCAATCCGCGATGCCGCTATCGGCATGGGGGCCTCGCCGATACAGACCCAGTTACATCATGTCCTGCCCCTCAGTATGCCGGGAATCCTGACCGGGACCATCATCGGCATGGCGCGTGCCCTTGGCGAAACCGCACCGCTATTGATGATCGGCATGGTCGCCTTTATAGTGGATATCCCGAAAGGGATAACCGAGGCCGCAACCGCCCTACCGGTTCAGATATTCCTGTGGGCTGACAGTCCCGAGCGCGGCTTTATGGAAAAAACTTCGGCGGCCATTATCGTCCTGCTGGTATTTCTGCTTCTGATGAACGGTTTTGCCATATGGATGAGGCAGAAATTTGAAAGGCGTTGGTAGAGAGAATGAATGTCGTAGATATAAACAAGGACAAGCGGATGGATAACGTCGCCGAAATCATGCCGGACCGCGCAATAGAGGCCAGAATAATGGCCAGAAATGTTGATGTATATTATGGTGACAACCACGCGATAAAAAATGTCAGCCTTGACATTGACCCTGAAACTGTAACGGCCCTGATTGGGCCGTCCGGCTGCGGGAAATCAACCTTCCTGCGCTGTATTAACCGGATGAATGACACCATTGCATCCTGCCGGGTTACCGGAAAGATTATGCTCGACGGGCAGGATATATATGACAAGGCGATTGACGTCGTGCAGCTCAGGGCCAGAGTAGGCATGGTCTTTCAGAAACCCAACCCCTTCCCAAAATCAATCTATGACAATGTTGCCTATGGCCCGCGTATTCATGGCCTGGCCCGGGACAATAGTGATCTTGATGAAATTGTCTTTACCAGCCTGCAAAGATCGGGCCTGTGGGATGAGGTCAAGGACCGGCTGGATACACCGGGCACAGACCTTTCCGGCGGGCAGCAGCAGCGCCTGTGTATTGCCAGAACCATCGCGGTTAATCCGGAAGTCATTCTGATGGATGAACCCTGTTCGGCCCTTGATCCGATTGCCACCGCCATCATTGAAGAATTGATCGCGGAACTGAAAGAGCGTTTCGCCATTGTCATTGTCACCCATTCCATGCAGCAGGCCGCCCGGGTATCACAGAAAACCGCGTTTTTTCACCTTGGGGAGATTCTGGAATTCGGCGATACCACCGAAATATTTACCAACCCGAAAATAGAAAAAACCAGAGATTATATTACCGGGCGCTATGGGTAATATTTGACAGAAGAACGGAAAAGACCATGTCACAGAATCATATTTTGTCTTCTTTTGATGATGAATTAAACGACCTCCGGGCAAAGATAGCCCGAATGGGTGGTCTGGTGGATGAACAATATAAAAATGCCTTCACTGCCCTTGAAAACAAGGATCAGAAGCTGGCAGCGGCGGTCTATAAATCCGACAGGATGGTTGACCAGATTGATGCCGATATTGAAAAACAGGCCATACAGATGATCGCCCTGCGTTCCCCGGTTGCCAATGACCTGAGGGATATCGTCTCCACCATAAAGATCAGCGCCGGTCTGGAAAGAATCGGCGATTATGCCAAAAACCTGGCCAAACGGGTCAGGGTCCTGAGCCACCGCGAAACCCTTTCCGTCAGCAGCGCCCTGATTGACCAGATGATCAAACAGATCAGAAGCATGATTTCCGATGTCATTGACGCCTATATTGCCCGGGACACCGACAAGGCAATCGATGTCTGGCGCCGTGACCGGGAGGTTGACAGCCTCTATAACAGCCTGTTCCGGGAAATGTTGACCTATATGATGGAAAAACCGCAATATATTACATCGGCAACCCATCTTCTGTTCATCGCCAAAAATATTGAACGCGCCGGGGATCATGCGACAAATATCGCCGAACTTGTCTATTATATCAATGAAGGCGAGCTGCTTGCCCTGAAAAGACCGAAGGATGACAGCAGCAATTATATTGAAGTCGATCCGGAACAACATCAATAATGGACAGGATGCACACCACCATGAAACCAAAAATCCTGCTGATCGAGGATGATCAGAATTTAACCGAGCTGGTGCGCTATAACCTGACCCGGGAGAATTTTACCGTCCATTGCGAAAGTGATGGTGAGGAAGGGCTTTATGCCTGTACGGATATCTTTCCCGACCTTATCCTGCTCGACTGGATGCTGCCCAATTTATCCGGCATTGAAATCTGCCGCAGAATACGCCGCAATGACAAAACCCGGAATATTCCCGTCATAATGTTAACCGCCCGGGCAGAGGAAGATGACCGTATCAGAGGGCTTGATACCGGGGCCGATGATTATGTCACCAAACCCTTCTCGCCAAAGGAACTTGTCGCCCGGATAAGGGCTGTCCTGCGGCGGATCAGGCCCGCCCTCGCGGAAGGAACCCTTTCCTTTGACAATATCATCCTTGATACTGCAACCCACAGGGTGACCCGTGGCGGTACCGCTATTCATCTTGGCCCGACAGAGTTTAAAATTCTGGCATATTTTCTGGAAAATCCCCAGCGCGTATTCTCCCGCGAGCAGCTGCTGGATAATATCTGGGGCAACGATATATATGTCGAATCGCGCACCGTGGATGTTCATATCCGACGCCTGCGCAAGGCCCTGAATATTGATAATTATCCCGACATTATCCGGACCGTCCGCTCCGCAGGCTATGCCCTGGACAAAAAACAGGAAAAATAAAAAGTGTAAAATCCGCCCCAAAACTGTCGGAATATTTTACAGTTTTTTCATCACCTTTTCTCCAAAAATACAGTAAAATATCTTAACATGTTGTTTTACAACAGAATATCAATTCTGGCACAATTCTTGTATGTATTATTATAGTAGATGAGTATTTTTAGAAATTTAAATATTTACTAAAAAAGAACTGGTCGTTAGAATTTATTAACTATATGGTAATATTCTGTTAAGACTAAAAGTAACATATTGATATATTGAGCTTTATTATGGTTAACAACATACGTAACACAAAAAACTCAAAAGATGACCGCCTGTCCATGCGCCATTCACTCATGGTCTGGATCGCCGGGGCGGTGTTGGGGTGGGTCGTCGCAGTGGTTTCAGTATGGACAGCCCTTAACACAACGGCAGACAATAATGTTGCCAAAAATTCGCCGTCAACGGCTGAACAGATGGAACAGATCCTGCCGGCTGCCGGCGGAAAAACAGACCCCGGCAAAGACGCAGATCAGAAAAACTGATCTTTATCATACCAGGATTATTTCAAACCTGCCTCACGCAGAAGATCACGCAGATATATTACCGGGATGGCAAAAGAAATTCCGCTCGGTTTTGTCAAGGCATTTTCTTTTGGTCCCTTGACCGCAACACTGTTCAGAATGCCCTCTACCCTGCCGGTAGCCGCATTATACATTGGGCTTCCGCTGTTCCCCGGAAAAGCTGTCAGATCCAGCTGGTAAACATCATAGCGCGTCTGGGCAATCACCTTCGCATTCAGATAATGAGCCGTCAGCTGGGGAATAACGATTGGCGTTATCGCCGAAATAATGCCTCTGTGGGTTACCGGATACAGCCCAAGTACCGAACCGATGGGAAAACCGGTTATGGCAATATCTGTTCCCTCGGGGGCCATCCCTCCTGATCCCAGGGTAAATTTGGGTATTTTCCTTCCCGTTACTTTCAGTAAGGCCAGATCATGTTTGCGGTCAATCCGAATGACCTCTGCCTGCCTGATGTCAGGATTTCTGCCCCGTCCGATCAGGACAACTATTTTCTCGTTATACTTCATGTCTGCACCCCGGGGCAAAACATGGGCATTAGTAATAACATGAAGTCCGTCATAAACCACAAAACCGGTTCCCCTCATGATCACTCTTGGACTTCTGAGAGGCTCATTCGTCGCTATTGCGACAACTGACGGGGTAATTTTAAGAATAATATCGGACAATTCCATAGCGGTTTCCCCGGCATGGCCCAGGGCAATATTTCCGGTCAGGATAATCCATATACAGATAATAACTTTTTGAATTTCTCTCATTCCTAAAAAACCGTTCGGGATTATCTTGTTTCTGTCACCATAGCTGAGAAAGGCGGCAAACTTGCGGCAAATTGTGCGAGTTTCTGTCTCTGCCGGTTAATATTCTCCTCGTCAACCAATATAGAAATCGCCATAACCGCCGAATCCAGCCGACCGTTCAAAAGCTTTGCTTTTGCATCCAGAAGCTTGGCCTTGTATTTACTGGCGGTAAGCTCCCCGTCAGCCCAGTACCAGTACCAGACCAGTCTCTTCTGTTGTCCCGATTGCAATAAGACTTCATTTACCATATGGCCCAATCCGGTTATATCCCGGCCTATTTTCCTGTTCTCGATACGTCCCCAGACATCTTTCTGGGCCACCCCGTTACCATAGCTGATCATTTCAATATCACCGGTCTGATATTTATAATAGGCCATAAAAATATCAACCGATTCGGAGGCTGACAGATCGGCACGCAGGTGAAAAGTCTGGGAAGCCCCGGCATAATGAGGTTTCCAGCTGGCATCCTGTGAGACATCCCTGCCCGGCATTTTCCCGTCCGGGACCAGGGTATAATGGTCAAATGTCTGATATCTCTGCTCAATAACAGACGCATATATCGGGGCAAATGCGGTAAAGATAACGACTATCACTATAAATGGTATAAAATATCCCGCTGTTACCTTCTCATTTTCTGTCCAGTATTTTTTGGAAAAATCAATATAGCCGTCATGGATACCCCGGTTGGTAAAGGTCATGGCGATCGAAATAAAAATCAGCAATACCAGGGCAAAGAATATCCAGCCAAACACAATATGATCAAAACCCGTGGCGTATTTCATATCCGACCAATTGGCAATAAGTATGATACCGGTTGCCCGGAAACCATTGGCAATAACCGGGACAACAAATGACAGAATAACCACAATGAGTTGACGGCCAAAGGTTTTATAGGCGACATTGGCCATCAGAGTGCCCAGCGCCACCGTTGCCACCAGGAACCTGAGACCGGCACAGGACTCTGCCACCTGGAAATCACCGGCAGGAACAGAAAGATATAACCCCTGAACATATACCGGGATATTCAGCAAATGTAACACGGCAACCATAAAGCTGGCCGTAAAATCCTGTAATGCCGGAATCAGAAAATTTCCGAAAGGAATCAGAAAAATCATATAGAAAAAGGGGAATAGCAGAGCCAGAACCACACGCTTGCCCAATATGGTCAACAGACAGCCCTGAAGCAGGATAACAAGGCCGAACTGGCGGATCACGTTGGTATCCGCAAGATCACCCATCAACCACAGAATCCCGCCAGCCAGTATTGGCACAAGCCCCCATAACGAAGGTTTCGGGGCTATTTTATGGAAAATCTCGCGGCGCTCATGGACCAGATAGGCAATTACCGGCAAAATCAGCAGACAGTGATTATATTCCGGCTTGTCCCACCAGGTCATCACCAGTGTTCTTACCGTATCGAAAAAGGAAAACAGGACCACAGCGACAGCCAAGGCCACGGCCATTCCGGCATTTCTCCATTGCAGGGTTATGTCCTGCCTGTTCATGTCATCCATTCATTTTTCCCGATAAACAGTATTTTCTGTAACAGCCTTTATGCACCAGACATCTTTCGAAAATATTACTTTGTGGAAGTTTTCCCTATCCCAGCGACCGTGAAATCAATGGTCCCGCCAGATTGGCAATCGGCAGGGGGAGTTTCTTCCATATTTTTATCATCAACTGATATTTTGGATTAAGCGGATTGATGTCCGGAATATCCTCTGCCTTTTCCAGAATAAACTCATAATTCAGCGCTTTTGGCTCAAAACCCCAGTTTTTCTTGAATTTGAACGCCCCGGTTCCATTTTTGCTGCGACCAAAATCAAATATCCGGCTGCCCTTTGTCGTGACCGCATGTTCCATCAGTGACCAATACATAAAATCATTGGCGGCCAAGGCCCGGGCCTCGACCGTGCCGCCGCCGTAATAAGGCACAACCTCATCGCGGAAATAGAAGGTCATCACGCTGGATACCGCCTTGCCCTGTTCAGTCTCTATGGTCAGGATTTCACAATCCGCGCCATATTCCTGCTTCAGGCAATAGAATAGTTTTTTGGGAAAAACCGGAGAACCCAGATTACGGACACTTTCAGAATACATGGCAAACAGGCGGTCGGGCTGTTCATCGATCACGGCCTTCAGGTTGAATTTGATAGCCTTGCGGACCATTGCCCGCTGCTTGCGCGGGATGGCCTTCATATTTTCCTCATTATCGGCGGACAACGCCTTGCGGAAAATGGAGT
>Ga0256829_1002273_pt1 | contig 14495 bp, 18 predicted proteins | sample 131447metaG_FD_185979 | JGI IMG/M metagenome (GOLD analysis project Ga0256829, IMG submission 185979) | Hydrothermal vent microbial communities from Lau Basin, Pacific Ocean - 131-447 | ecosystem: Environmental > Aquatic > Marine > Hydrothermal vents | place: Pacific Ocean: Lau Basin | collected...
CCATGTGCCTCACCAGAAAAAACATCGCCACCGACCATTTCTCTTAACATGGAGGCTTGCCTGGAACGGATACCCACATGACTTTTTCGCATTTCAAACTCTTCTGTGGATAAAGGCTCATCTTTAAGGGGAATAATATCATCAACACGGAAATCTTGACGGCGGTTGCTTTCTAAATCAGACATGCACAACTCCTAAATCATTTTAATATTACGATGTCGCCGATAGTGGTATCAATACATCTTTCGCACTGGGTTCAGGTTGAGCTTGCGTCTGAACCAGACCTTGCTCAATGGCTGAAATCGCGACATCTACCACCTGTGCATCAAATTGTGTGCCACTATTTCCCTTAAGCTGTTCCAAGCAAAAAGAAAGCGGCCTCGCCATACGGTAAACACGATGTGTTGTCATCGCATCAATTGCATCTGCAACGCATACAATCCGCGCTTCAAAAGGAATATCTTCCCCTGCTAATTTATCTGGATACCCCTTACCATCAAAGCGTTCATGATGATGTCGCACCATCAAGCGTTCACGCACCAAGGTATCCATATTTTTTAAAATTGAATCTCCAATGGCAGGATGAGCCTTCATAATCGCAAATTCTTGATCAGTATAGCGACCAGGCTTAAGCAATACACTATCAGGAATGCCAACTTTACCAATGTCATGCAATAAGCCACCTGTACGAATCACTTGAATACTTTCTTCATCCAAATGCAACATCTCTGCAAACAACATGGATAATTTCCCAACACGTGATGAATGATCTTTGGTATATCTATCCCTTGCTTCCAAGGAGCGCACTAAAGCAATCAATGTTTCATTCATGCTATCTGCTAAGGCGGCATGAACCGCTCGATTATCCAATAAAGTGTCCAATTTTTTGACAAGCAAGCTTAATAAATGACGCTCATCAACTTTTAGCGCACCACCACGTTCACTTTCCAACAAACAAAGTACACCCATATGAACACCCTGCAACAATACAGGGATGGCAACATAATGACTTGCATCAATACCAGGCCAACATGCAGGTGCCACATCATAAGGAAGAACTTCAACACATTCACTTTGACCATGAATTAAAGGTTGGAATGGCGTTGCTGATAAATCACTTTGCTTTTCAAAATCACCCTCCAAGCCATGCTCTGCAACCATAACCATCTTATCGCACTGACGCTCAAATAGTGCTAAGAATCCGCCTTGCGCATGAATCATTTCCATAGCCAAATTTAATGCCGCACCACACATACTAGATATATCGTGTTGCCTAGGCATCTCATCAAACATTCTTGATAACAAACCCAAACGCCTATCCATTTCAAACATTTCCGACAATATGCGGGGATTCTTACACTGCTCATGAGCTTGATGACCACCAGCCTTATGGCTACCGTTCGGTATCAATGTATCTCGTATACATTCCAATAAAACAGATGAATCAAAGGGCTTGGCTAACACATGCTCCACATCCAACGCCTCAGCTTCTTCTAAACGCTCTTGGGTTAAAAAACCGCTAACTAAAATCACTGGCAAATGATTGTTATGAGCCCGCAATTCGCTCACCAACTCTAAAGATTGCCCATCGCCCAAGCTTAAGTCTGTCACCAAACCATCCCATTTCTGATTGGACAACATTTGCCTTGCTTCACTCAGGCTGCCCGCTTCTCCGATATGCATGGGAACCTCTAAATCAGAAATCACTTCAGAGATGACTTCACGCACTGCAGGCTGATCTTCTAACACCAATACTTCCAACATATTCACCCCTTGCGTCGTGCGCTATACGCACGGATAGCCGCAGACTCTGAGTTATGCTTAACCATTTGATGTAAATCAAAGGGCATAAAAGCATGGGATGTCAACGCAGAAGGATGCTCATCACTTAAAAGCTCCCAACGACGTAACAAAGCTTGATAACGTGCTGCATTATCAATGCGCACAAGAATTTCTGGTAGCTGGAAAGGTTTACTTACAAAATCATATGCACCTTGCTCCACAGCGTGCAATGCATCTTCAATGCCCGAATAACCTGTCATTAAAATCACCAATGTTTTGGATGCGCCTACGCTGGCTTCTGCCAGCACACTCAAACCATCTGCTCCTGGCATAACAATGTCTGTCAATACAATATCAAAATGTTCTTGGCGTAATGCTGTAAGGGCATCATCGCCTCGATAACATATTGTAACCTCATAGCCTGATTCGGATAAATATTCTTCCAGCAACGCTGCAAGTGCTATATCGTCTTCAGCAAGAAGTAAGCGAGCCCCCTTCATTGTTCTTTCTCAGTACTCTCATGATGACCGCTATACAAACGTAGTAAACGTGATTCAAGCTCTTCTTGCTTCAATTGGGCTGTATGCCCTGATGTAGCATAGGTTTGCGCTGGTGGGTTTCCATGTCCCATATTTTTCTTGGCAGCAGACGAAATACTCACCTGATCAGATACAGAAGCATGGTGATGAACTTGTTTTTTCTGTGGAGTCTCTGTCGCACGACTGTTTTGTTGCAACAAACGATTCATCAAGACATCTGTGGGTCGAATCATTAAAGCCATGCTATCTCCTTATAGAAATTTATTATACAACAACGCTTGATTTTACATCATGGGTTGTGTTCGCTATTTCTATCGGCACGTCAAAGCTCGACTTTAATAAAAAAATAAGCATGTCGTATTTCATGCTTTCTATGGCTTGGGCTGCTCCATCCAACGATAACGAAGCGGTAAATCAGCATCTTGAGAAATACATTGTACACCCAAACATGCATCTATATGTAATGCAATTGGAGCTCGAAGATTGGCAGTCACCCATTTTTTATCAGCAAATGGATTGAGTACCAACATCCATAACACATCATCCACAGCATCATCTTCTATTTGCAAACAATGTTGTTGTTCGATAGTTAGCTGTGGTGTTTTACCCAATCTTTTTTTATCCCATGGCGTAAGAATAAATGCAGCCTCTGGCTGCTCCAAAGATTGCATACACACCATATTGCCCACACCTTGATAAATAAATCCAAACCGATGTGAAGCGCCAAACCCTGCTAATCCCTGCGGAAAAATAAATTCATCCTTTTCCATTGTTTTTGTTTCACGCTGCATCATCACTTGTGCCATAACCTTGACTCCCTTGCAGCCACATCAATGCATGTTGATTACTTGATGCCTGATTTTCCTGCTGAATAATTTTGTATATTTCCAACCTATGCACCGCCACCGAGGGTGGTGCATCAATAGCAATGCGAACTTCTCGTCCATGCTTAACATCTTGAATCACAATGCGTACATCATCACCAATACGAATCGCCTGCCCGACCTTTCTCCGCAACACCATCATCGCAAGAAATTAACCAAACTTAGTGATTTAATTTGTGATATTTGGCTATACGATGCTTGCAAAATAATGCTAGCTTGCTGCAGCCGCGCCACCACGGCTGGAATATCAGCAGCTTCATGGCTTTCAATGCTTTTGCTTAATGTAAACTTCATATCTTCATAAGATGTTTTCGATACAGAAAGTGCCGAGATACGTCCGCCCACCTCACTGGTTAAATCTATCATTGCAGAGCCTGCTGATTGCACATCGCCCAAGGCTGTTTGTACACCAACTTGATCATTATTAAGCAATGCAGTTTGCAGAGATTTCAATGCTTGAAAACCAGCAAGAAATGCAGGGTGATCACCACGCACATTACTTGCCACTTGTTGTGTATCGTTAATTGCTACCAATCTATCTTGTGCACTACCCGTATAACTATAATTACCCAAAACATCACTGGTAAAAGCCGCTTTATCTACAGCTGTGCCTGCAAACAAGGATTGACCTTGCCATTTGCCATTCGCATCGTTGGCATATTGCGCAAGCAAATGTTTCACCTCTTGCGCTGCGGCATGTCTTTCAGCCGCCCCCAAAGTCCCCGATGCCTGTTGCACTGCCAAAGTCTGCCCACGAACCAAAATATTTTTCATATCATTGAGCAATGTTTGCGATGCATTCAAACGCGATTGCGCGGTATCAATGGCAGTTAAACTTCCAGTTACGCCACTTTGCGCATGCCGCAAATCTAAGCTGATTTTATAATCCAACCCTGCTTGTGCAGGGCGCTGAAAACGTTTTCCAGAAGATATTTGCTCTGTACCATCAGCTTGGATTTGCAACTGCTTATTTACCCCTGAAAGCAAATTGTCATACATTTGTGTATGCGTCACTCTCATCGGATAAGTCCTAACAAAGCATTCATCATCTGATTGCTGGTTTGAATCACTTTTGCAGAGGCTTCATAAGCCCTTTGAAATTTAATCATTGTGACCAATTCTTCATCCATATTCACGCCCGAAAAAGCCTCCCTCTGCTGCCTTAAGGATTCACTTTCAGCCTTATGAAATTGCGATTGCTGCGCTGCCAGCGCAACATCATTGCCATAGTTTGAAGAGAGAAGTGATGTTCGCGTGCTTAAACTATTGGCCGTTGAGCCGTCAAAGGATACTTTTGTATTTTGCACAGCCATCATTGCCAATGCAGCCGTATTATCACCAGTTTGAATGGCTGATGTGGTTGCATCAATACGACCTGTTGCAATCACCCCTGCATTTGCAGCTACCTCAGAAGATAATTTCATGCCTGCCGCACTTGCACCCTGGAAAATACTATTGATTTGATATGCAGCCAGAAAATTGCTGCTATCACCAGAAAAGCCCATGTTATTGCTGCCAGCATCAATCACCAACCTTCCTGCACTATCCACGCTCGCAGTCACACCTGGTACATTGCTGCTAATATCTGTAGCAATACTTGCCATGGTGCTCACCCCTGCTGTAATCGCAATACTTGCCTTGCCCACCACTGCACCAGTTGCATCATAAACATGCATGGTAAAGCTACCGCTTTGAATCTGCCCAATATAAGGATTGCTTTGAGCAACATTATCAACACTCAATGCAGGGCTACTCACCCCCAAACCTGATAACATTTTGGATGTACGGCTGGAGCCAACCCCTGATGCTTGCACCTGATTAATCCCAAAAGCCAAATTGCGAGCAAGGCTATCCAAATCTTTTAAGTAACCACCCAGCTTATCATCTCGCAAAGTCATCGAACCGCCAATAGAACCACCTTGCTTCAAACCTGTAACGATTGCGTTACTTCCCGCCAATACAATGCTGCCAAATCCTTGGCTATTTGCACCTCGCGCTAAATGGTTGGAGATATTATCTTGTACCAATAAATCACCGCCCATACTTTGTAATAAAACACCATTATCATTGGTTCTCACTTCCTGAATGGGTATCAATACAGACAAATCACGAATCGCCTGATCGCGTTGATCTCGCAAATCATTGGCTTGCCCTGTAATACCCTGCGCACTGCTTTCTTGCTGTTTGATTTGTACATTCAATGATGCAATATGATCCAGTATTGTATTGGCTGATTGAATATCATTGTCAATTTTTGCATCTGCTGCCGCTTGTGCGGACTGCAATTGCTGACTCATATTGGATAATTGCATGGTTAAAGTTTCACTCTTATTCCGCACATTTGCTTTTTGCGCCAAATCCTGTGGGTTATTCGCCATGGCTTGTATTGATAAAAAGAAATCATCAATCGCTGCGGATAAACCTGTGCTTTGCAAGCTACCAAAGCTGCTCTCCACGCTATTTAAACCTGATTGTATGTTTTGCCAAAAGGCCTGTTGCGAACCATTTTTTAGCATGGCTTGGTTCACAATAGGATCAACCACACGCGAAATATTATTTAACTCAACGCCACGACCTATATTGAGACCAGCTACCTGATCTGGAATGAGCGGTGAAATATTTCCCTTCTGTCTCGAATAGCCTGGCGTATTCACATTGGCAATATTATGCGATACCACATCCATAGCTTTTTGTTGCGCCTTTAAACTGCTCGCAGCAATGCCCAATGAATCAAAAATCACAGCGTAGTTCCTCGCCCATAGCTCTCTTGAACGGGCAACATGCCAATTTCTTGCAATACATGCGTCGTCACACTCCATGCTGCATGCAAACGAATCCGTTGATCTTCATTGGCTTGCTGAATCCATTCCATACGTTGCAACACACGTTGCCTCATATGCTGTAAAGCCTGAGTATCTGTATGCAATGCACCCAATTTTGTATCAATAAAAACTTCAAGTGTCATATCTTTGGATAATTGGTAGCGCTCCAATATGGCTTGCCATTGCTCTTCCAATGCCACCCATTGATGCTGACAACACAACCTTTGTTCTGCCAACGTCTCCAAAAGCTCACCATCAAAACTATGCACAGCCTTGTTTTCTTCTTGGAGAATGTCTTCCATGGTTTGCGAGCACAAATCCATTTTTTCCAAAAGATATAAAATTTCATCACTCAAATGCTGTATCATTCCCATACATGCTCCGCCAAAGCATTACGAACAATCTGCGTGGCTACTTTTTTACTGTTGTATTGAAATGTACCTTGTTCCAATGCATCCCGAATAGCTTCTATGCTTTCCAATCGAACCTCGGGCATATCTGCCATCATGGTATGCGCCATTTCCCGCAATGTCGCAGCATCACTGACTTGCACCTTATCGCCAGAACTTGCTTTCCCACCTGCGGCAGCCTTTCCTTTAGCCGAAGAAGCCTTCGCCTTTTGAATCCCACCTATACTACGACCACTAACACGCATAACACACACCCATATCATGTAGCGCTTTTAAATCAATAACGTACATGGCTCGCTCCTTGCAATTCTGAATACGCTCCGACTTGTTCTTTATCGGTAGAGGCTTGCATATCTTGAATGGCTTTACCTTGCGCATCGGGCTGAGCGCGTTCCAATTGCCGATAAATATTCGTGGCAATACCCAGACTACCACTTTTACTTCCTGCGCTGGCAATCGCCTGATCAAACATCGATTGCTGCACACCTTCTGCAAACCCATGTGGTAAAAAATCCGATTTAGGCACTGTTTTGCGCATCGCTGACATCATTTGCTGAAAGAAAATCGCCTCGAATTTTACACTCACATCCCACAACGGTTTATTTTTGATATGCGGATGCCTTTCAATCGCAATAGGTTTTCCCTTATGCATGGCTTGCATAAAACTGCTTTTAAATGCTTCTGTTTTTTCAGGCTTACTTTCATAGGCTTTATCTTGCTTCATGACCTGTGCAATCACTGTTTCAACTAAATCACGCATCAAATCACCTTCAACTCAGCATGCAGCGCACCAGCAGCTTTAATCGCTTGCAAGACAGAAATCATATCACTGGGTGATGCACCAACAGAATTTAATGCATCAACCAAACTGCTTAAACTCACCTGCTTGGGTAGCACCACCAATTTAGAATCATCTTCTTTCACATCAACTTTAGTTCGATCGACGGTTTGCGTTGTACCGCCTGAAAAAGCTGCTGGTTGTGATACCAATGGATTTTCTCCGACACTGACATGTATATTCCCATGGGCTACAGCCACCATATCAATGGTCACCTCCTGACCCATCACAACTGTGCCTGTGCGCTCATCCACCACTACAATCGCTCTATGATCTGAGCTTAATTCTATTTGTTCCAAATCAGCCATTAGCATCACTGCATTACCTTCAGGGTTGAGCACTTCAACAGTTCCCGCATCAATCGCCCTTGCAATGGGATGACCAAACTTTTGATTAATCGCCTGTTGCATACGTTTTACAGTGGTGAAGTCTGGATGTTTTAATGTTAAAACCACTTTATCTTGACCCATTTCCATACCGTGCGGTGCAGCACGTTCAATACGACCACCATTAGGAATTTTAGCTACCGTAGGATGGTTTTTTGTCACCGAACCGCTTTTTCCAGAGAGTGCAAACCCACCTACAGATAAAGCCCCTTGCGCCACGGAATACACTCGCCCATCACCACCAAGCAGAGGTGTAACCAACAATGTGCCACCACGTAGGCTTTTTGAATCACCCATGCTGGATACTGTCACATCCAGTTGTTGACCAGGTCGTGCAAAGGGAGGGAGCTCTGCAGTTACAATGACTGCTGCAATATTTTTGGGTTTCATCTTGCTAATATCGGCTCGAACATTGACACCCAAGCGTTCCAACATCGCAGTGATACTATTAATCGTAAATGGTGATGAATTGGAGCTATCACCTGTACCATTTAAGCCCACCACAATACCATAACCCACTAAGGCATTTCCTCGGACGCCTTCTACACTCGCCAAATCCTTAATGCGCTCGGCATATACTGGCACCGCTAACAAGCTAAGAAACAATAAGGTTAGCGTCATATTTTTAAATGTTTGTTGGATTAAAATGGCCATATTCTATCCAATGTTTGTGCCAACCAGCCTTCATGCGCCACTGATGCCAAATCACCACCACCGCCATAACTAATCACTGCCTGTGCTACTTTCGATGATGGAATGGTGTTATCTGACGCAATGTCCGCAGGGCGAATCACGCCTGTAAAGGTGAGTGCTTGCGGTTGGTTGTTGATGGTAAGCTGTCTACGCCCAACAATGCGTAAATTGCCGTTGGGAAACACCTCGGTGACCACTGAAGTGACGCTAGCAGTTAATGTATCTGAATTGGTGGTTTCACCTGAACCATCGAACTTTTTGGCATTACTCAAATCCAATGCTGTAGAAGGTTTGAAGTTTGGATTCTTTGCAGCCAAGGATGTTTCATAACCCAAAGCTGCCGTCACCGATGTTTTATGTGATGATGTTTTACTTTTTTTGGTTCCCAATTGCCTTGTTGCACTTGCGTTCTCTGATACTTGAACAGTAACCAAATCTCCCACATTGTGCGCTCTGGGGTCGGTAAACATGGTTGCCCCAGTATTGTTCCATAATGAACCTGTCTCAACACGGTCTACTTTGGGGGCATGCATTGCCTTTTCAACCATATCAAGGTTTGCATCTTTTGTAATCGAACTTGCAGTTGGTGTGCATGCCGATAAGCCCAAAAACACCACGCCCAACAGATACATCATCCGTGCATGTATGGGAATGAACTGCTGAACAATCATGAACATAAAAACAAACCTCTGCTTTAAATTTGTACACGCACGGTATGCGCATCAATCACCACACCTTCTATACGTTGTTTACTACGCATATTTTGTACCAAAACGCGCTCTCCCAAACCTGCCGACTTCATGGCTTGCCCCGCTGCACGCACAGAAAAGCCATGATTACCAGCTAAAATCGTAATGATTTCACCGCGCTTAATCAGTGGTGGGCGCTTCACCATGCTCGTATAAATAGGCTTGTGCGCATGCATAGGTCGGGTTAAACGCATACCTTTTAAGGCTTGAATATCTTTCCACCAATGCCCCGTATGATCGGCCACATCTTGATACTCCACCTGTAACATCGATGGCTGCAATAGGGCTCGAATAGGCAATTCTTGCCTCGCAGTGACAACATTTGCCCACCAACGCAACTTCACAGGCACATACCAACGCTGCAAATGCTGACCTTTTCCTTGTTCAGCAATCAATGAAATGATTCCTGCATGCCGACTTAATCTTGGCATTTTCCAGCGCACAGCACCTTGAATTTTAGGCAAACGTATCACCTTCACCAATTCAGCCTTAGCACCTTGAAAATAAATTCCCTGCTTAAAATAATTTTGTAGCGATGTTTGCAATGCACCTGCCCATAATGACGCAGGCAATAATAGCAAGCACCCCATCCATGCCACACGAATATATGCCTTCATGATAGCTCTCTATTACCTGCGTACATTATTGGCTGTTTGAAGCATTTCATCGGCAGCCTGAATAGCTTTTGAATTCATTTCATAAGCACGTTGCCCTGCAATAAGATTGACCATTTCTTCAACCATATTCACATTGGACATCTCCAACATGCCTTGCCCAATAGCCCCAAAACCATTGCTGTCAGGCGTGCCTGAAATCGCTGCACCAGATGCATTGGTAGGCTGATACATGGAACTACCTAAAAGTTTTAAACCACCAGGATTGCTAAAATCAACGGTTTGAATTTGCCCAACCACAGTAGAAACCGCACCAGGCTGATCCACTGAAATCGTACCATCATTACTGATATTAATCGCCAAGGCATCCGATGGAATGGTAATCGCAGGCTGCACAACATCACCATTGGCGGTCACCAATTGACCTTGTGCATCCACACTGAATGAACCTGCCCTTGTATACGCTAATTCACCATTGCCCGTTAATACTTCAAAAAATCCTCTGCCTTGAATCGCTAAGTCCAATGGATTGGATGTTTGCTGAAAACTTCCTACGGCAAACACATGGCTCACGCTAGATGTTTGTACACCCAAACCAATTTGAATGCCTGATGGAAGTTGCGTGCCACCAGCACTGGCTTCTGCACCAGGTGTTTTGACTTGTTGATACATCAAATCTTGAAAGTTTGCGCGACCTCGCTTAAAGCCTGCGGTATTCACATTTGCCAAGTTGTTGGAAATCACATCCACATTCATGGTTTGTGCCGCCATGCCTGTTGCTGCTGTCCATAATGCTCTCATCATAATGTATTCCTCCGATATTCAATCCGTTTATTAAAATTATTACCCTGGAACTCGCCCAACCTTTTCTGTAATTTGACTTTCTTGCTGATTGTATTGCTCTAACACTTTCATCATCGATTGATTGCTGCGCGTGTTTTGCATCATTTCCACCATCATCAACACAGCATTCACATTTGAGCCTTCCAGCATACCTTGATGCATGGTGATACCATTACCTGCCTCGGTGACATTCGTATCTACTGTTTCCAATAATGTTCCAGATATTTTTTTAACATCCGCCATAGATTTTATTTCATACAAACCCAGCTTGGCTACCAACACATTATCTACACGAATTTCACCATCTTGATTGCCACTCACCCTACCCCTAGGCAAAATAACAGGGTTGCCACTATCATCTAAAACAGGAAAATTACTTTCTGTTACCAAAGTTCCATCCGCATCCAAATGGAAATTACCTGCACGCGTATAGGCGGTTTTTTCTTCACCATTTTTTCCTGTTGCCAGCACTTGAAAATAGCCGTCTCCACGTATGGCAAAATCAAGATCATTACCAGTTTGATGCAATATACCTTTATCCGCACTGATAAATTGATGATCCATGGTCATATACGAAGCAGGCAATTTACTAGGGTCTGTCTGTGTACCTGCAATATTTGCCATCATGGTTGAGAATGCTGTTCTATCGAGCATATAACCCGTGGTATTAACGTTGGCTAAATTATGCGCAATGGTATTGAGCTTATGCGCTGTCATATCACCCGCTACACCTGAAATAAAAAAACCGCGATCCATGGCCACTCCTTAACGTTGCTAACACAGGATTAAAGCATGGATGATGCCAATATGATTGAATGATATAAGCTATTGAAATATAGTGTTATAATGCTTTAAATGATTGTTTCTAAGGTTTAAGAGCGGTATTTATTGCCTTATTCATGATGATGAAGCGGACATTTTTTCCGCCAGTTTCTTATCCGTGCGATATAAAAAGGATAACAATTCAGCGACCAGTTGATAAGCCTCCTCAGGTATTTCCTGCCCTATTGGAACCTGCGCCAAAAGATTGGCTAAATTATGGTCTTGATGAATATGCACGCCACTTTCACGCGCAATATCGAGAATTTTTTTTGCCACTTCACCATAACCTGCAGCAAGCACTTTTGGCGCAGATAAGCCCTCTGGCGCATACCCCAAAGCAACAGTTGCTTTTTGATTACGCATAAGAGAAAACCTTGAGACGTCTTTTATATTCTATCATAACCTATATATCGTACATCAATACATCTTACTTTAATGCTGAAAAAATAGAATCAGATCAAGTCCCAAACCTGCTGTAAATTCTCTTTTCGTCAGTATGCGTGATTTCATCTGATATTACGCACCTTCCCCCCAGTTGTTTGAGGTTGATTTTTGGGCGCCATGGTGTGGACCATGCAAAATGATGACTCCCGCTTATAAGCAGGCTGCACAAAGCCTTGAGCCCGATGTGCGCTTGCTAAAGGTGGACACAGAAGCAGAACAAGCTTTAGGTGCAAGATTTCATATTCGTAGCATTCCCACATTGGCATTGTTTAAAAATGGACGTGAAGTTGCAAGACAGGCGGGTGCTATGTCTGCGGCAGATATAATTCGTTGGGTGGGTAATCTTTTCTGAGAACTGATGTATACGCTTGAGTGGACACCCTCGTTTATCAAATCAGCCAAATGCTTTGCCAAGCAACACCCTGATTTGAAAAAGAAAACAACCCTTGCCTTGAAAGCTCTAGAGCAAGTCCCCATACCAACCAGTTCTAAAATTGCATGCGCTTAGTGGAAGGCTACAGGGCATGCATGCCATTTGAATTACCTAGCTACCGCATCACGCTTGTGCTCAAGATTAGCGAAGAAGTTATTACACTGCTGGATATTGGGGTTCATGATGATGTTTACAAATGAAATGCTTAAACATCAATCAATTATGTCAAACTTTGTTGTAAAATATCTTCGAATTTTGTGAAAAATATATAGTGCCCACCTTGTTCTAACCAATGGCTATTGCATGTGGGGATGCTGGCGGCGAATTGTTTGGCGCAAGCAATGGGGACAGTGCTATCATCTTTGGCATGCCATAATTCTACTGGCACTTTGATGTCGGAAGGCTCAAACTGCCAATCACGAATGCGAACGAATAAATCATGAGAAACTGCATTAACCCGTTCAGGAAATGCTGCCTTTATCCATTGACAAAAATAATCTCGTAGAGGCTCACTTTGGGCGAAATAACGTTCATCTTCAGACATGTAAGATAGGTTTTTATCAATAAACGCATGTGGCTCTTCGTAAATGTTTTTAAGCACAATATATGTCATTCGTTCAATGGCTTTACTGGGCATGTATTTGCCAAATTGATACATGAATCTATCAAGGGTATTTAATAGGTTTATCTTATCCATGCTTGGTGGCACAAAGGGGGAAATAAGTATCAGTTTTTTAACCCGGTGTGGGTGTTGTTGTGCCAGTGCGGCGGCATAAGGCGCACCATTTGAGTATGCTAACACAGTAAAGCTTTTTAGTTGCAAATGATTGGCAAGTTGAGTGATGTCATCGGCATGATTTTGCAGGCTATAGCTAGTGTTGGCAGGTGATGAACCAAAAAAACCAGGGCGTTTAGGCGCGATGATACGATAATTAATTTGCTGCTGTATCTCCAGCTTATGCAATAGTTGTTGATCCGCATGGATAAGGCTATGGCAATACATGATGGGTTCACCTTCGGGGTTGCCATATTCGACAAAGCCAAGATAACGTCCATCATGCAAATGAATGCTGTGAGCTTCATGTTCATGTTTGTGAACCCTCCTTTTTTGCAGTGTTTGGGGTTCGCCAAATAATACAGAAGGACTAGTAAGAACCTTTTTCACTAGCTCTATTTGTGAGTTGGTGCCTGTTTTTTCAAAAACAACTTTAAGCTGCGTGCGAGTGGTATGAATACTCACACCTAATTTAGCAGCAACATCATTCATGTTGTGACAGCCATTGGCTAATGCCTTTACTAATTTAGCCTCTGCATGTGTTAAGCCAAAGTTTTCCTGAATTGCCGTAACATCATAATTGGGAGAAATGAGTGGAGATGTAATGTAAAGAGCAGCTAAATTGATAGTATTCTCATCGCTGTATTGCATATCCGATGTAGTAACCCAGATGGATGTGCTGGCTTCACCTCTATCGTTTTTGATGAGCAAAGAACTTCCCTTTTTATGTGTACTCCTCGTAGCATAATCGCAAATGATCTGTTGTAACTTTATGGTTTGCTGAGAAGAAGAAGTTTGCACGCGACCATTTTTTAACTGTAGGCATTGATTTGCTTTTAATACAGTTTGGGCCCTATTGTTTGAAGCAACAACTTCGGCATTACTAGTGGCGATAATAATACCAATGGGTAATCGGTTTAGTATTTGATTAAATGTGTTGTTCCGTGCTTCCAATGTGGAGATATGCTGGTTGATTTTTATAGCACGAGTGAAATGAGACTCTAGCGACTGACTTTGTTTTTCTTGCAATTCGGCTGATATGGCACGTTGGCTATGTAATCCGATAAAATATGTTTCGATATGCGCTAAAAGCTCTGGCCAAAGATTATGATTTTGTGCTGTATCATAAATCATACCAATCAGCTTAGAATAATCGGCAAAGTCAAATCCCTCTTCTACATTCATGTCGATAAGCTAGCGAAAAATATTTGCATGCACATACCCCATTTGGGCGATGTGTGCTTTTTCTGGATGTGTCATGGTTGCGCCTGCGGGGTGAGATTCGGCATTTCGATGTGGGAAAATCCAGCATTAAAAAACTGTTTGCGATTTTGGCAAACACAAAAGGAGAATGGATATGAGTAAAAAATGGATATTCGGTATCGGCATGGCTGTGGCGATGCTGGTGTGCGGACAAGCGTTTGCAAAGAACTGTAGCAGTGGGTTTGACGATTGCTTAGC
>Ga0256829_1002274_pt1 | contig 14479 bp, 13 predicted proteins | sample 131447metaG_FD_185979 | JGI IMG/M metagenome (GOLD analysis project Ga0256829, IMG submission 185979) | Hydrothermal vent microbial communities from Lau Basin, Pacific Ocean - 131-447 | ecosystem: Environmental > Aquatic > Marine > Hydrothermal vents | place: Pacific Ocean: Lau Basin | collected...
GCTGGATGAGAAGCCGGAGCGATTTGCAGCCATCGACTGCTGGGAGCATGAGCCGAGCCCCGCACCGACGCTGTTTTCGCATGCCGGCATGGCCATCGCCACGCCGCATATCGCCGGCCATTCGGTTGACGGCAAAGCGGCCAACACCTGGTATATTTATAAAGCCCTGTGCGCTTTTCTGCAGATTGATCCGACTTGGGATCCAACATCGGAGATACGTAGACAGCTGCCATCGCCGTCAGCCTGTCGCATCGATGCGGCGGGTGACTGCTGGCATCAGTTGCATCGCGCCGCCAGCCACCTCTATGCCCTGAAAGAGGATCATCAGACCATGCAGTCGTGGTCCGACCTGAGCGAAGCCGAACTGCCCAACGCCTTTACCGGCTACCGCCGCCACTATCCCGCCCGGCGCGCATGGCGGCATATGCCGGTGCACTTCACCCATGCCGATGCCGGGACGCTGCAACTGGCGCAAGCCATCGGCATGAAAACGATCTAGAGTGCGCCGATGACAATCTCAAAAGACAATCTGGTATGGATGGATCTGGAGATGACCGGACTCGATCCGGAACGCGACACCATCATCGAAATCGCCACCATCATCACCGATGGCGAACTGAATATTCTTGCTGAAGGCCCGAGCATCGTGATCCATCAGCCCGATCATATTCTGGACGGCATGGATGAGTGGAACACCACCCACCACGGCGACTCCGGCCTGACTGCCCGAGTGAAGGCATCGAACATTTCGATGCATCAGGCTGAAATGCAGACGCTGGATTTCATCAAACAATATGTTCCGGCCCACACCTCGCCGCTATGCGGCAATTCGATTCATCAGGATCGACGTTTTCTGGTGCCCTACATGCCGGAACTGGAGGCCTACCTGCATTATCGCAATATCGATGTCAGCACCATCAAGGAGCTGGCCCGTCGCTGGTATCCAAATGACAAGGCGCCTGTCAAAAAAGCCGAGCATCTGGCGCTGGCCGATATTCGCGAATCGATCAATGAACTTCGCTGGTACAGAGAAAAGCTGTTTCGCTGAGCCACGGCTTCTGCTACAATAGCGATTGAGTAGGGAAAAAGGAGGTTCATATGTTCCTGAAAAACAGTGAAAATGGCGATCTCGCTCAGGTTGTTGAACTCAGCGAACTGACCGATCCGAATGCTTCATCGGTGACCGTGCGTTATCATGCCGGTGAAGAGGCCGGCGATCCGGTCAGCGCCGACAAATCAACGTTAACTTTCCCGTCCGGTGAGCCGCTGCCCAAGTGCTGGATGGATGCGCACTACCGGGTCAGTTTCTAAGGATACTCTGAAAAACTACCTCCATGTAGTTTTTCAGCACGAAAAGGAAAAAGTGTGATTTTTCCTTTTCTCACAAAATCAAGCACTTGCAGCGCCTGGTTTTGACCGGCCATCCATGGCCGGTGCGGAATCTCTGAATAACTCAGAGATTCCCTAAAAGCGTATCTCCACCATCAAAAAAGCCGGCAGATGCCGGCTTTTTTTGTGAAAATTGAATTCACGATCTCTTTTTGAGCGGGCTGGCGTGCAGGCCGCATTCGGCTACGCCCTCCTCATGTTCCCACCACCACCGACCTGAACGAGGATCTTCGCCCACAGTCACCGAGCGCGTGCAGCAGGCGCAGCCAATGGACGGGTAGTGCTGATCGTGCAGTGCGTTATACGGCACATCGTTGGCCCGGATATAATCCCACACATCGGCCTCGCGCCATGCAATCAACGGATTAAACTTTTTGATGCCGAAGCCGGCATCATCTTCGACTGCCGCCATCGCCTGTCGGGAATCAGCCTGCTCGCGGCGCACGCCGGTGATCCATGCTTTGGCGCCGGACAGGGCGCGTTTTAACGGATGAATCTTGCGGATTTCGCAACAGCGTTTGCGATTTTCCACAGATTCATAAAACAGATTCAAACCGGACTGGCGCACCATCTGCTCCACTTCGGCGGCATCGGGAAAAAACACCTGGATATCGAGCCTGTATTTCTCCCGACACGCATCTATGACATCGTAGGTCTGCTGCGGCAAGCGACCGGTATCAAGCGTGATAATCCGGGCCTCGATATCATGTTGGCTAATCAGATCGATCAGCACCACATCTTCAGCGCCAAAACTGCTGGCGAACACCAGATCCGGCGCATATTCATCCTGCGCCTGTTTCAACAGCGCAACCGTTTCATCTATCTTCGCTTGCATCAATACAATCTCCAGGAAACAGGTCAAAAGCAACAACCGCAGATGAACGCGAATGAACGCAGATGAGAAAGCAAAGCGCCAATTTCATGATCGGTTTTACTCTGCGAAACTTTGCGTCCTCTGCGGTGAATGCCTTTAACTATTTGCTTTCTATGTCTTTTTCCAACTTGTACCGGTCGGGGTGTCTTCGAGGATAATGCCTTCAGACGCCAGTGTATCGCGGATGGCGTCGGCGCGGGCAAAATCGCGCGCTTGTTTCGCATCGCTGCGCTCGGCAATCAACGCCTCGATACGCGCCGCATCCACATCTTCACCTTTAAACCAACCCTCCACATCATGCTGCACAATGCCCAGCACGCTTGTCATGGCTCTGAACTGATCAACAAGCGCCGACACACCTTCGCCCGCATCCAACCCCTTGTTCAGCGAACGCGACAGATCAAACAGGCACGCCAGCGCTTCCGGTGTATTGAAATCATCGTTCATGGCGGCAGTGAAGTCAGGCGTAAGGCGCGAAGAGTGAGGAGTGAGGGGTGAGGGATGAGGAAATGCCTCCTCCTGACACCTGGCACCTGCCCCCTCACACCTGACACCTGACACCTCACCGGCACGGCAACGCCGTGCTGTCTCATACAACCGATCCAGCCCCGCCCGCGCCGCATCCAGCGCGGCGTCGGAAAAGTCCAGCGGCGAGCGGTAGTGGGTTCCGAGCATGAACATGCGCAACACTTCCGGATGATATTTCTGCGTCACTTCGCGGATGGTGAAAAAATTACCCAGCGATTTGGACATCTTCTCGGCATTGATGTTCACAAACCCGTTGTGCAGCCAGTAGCGCGCAAAGCCGCCGCCATTGGCGGCGCGGGCCTGAGCGATCTCATTTTCATGGTGGGGGAACTTCAGATCCATGCCGCCGCCATGAATATCAAAGGTGTCGCCCAGATGCGAACAGCTCATGGCCGAACATTCGATATGCCAGCCCGGTCGCCCGGCGCCCCACGGCGAATCCCAGGCCGGCTCGTCCGGCTTGGCCATTTTCCACAGCACGAAATCGAGCGGATCGCGCTTGCTCTCATCCACATCAACCCGGCTTCCCGATTCCAGATCGTCAATATTCTTGCCCGATAGCTGCCCATAGCCATCGAAGGTGCGCACCGCATAGAGCACATCGCCGGAACCGGACACATAGGCCCTGCCCTGCGCCACCAGCGCGGCAATCATGCCGATCATCTCCGACATATGGGCGGTGGCACGCGGTTCATGGCTCGGATGCAGGCAACCCAGGCTGTCGATATCCTCGTAAAATGCGGCAATCATCTCATCGGTCAGCGCATCAATGCCGATACCGCGCTCGGCGGCGCGTTGAATAATTTTATCATCCACGTCGGTGAAATTGCGCACATAATCGACATCATAACCCAGCTGTTGCAGCCAGCGATTGATGATATCGAACACCACCATGACGCGTGCATGGCCGACATGGCAATAGTCGTACACGGTCACGCCGCAGACATACATGCCCACCTTGCCCGGCCTGAGCGGCTCAAACCGCTCCTTTTTCCGATGCAGCGAATTGTACACATACAAACTCATGATTCCGCCAACCTTTTCGCATCCGCCAGCCTGATCGCGACGGCGTTTTTTTCGCCATATTCATCCAGAAAAGCCACCACGGCAGACATTTCCGGGCCGTGCTGCGCACCGGTGAGCGCCACGCGAAGCGGCATAAACAGTCCGCGCCCCTTGCAGCCGGTCGCCGCTTTGACGGCCGCCGCCCAACCTTTCCAGTCGGCTTCGCTCGAATCACGCCCATCAGTCCCATCAGTCGTATCATACCAGGCGTCCAGTGCAGCCTGATAAAAATCACCACCCGCCTCTTGTATCACGGCCAGCGCATCGGCATCCAGCGGCGCACGCAGATCGAGCAAACGCTGATAATGCGCAGCATCCTCAGTGCGTTCGATATTTCTGCCAATCAGGCTGGCAAATGCAGTCAATCGTTGCGCAGATACGGCTGGCAGATATGGCTGAATCATCGGCGCCACTGTTTCCGCATCGAGTTCATGCAGCAGACGCGTATGCCAGCGCCACATCTCCTCATCCGACCAGCGCACCGAACTGGTCGATACCAGTTCGGCATGAAAATGCTCGATCAGGGCCACCACGTTATGCGCCTCTTCCGGCATATTCGGATGCCCCAGACGGGCCATGGCCTGAAACAGCGCCCCAGGCAGCAATCCGTCACCACGCAGTTCAGCCACGCTGTGGCTGCCGCTGCGTTTGGAGAGTTTGGCGCCATCCTCACCCAGCAACAGGCCATGATGCAGATAATGCGGCGGCTGATACCCCAGCTGTTGCAGCAGCCAGACCTGATAGGCGGAGTTGGTCAGATGATCATCGCCGCGCACGGCATGGGTGATGCCGTCGATGGCGTCATCCACGGCGTTGGGCAGCAGAAAGGTGAACGAACCATCGGAACGCACCACCACCGGGTCATCAAGATCGCGAAGAGCGAACGTGATATCGCCATGCAATACATCGGGCACAATCACTTCGCCCGCATCGGCATGCACTTTTAAACGCCAGACAAACGGTTCCGATTCGGCCCGGCGGGCTGATTCCGCAGCATTCAGATCACGGCAGCGACCACTGTAGCGTGGTGGCAAGCCGCGCGACGTGGCCAGTTTACGATCCAGATTCAATTGCGTTTCAGAACAGAAACAGCGGTACGCCAACCCCTGTTCGGCCAGCTTCTCCAGCGCCTCGGTATGATTGCGGGCATGTTCGGACTGAAACAACACATCGCCGTCCCAGTTCAGCCCCAGCCACATTAAATCATCTTGAATGGCGTCAATATACTGCTGTTCGGAGCGGTCGCGGTCGGTATCTTCAAAACGCAGCAGAAAACATCCGCCATGTTTTCTGGCGTAGAGCCAGTTCAACAACGCCGTACGCACATTGCCCAGATGCAACAGCCCGGTCGGCGAGGGTGCAAATCGGGTGGTAATCTGTGAGGAGGCAGGAGTGAGGGGTGAGGGGTGAGGGGTCATACATTGCCTCTGTCGCGCAGGGAATTCATCAAACCGCCGATTAGTCCAAATAGCATATCCACGTGATTTATTACGTTCTCCAAATTTGATAAATAGCCAAGTCGCCGAGCAATCCTGAACTGTGTCTCCAACTCACACAGCGAGCCGCGAGCAATGGCAAGATACCTAAGAAACTCTTTATCTCCACCGCGTCCTGCACCTTCCGCAATATTGCTTGGCACCGATACGGCTGCCCTTTGCATTTGGGAAGTCAGCCCAAACCGTTCGTAATCAGGAAATTCAGCAGTCTCCCGGTAAACGATCTCAACAAGACGCATGCCCTCCTGCCATACCTTCAAATCATGATGAGCACGCCTCACTTCTGGCCCCTCACTCCTGACCCCTCACTCCTGACCCCTCACTCCTGACCCCACTGCCTTGGCGCTTCGCCGGCCGAATCACCATGTATTCATCCGGGTGCACATAACCCAACTCCCGGTGAATCAACGCTTCCAGCGCCTTCGGATCATTTCTGAGCCGCAACACCTCGTTGGCCAGTTGCTCACGTTCGGCTTTTAAATCGGCAAGTTCGCTTTCCAGCTGATGCACCTGCGCCGCTTCCTTTTGATAAACCAGATAGCCATGATCCGAAAAAACCAGACCCCAGCCCATATACGCAACGATGGCCGCTCCGCCAATCCAGAACAGCCATCGGCCAATTTTCCTGCCCATCAGGCGCTGCGATCAGGCGCGCTCAAACAGCGGCGGGATCAGCGCGCAAAAGCAGCACGTCCGGCAAAACGCGCAGCACTGCCCAACTCCTCTTCAATGCGCAGCAGCTGATTGTATTTGGCCAGACGATCGGAGCGCGAAGCAGAACCGGACTTGATCTGTCCGCAGCCCAGCGCCACCGCCAGATCGGCAATGGTGGTATCTTCGGTTTCACCCGAACGGTGGCTCATCATACAACGATAGCCGGCATCGTGCGCCATATTCACCGCCGCAACGGTTTCGCTCAACGTGCCGATCTGATTCACCTTCACCAGCAACGCGTTGGCGACGCCCTTTTCGATGCCCTCCTGCAGAATGGCCGGGTTGGTGACAAAAATATCATCGCCCACCAGTTGCACCGAGCCGCCGATCCGATCGGTCAGCACTTTCCAGCCATCCCAGTCATTTTCCGCCAGACCGTCCTCGATGGAGATGATCGGATACTGGCGACACCAGTCGGCCAGAAAATCTACCATGGCGGCAGAATCGAGCTGTTTGCCTTCGCCCTTCAGATCATACACGCCGCCATTATAAAATTCCGATGCGGCCGGATCCAGCGCCACGAACAGCTCCTCACCTGCTTTCAGGCCGGCTGCGCCGATGGCTTCCAGAATGGCGTCCAGTGCAGCCACATTGGACGGCAGCGACGGCGCAAAACCGCCCTCATCGCCCACCGCAGTATTGTAACCCTTGCCTTTGAGCACGGACTTCAGCGAGTGGAATACTTCCGCGCCCATTTCAAGCGCCTGCGCAAAACTGTCCGCGCCGGCCGGAACAATCATATACTCCTGAAAATCGACGTTATTATCGGCATGTTCGCCACCATTAAGCACATTCATGCACGGCACCGGCAGCAGATTGGCGTCCGCGCCGCCCAGATAGCGAAACAGCGATTCGCCCTGTTCAGCCGCCTGCGCCCTGGCCACGGCCATCGAAACGCCGAGAATCGCATTGGCGCCCAACCTGGCTTTATTCGGCGTGCCATCGAGCGCATTCATTTTATCATCCAGCCCCTGCTGTTCCGCCGCATCAAGTCCGATCACCGCTTGCGCAATCTCCGTATTGATATGGCCGACCGCCCTGCGCACGCCCTTGCCACCCAAACGGGTCTCACCATCGCGCAGTTCCACCGCTTCGCGCGTACCGGTGGACGCGCCGCTGGGCACTGCCGCACGGGCGAAAGCGCCCGACGCCAGCCTGACATCGACTTCAACCGTCGGATTACCGCGCGAATCAAAAATTTCACGTCCATGTACTGTTACAATTTCACTCACTGTTTTTTCTCCTGATCGGCAATTTGGCCGATATCTGTATATTATTCAAAGCGCCGCCCAAAACCTCAATCGTGGCCACGGATGATCTGCTGATGTGGGTTGGTTTTGATATCATTCCTGCGCTTGTCACCCTTTGTGTAAAAAGAGTCAGTCAATAACACTCCTTTTCTCAGGGCGCGCAACAATACGCAAATATAGATGACACGTCTATTTTCCTGTGACAAATCTCAGCAAAAATACGCAGCTTTGGAAAAAATGATCCAGCCGTGTACCTTTCGCAGCCTCAATTTTTCATCGGAGTTCTCTATGCATGTTTCGCCGCTCACCGCCCTATCGCCACTGGATGGCCGCTACGCCTCCAAAACCGCCAATTTACGGCCGATTTTCAGTGAATATGGTCTGATTAAGGCGCGTGTCACAGTGGAGGTTCGCTGGCTGCAGATGTTGGCTGCCAACCCGGCCATCGCCGAAGTCCCGGCATTTTCCGATGCTGCCAATGCTTTTCTCAATGCCATTGTCGATGATTTCGGCCAGGCCGATGCAGAGCGCGTCAAAACCATCGAAGCCACCACCAACCACGATGTCAAAGCGGTGGAATATCTGCTCAAGGAGAAGGTGACTGGACAAGATGAACTGGCCGCCATCGCTGAATTTTTCCATTTCGCCTGCACTTCCGAAGATATCAACAATCTCTCCTATGCCCTGATGTTGAAAGAGGCGCGCGATACGGTGCTGATGCCTGCGCTGCACGGCATTGTTGCAAGCGTCACCGCCGGAGCCAAAAGCTATGCCGATCAGCCGCTGCTGGCGCGCACCCACGGCCAGACCGCCAGCCCGACCACCATGGGCAAGGAGTGGGCCAATGTCGCCTACCGCATGCAGCGCAGCGTAGCGCAGGTTGAATCCACGCCGATCATGGGCAAAATCAACGGCGCCGTCGGCAACTACAACGCCCACCTGGCCGCCTATCCCGATCTCGACTGGAGCGAGATTGCGAAAAACTTTGTCGAATCGCTCGGCATCGTCTGGAACCCGTACACCATCCAGATCGAACCGCACGACTACATCGCAGAACTCAACGATGCACTGGCCCGTTTCAATACCATCCTGATTGACTTTTGCCGCGATCTCTGGGGCTATATCTCTCTGGGTTATTTCAGGCAGCGCGTCATTGCCGGCGAAGTCGGCTCCTCCACCATGCCGCACAAGGTCAATCCGATCGATTTTGAGAATGCCGAGGGCAATCTCGGACTGGCCAATGCCGTGCTGCGCCATCTGGCCGAAAAGCTGCCGATCTCGCGCTGGCAGCGCGATCTGACCGACTCCACCGTACTGCGTAATCTCGGCGTCGGTTTCGGTTATTCGATACTCGCCTACAGCTCAGCCCAACGCGGTTTTTCCAAGCTGGAGATCAATGCTGATAAAATCAACGCCGACCTCGACGCCAGTTGGGAGGTGCTGGGCGAAGCCGTACAGACTGTGATGCGCCGTTACGGACTGGAGAATCCGTATGAACAGATGAAAGCGCTGACGCGCGGCAAAGGCATCACCCCGGATCGACTGCGCGATTTCATTGCCACGCTCGATATCCCCGACGACGCCAAAACAACACTGTTGGCCCTGACGCCTGCCACCTACACCGGCAATGCCGCCGACCAGGCCCGCAATATCAGCAACTAACGGGAATCAGGCCATCCAACCCGGAGCAGCACCCGCATGAATTGTACGTTGGTAATCAACAGGTTAAGTGTCTGTTTTAACATGAAACAAACAACGCGGTTGCATGGGTGTTTTCCACTCTGTGATATGTTTCATTTACGGGGTGGAAAATGTCCATGTGCGTTAGTAAGGCAAACATGGCCACGAATGAACACGAATTAAAAGGCAATTTACAGAAGACAATTCGAAGAATGTATAATCAGTGTCCATTCGTGAAATCAGTGGCTGGGGTTATTATATTTTCTTTTTGGTTTCGGTTTTTCCGGATCAGGGTTATACCTGCCTGATCATTTCGGCCCAGGCTGCGGCGGCGCGCTGCAGCAGCATGGCGGCATCTGGAATGATGTCGTCGCGCGGGTAATCCGAAGGCGTGGCGGCGATCACGCTGTCGAAATGCTGCACCATCGCTGCCGGGTCTGTCACCAGGCCGGAAATCAGTGCGCATTTGACGCCGTGATCACGCGCCTTTCGGGCCACAATCGCCGGCAGTTTTCCGCACAGTGTCTGAGCGTCGCTCCGCCCCTCGCCCGTCACCACCCAGTCCGCCGTGGCAACGGCCTGCTCAAATCCGCAGGCATGCATGACATATTGCGCCCCGGAAACCGTCTCTGCGCCCAACAATTTCAGCGCAAAGCCGACGCCGCCGGCAGCCCCTGCGCCGGCAGCGCCATGCGCCGAAACCCCGAATGCCTGCTCGCAGACATCGGCCCAGTGCTGCATGGCCGACTCAACTTTAGCCATTTGATCTTTGCGAAGCCCTTTCTGCGGCCCGTACATTTGCACCGCGCCCTGAATGCCGTACAAAGTATTTTTCACATCGGAGAGGATGCTGAGCCGCGCACGCTTTAAACGCGGGTCGATACCGTCTGGATCGACTTCAACCACCTTCAACATGCCGTTCAAATCGGCTGAAACAGGCGCTCCTGCACCATCGGCTACGCGGCAACCGAGCCGGGAAAGCATACCCAAACCGCCATCCAGCGTGGCGCTGCCGCCAAGCGCTATGCGGATATCCCGCAAGCCGGCATCCAGCGCCGATAGGAGAGCTTCTCCCAGCCTCGCACTGCCGCGTGTGAACAGATCGCACTGCATCTCCGGCCGATTCAGTCCGATCAGACGGGCCGATTCAATCACTGCAAAATGGCCACCGCCCTCTTCCGTGACCAGCCGATCAGCGTACACCGCGCCGCCACATGCGGCTGACAACACATCCAGCGTTCCCTCGCCGCCATCGGCCAACGGCATTGCAACTATTTCTGCATCCGGCATCACCGACCGGATTCCTGCCGACATCGCGCTGACCGCTTCAACTGCGCTCAGCGAACCTTTAAATGCATCGGGCGCCAGCAGCAGCTTCATTATCGTATGCAGTGAGCATCAGCACTTCTATGCCCGCGTTTCCTGCTGTGCGCCGCCTCTCTCATCAATCGCCTTTTCTCATCCAGGCAAACGTCAATAAACCGAACAGCCCGAACCCAAACAGTGTTCGCAGCAGACCGGATAGCGCAAGCAGCGCACCGAAAAAGATAAAAGCGCCGCCGATACCGATGATCCGCCATGTCACGCCGGTGACGCCGGGCTGCAATATGCCGATGGCGGGATTATCGGGATTGTAGTGAACAGCAACCGTTTTTCCTGTCGGATACCGACGCACCAACTCCCGCGCATTCGAAGGGTCGGAACTGTGTGTCGCGCCCGGCCCTACCTCAACGCCAATTCGGTTGGATGCGTACTTGCGTCCATCCACTTCATAGGCGAACTGGATATCCGCCGAATACGATATTTTTCCTGCCGAAGGCCTGCTGCCCGCCAGTGCGGCATGCGTAATCACGCCCTGCGTGGAAGGCCATAATTTGCTGGCCTCTCCCATCTGGTAGGCATCCATGGCAACCTGAGTGATAATAAAAGCCCCCACAACAGCGGGGATCGATCCGTAAACCAACCCGCCGATCCACCCCATCGGCTTGTGACTCGTCATGTATATCCTCCATTATTAATCAACTTGTTGACCGCGATCAGGCACGCGCCTGTTAAGGAATTGCTGCATTCTGTTCAGTACGATATAAATTCGCCACCGTTTGCTAACCGTCTTTAAACGGCTCGCAACGAAGCTCTTTAGTGCAATCCGTCCGGAGGCAACAGCAACTTCATCGCCGGCGAATGGGGAAATTAGCGCTTGCCTGTCCAGCTTTCCTGCGCAGAAGCGGCTTCGCAATAGCTCCACCAGCCGGTGAAGCTGTCATTCGATGCATTCATCTCCCAGTGCACCCGACCCCAGAACTTGCTGCCATCGCGCGCATGGTCGCAAGCCTGATTGGAGCCTTTTTCCACCCAGTAGCCAGACAGCACGTTGCCGTTACGCTGCAGCAACAGACGCCCCTGATCACTCTGATTGTAAAAACCGACGTATTTACCTCCCCCCAAATCCAGCAAACCCATATCGCCCTGGTTTGAGCTCCACGCCTGCCATTTGCCATCACCAAGGTGCTTCACATATTCCGGCGCCACCAGTTTCATCACCAGTTCCACATCCACGCCCTTGCCTGCAGCTACCGTCGCTTTAGCTTCGGCATATCTCTTACCCTTGGAAGCGCTGATCACATAATCACCGGCCGGCAGCGTAAATGTCGATTCCGCCTTGTAACCGTCCGAATCGACCTTGATGCGCTTGGGTTTGCCGAACTCATCCGTCTCCTCGCGGTAAACCGTAAACCAGTTACCACCCACCTTGCTCCCGCCTGCCGCCAGCACGGCATAGCCATGCAGTCTGCCCGCATTCAGGTTCAGCTGCACCTCTTGCCCCTTACCGGCGGCAATCGTGGCCTTGCCCTCGGCATATGCTTTGCCCAGCGACGCCGTCACCACGTAATCGCCGGCCGGCACGGTAAATGTCGATTCCGCCTTGTAGCCGTCGGAATCTACCTTGATGCGTTTGGGTTTACCGAATTCATCCGTCTCTTCACGGTAAACCGAAAACCAGTTGCCGCCCACTTTTTTACCGCCCTCGGCCAGCACAGCATTCACGCGCAACCTGCCGGCCTTCAGGTTCAGCCCGGTTTCCACCCCCTTTCCAGCCGCCACCGTGACCTTGCTCTCGGCATAAGCCTTACCCAGCGACGCCGTCACCACGTAATCACCGGCGGGCAGGGTAAATGTCGTTTCCGCTTTATAGCCGTCGGAATCAACCTTGATGCGTTTGGGTTTGCCGAATTCATCCGTCACCTCACGATAGACCGTGAACCAGTTGCCACCCACTTTTTTACCGCCTTCATGCATGATGGCATACGCCCGCAAACGTCCGGCATTCAGATCCAGCGCTACGCTGATCGCCTTGCCCGGTTCAATGGCGATCTTTTTCTCTGCATACGCTTTACCGAGCGAAGCGGTCACCACATAATCGCCCGGTTTGATATGGAAATTCGTTTCTGCCTTATAGCCATCGGAATCGACCTTGATGCGTTTGGGTTTGCCGAACTCATCCATCTCTTCACGGTAAACCGTGAACCAGTTGCCGCCCACTTTTTTTCCGCCTGCATGCAGCACGGCGTATACATTCAGATTCACCGGCGCCCTGGGATCCACCTTCGGCGCCTCGACCACCTTCTCAACAGCCTTGCTCAACGCCTTCTTCAACTCCGTTGCATTCTTTGCCGTCAGATATTCGCCGCCGGTATTTTTCGCCAGGCACTGCAGCTGACTCACCCCTTCTCTGCCAGCCACGTCAAAACCGATCACATGCGCAGTAAAATCCACGCCTCTCTTTTCCAGTTCCGCAGCCACGGCGCAAGGATCGGCATGGCACGTCTCCTTGCCATCGGAAATCAGAATCACCGTCGCCTTTTCCTCTGTATATTTGAGCTGCTCGGCAGCCTGCTTCACCGCCTCGGTCAGCGGCGTCTTGCCTCTGGGGTTTATCGCGCTGACGGCATGGTTAAACTGCTTCGCATTCAGTTTACCTACAGGAATCAGCATCTCGATATCGCTGCAATCCCCCTTGCGCCGATGTCCATAGGCCATCAGTCCAATCTCCTGATCCGCAGGCCACTGCTTTAACATGCCGGCAATCACTTCTCTGGCGATAGTGATTTTAGCCTTGCCGTCAATCTTTCCCCACATGCTGCCGGACGCATCCAGCACCAGAATACTTTTCTGCCCGCCCGCATCCGCCATCGACGGCAATGCCAACCATGTCAGCATAAGCAGGCACATAACTTTAACGATAACTTTCATTTCAACCTCCCGGTGACAAACAATTTACGCCCCCTCGAACCTGAAACTATTACACTATTTCATCACGCTATAAATATCAACCGGCTGGAGTCTCACCGGCTGGAGTCTCAGGAGAAGCAGAAGCGCTTTTTTATCTGCAACCATCACGACGACAATGGTGATCAAGGGGGCGCCCTAATGCGCATGAACTTTTCCCAGACCGTGATATGAAACATTCCCACAAGGCAGAAAAATCCATGCAAACGCGTTCTTGTTTCATATAAAGGCGAGGGTTTACGGATCCCCTATCAAGGACTCTAAAAACGCAGTGTTCTGTCTCTTCTGACGTTCCTGGCGAAAGACGGTTTTGACTTTAATCCCGATGCTCAAATGCGTAGCGTGGCGCTGATGCAAGCTGCCGCTGATTCCCACCCTCTGTTCCGCCTGATCAATGACGCCCATTCAACCGTGGGCGATCTCTTTTTCGGCGCCGTCACCGGTCTCGGCGACGGGTTGGTAATTTCGCTGCTCTGCTCGTTGCTGATGCTGTTTCGCCTGCGCCTCGGCATTGCAGCTGAACTGGCCTATCTGATTTCCGGCCTGATCGCCCAGATTCTGAAACGAATGTTCGATATGCCACGCCCGCCCGCGCTGCTCGACCATGTGCATGTGTTGGGGCAAACCCTGACCTCGCACAGCTTTCCATCCGGTCATGCCACCTCCGATGGCGTCATGGTATTGCTGGCTTTTCTGATCTGGTCGTACCGCGACTGGCGCAGTTGGAGCGTCTCCGCCCTGTTTGCACTGGCCGCCATCGGGCGCATCTATGTCGGCGTGCATTTTCCTCTCGATGTCGCTGTCGGCTTGTTCATCGGCATGGCCACGATGTGGCTGTTCTGGCGCTGGTCGGCTGCATGGCCAGTGGCCGCATGGCAAACATCAGCCTGGGCTTGGAAAATTCCCGGTCTGATCGTCGCCATTCAAGCTGCAGTGCTGGGGCTGGGTTATCAAATCCAGCCATCCACAGCCAGCGCACTGACGCTCATCATACCGGTGGCGTCGCTGGTTATATTGATGCAGGTCTGGAAACAGAAGGCATAGCAAAGCCCGCCAACATGACGGGCTTTGCAACAGACATCGAACCACAGATGAACGCGGGTTGACACAGATAGGATCGCAACAGATAAAAATCAAAACTGATGCTATGATCGGTTTTCCTCTGCGAAACTCTGCATCCTCTGCGGTAAATGCTT
>Ga0256829_1002275_pt1 | contig 14478 bp, 13 predicted proteins | sample 131447metaG_FD_185979 | JGI IMG/M metagenome (GOLD analysis project Ga0256829, IMG submission 185979) | Hydrothermal vent microbial communities from Lau Basin, Pacific Ocean - 131-447 | ecosystem: Environmental > Aquatic > Marine > Hydrothermal vents | place: Pacific Ocean: Lau Basin | collected...
AAAAATTATCCACTTGGCTAATAATATCGAAAATCATTTTTTCAAAGTTAAAATATTTATTTTATAATTTCTAGAAATAATCGATAGTAAATCTGTTATATATCTATAAAATTATCTATTAGGATAAAATAATTAGCCAAGTAGATAATTATTTAACCGCGTCAAAAATAATTAGCCACTTGGCTAATTTCTTGGAACATAAGGATTACATTGCACCTCTGCTACTTTTTCGTCAAAAATTATCCACTTGGCTAATAATATCAAAAATCATTTTTTCAAAGTTAAAATATTTATTTTATAATTTCTAGAAATAATCGATAGTAAATCTGTTATATATCCATAAAATTATCTATTAAGATAAAATAATTAGCCAAGTAGATAATTATTTAACCGCGTCAAAAATAATTAGCCACTTGGCTAATTTCTTAGAACATAAGGATTCCATTGCACATCTGCTACTTTTTCATCAAAAATTATCCACTTGGCTAATAATATCAAAAATCATTTTTTCAAAGTTAAAATATTTATTTTATAATTTCTAGAAATAATCGATAGTAAATCTGTTATATATCCATAAAATTATCTATTAAGATAAAATAATTAGTCAAGTAGATAATTATTTAACCGCGTCAAAAATAATTAGCCACTTGGCTAATTTCTTGGAACATAAGGTATATTGCACCTCTGCTACTTTTTCATCAAAAATTATCCACTTGGCTAATAATATCAAAAATCATTTTTTCAAAGTTAAAATATTTATTTTATAATTTCTAGAAATAATCGATGAATATATTATAAATATATTCATCGATTATTTAACCGCGTCAAAAATAATTAGCCACTTGGCTAATTTCTTAGAACATAAGGTATATTGCACCTCTGCTACTTTTTCTTCAAAAATTATCCACTTGGTTAATAATATCGAAAATCATTTTTTCAAAGTTAAAATATTTATTTTATAATTTCTAGAAATAATTTTACAATAAATATATGTTAAATATCGCGTATATACGCGATATACGCTACATTCTATGAAATTCAAGACAAGAATAGTATATAAGCTTTAAAAGCTTATATACTTGAGTTATTAAAGTCCTAACGCTGCTTGATAGTTAAGTAATTTAATTGTTCCGATAGGTTCATTACGAACAATACCGATCCAGTTTCTACTTTTAATAAAACTACGTTTAATTGAATCTGTTGTTTCAGTTATAATGTATAGTGGTTTATGACTGATTTCAACAATAGTTGATTGAGATAAACTTTCAGATTTTGGAATAAGGTGAATTAAATCATTCCCAATAGCGAAAGATGTGATTACTTCTAATTTAGAGAAACTTGCTTGTTCACCAGTGAAACCAGTTTCACCTTCTAAACCTTCAAATTTAACTGCAAAATTTTGCATAGATTTAAGAATTGCTGCAGAATCAATACCAGTTACTAAATATTTGATTTCGAAACGAGTTGATTTTCTAATTTTTTCTTGAAGAGCAATTAGAACAGGGATAATATTTTTGAAGATATCTTGAACACTTGAAGGTTTAGTATTAGTTGAACCAGCAATAGTAGAAAGATCAATTTCACGATAGTGACCATATGCAATAGCTGCTGGAATGTTTGATTCTAATAAATCAGCGACTTCCCAATCTCTATTTAGTTTGATTTGATCTTTTACATAACCTTTAAGTTGTGCAATAATATCAAGATTATAAAGTGATTTCCAATCTTGAATAACTTCTTCAATATTTTCAATTTCAAAAGAATCTTCGATATCACAATTAATATCTAAAACATCTTGTTTTGGACGAGCTTTAGTTACAGCAAGACCATTACCAACACCCATGATTCTAAGTTTTGCATCAATTGATACTGCAGAAATAGAAGTATCACCTTGAAACATTACAATTGGAGACCAAGTAACATCACCTGAACCAAAGTTAATTTGACCTTGAATTTTGAATACTGTAGTACCAATTTTAAGTTCTTCAGCAGAAAAGTTACCTCGTGCGTCTGCAACTGCAATAAGTGGAACAGCTACATCATTTGTTCCATCATTAACTGTTACTTTAACTACTTTGAAGTTACGTTTATTAAGACGAAATTGACTAAAATTAGTTGTTGTTGTACCAGCAAATAATGCAGTAAATGCATTTCCTGATTGACCTACAGTAATAATTTCATGACCTGTTCTTACAGAAGAAGTAGCAGTTGGAAATTCATATTCTGTTACATTTCCTTTATGATCAATTACTTTAGAAATCCATTTTAGACGTGGAATAGACATAGTTGGTACATTTGAAGGATATACAGAAATCACTTTAGTTAAAAGAGGATCACTATAAATATCAACTAACATCGGGAATGATGTTACAGCATATGTAATTGCATCAGGTGAAGCTAATAGACTTGAAGATTCTTCAAGGAGTGTTTCTCTTTGTCTATCAAACATACTACGAATAAGACGTGCTTCAGATTCTTCAAATCCCTCTAAAAGTTTATTTGCATATGAGTCATATGTTACTTGATCTGTTACAATAGAAGCTGTTGATACTGCCTCCTCAAATAACTCTGAGTTCTCAGTAATATAATCATTAAAATTTTCTAAGATTAAATGTTCGTTCATTTTTTTTCCTTAAGGTTTTTGTTATGATAATTTGTTATATCTATATTAAAATAACTTAAATTATCAGACTATTTAATACGGTGTAGCCGTATATTATTGTTTTCACAAAACTTATTTTTATAAAGCATTTGATTGTATTTAAAACGATATTCACTTTACCAAATTGTATTATACAATTTGGTAAATAAAAATCAAAAGTGACATATGCTTTGTTTTACACTCATCAAATGTTGAGAAACGAAGTCAATATAATTTTCTTATTAACCGCGAAAGCACAAATTCACTTTATATTAAATATTAAAATTAAATGTTTTAATTGTATTTTTAGTTAGACTTTGGGCAATTAGATAATCAATAGATTCTGTAATCACTCCAGATACACAAGAACCATCTAGTTCACAAGCACATACTTCCTCACCTTGAAGATCAAACTGTTTAAAATAGTCATCAGTTGATTCTGTAATTATCTCAGTTACTTCTGATTTATATCCTGTTAAAGAATTAATTAGATCGAATGCTTCTGTTGATTCATTTAACATTTCATAAATAACAGCGGAAGCGTGTGAAGGATTCGATACTACATCAAATGTTAATGCTTTTAAACCAACAGGTGAAACTAATGTTACACCTGTTGGTGATTTTGTACTAGACCCAAATGCTCTAAGAGAAAACCCAATTGTTACTTTATCTTTTAATAATCGATAAAGATTTCTGCCTGAATCATTAGTTAATGTTTCACATGTTGCTATAATAAATTTTCCATCATATGTTATTTCTGTAAATAATACACACGCATTTTGTAAACTAATAGTAGAACTACGTTTCATTTTAGCAGATACATCTCCTTGTGGAGTCGGATGATCTAATTCACCAATCAATTTACGTTCAGTTGCCTTTGGAGCTAATTGTGAAACAATTATTCGCAATACCTCATCTGAATAAGCACGCCCGTTATTATTCGTAACATCACGTTCTTGTAAACGTGCTTTAAATTTAATTCTCTGCTCGCCTTCAAATGTTGATTCTTCTAATAATTCAACAGGTTTGGCAAAAGCAGACTCATATATAATTTCAATCATTATAATCCTTTTGTAAGTCTTTATTAATTATTTGTTCTTTTGACGTTCATTATGATGCAAAACATTACTGGTTTTTAAATGTTACAAAACATATTTATCTCTTTAATTAAAAACTAATTTTGAACCACTGTATTCTACAGCATATTCTGTGTTTTGTAACATTACTTCATTCTCATTTAAAACAGTTATTTCATTGTATCTTACATCACCATTATCTAAATCTTTTAATTTGATAATATAATTTCCAGTTTCTACAAATGTGTGATTTACGAGATATAGTATATTATCTATTGCTTTTACAGGATTAGGAAAGTCTATAAAATCAACACCGTTATAATATTGAATAGAAAAATTAGGAGTGTCGCTGACAATTTTAATTGAATTTTCTACATTAATCTTCCAAATACCCATCGAACCCCTCCTAATTTAGATCAAATAAATGAGCTTTTTATAATATCATTATTTAATTTTTCTATTTGTGAAGCAACATCTAATTCAACAATGCTAAAACTAAGACTATGATTTTGCATATTAATCGCGGCATTATTAATAATTGCAGTATATTCACCAATTTTGTTAATATTTAATTTTACTTTATATATACCAGTGTTTCCAACTTGAGATATTAGTGTGTTAGCGGATACACTAATTGGTTGCAATAGTGTAATAGTATTTCCAACTACTTTTGAAATATAATACATAGCACTATTAATTTCAACGACATCACCATCAACTAAACCATTAATATCATCTAATAAAATATCGGTTTTATCAATTGCATCATTTGTAACATTTGCGGTTGCACCACTAGATAAATTTATTATTTCACTGAAAGGATTAGTAAATTGTATTATATCACCTGTTGATTCATCTAAAACATAACCTTTGAATTTAGTTGTGTCTAAATTGTAAAGATTTTTACCAGTAGAAATTTTTAAGAAAAAATCTGTATTTATTTTTTTAGTCATTATCTGTTCCCTTATACCATAATATTAAATGTTCTAGCTTGAGTAACTGTCACAACTTTAATAGAATCTGTTCTTAACAAACCAAATATCGCATCTTTTGCTTTTACAAGAAATGTTCCAGGTGCAGAGAAACTGAGCTCTATATAATATAACCCTAGATTACCAACTGTTTTAATAGTTGAACTAGTTGTTATATCAAATTTAGTTGCAACATGGATTTGCAATTCTGAATTTACAGCATCTATCCCAACAACTCTTTTAATTTCTGAATTTGTATCCGTTGTAATTTGTATTCTATCATGAATATTATAACCTGTTACATCAGATACCTTGATAGATTCAACTCCTGCTGGTCTATCCTCTGCAACGGTTGTTTCGACAACTGTTACAGGCTCAGCTGATTCAACCATTTGTAAATTATGATAAATGAATGTATTTGAAGATTGATCAAATACATCTAATTTAAAATCAGCGCCGTAATAATTTAAAGCAGATATTGTTATCTTATCTGCTTTATCTTGTATAAAAAGTCCTTTCATTCTAAATCCTTAATTTGTTGTATCAGGAAAAATGAAGAATATTTCTTCAATTTTTGCTGCTTCATATGATTCTGGTGTACATGTTGTAACAGAAATATCGAATTGTAATTCATCTACGACTTCACCAACTGGTTGAGGAACCAATGTGTTACAATTATCTAAAACTGTTAATACTGTTTTATATCGACCATTATTTGAAAATGTTACTTCCACAGGGTCATTTAAAGATGCACCTGAATTAGTGGTTGATTGAACTAAACTCCATCCTGCACCAAAAGGCATTAATAAATAAACGTCGTATTTTGCAGAAACAATTTCGCCATCTAAATCTTGAGATACATGAGAAAATCTTTTATTTCGAGTAGTCAAGTCTGTTTTATAAAGTTTAGTTGTAGGTAATGTATTAGTTACACTAACCTGTTCTGTTCTATAAATTACTTGATCATTCCAACCATCATTCCAATGGACTGCTAAAACAGCGTTAATTCGAGATAAAATATCAATATTTTTTACACTTGTTATATTACTAGTTGCACCTGTAACAGACGTATCTGTTGAAATAATAGATGAATCTAATGCTATATAATTTAAGTGAGAATCTAATGTTACAACTCTTGAATCAATATCATGATTAAATGCTTCATATGTTATTGTAAGATCTTGACCTTTTTTAACAGTTGATAAAACTGTATCTGGACTAAAAAGAATATCTGGAGTAGGTGCATGATAAAATGTTCTAATTGTTTTAGAACATGTGCTTGATAAGTCATATGCATTGGTTGCTCTATGAACAGCTACTGTATCTGCTATTGTATCATAAGTGTAATTATTTGTAGTTGCAAATACACCATCATTTAAATAATCATATTCATCTGTTATAACACCAACTGAATCAAAAACTAATGTTGAATAATAATTTCTTCTATGATAAAAAGTATTTCCTTGATAAACCCAGGAATCTTCATCATCAGACAATGGTGTAGCTGTATAATTTTCATTTATGATTTGACTTAATGAAAAAGACCAATCACATTTTGGAGCTAATTTTGCTTTTAATTGTGGCACAATATTATATATACTTGATCCATCATGAACAATACTAAACGTACAGAATCGTGTTTTTAAACCATTTGTAGTTAGACTAGTACCACCATTATCTAACGTATCTTGCCATAAACATATAATTACAGCATCTCCTACCTTTAACTCACCAGTTTGTCCCAATGAATCAGAATCACCTGCATTAAAATTATATTGTTGTTCTGCAGTTGTTCTCGTATCATTCCATATACCTTGTCTTACATAAAAGGCTTTATAATTACAATCAATCAAATTGTCAGATTCATCCACTATTGAATTTGCATTACATGTAAATGTTATATTTAAACTCATTCTGTACTCCAATCATAAATTAAGACATCGCCTGCATAATTTTTAGTTTTACACCAAAAACCCAATACTTCTTGTTCACCGTTTGCATCTTCCATAATAAAACTAAAGTTATGTTTCGTCAACGGAGAAGTTACACCTGGTATAAAACTTAAAAATTCAGAGCTCTGTGTATCAGTTGCAGGATATGCATTGAATCCTTCAAATATATCACTACCTGTTACTGAATATTTTTGTTCGATATATTGTACAAAATTCTCATTAATTTTACCAGTGGTTGGAACTGCTAATAATTGCCATTTATCTTTTTCTAAAAGAATTTTACCAGATATACTAGTTGATGTACCGGTATATGGTACTTTCATCAAATGGCTTTTACCATTTACCATATATATACTTAGACCCAAATCAGACGGTATATTATAATAAAAACCATTTGATAATTCAGTAAGATTCCCCGATTCAATTGTAGCACCTGTGTCATCTACTCTTGTGAATGGTATAGTAACACCAGTTGCACCTTCATAGTGTATGAATTTAACTTCTGGTAAACCCACTTGAAAAATTATAGGATACCCATTAAATATAGAACATATATGACAATCTTCGTCAGGTGAAGTAAAATCATATTTTGCATGCCCAGATGTTAATGTAGCAATTGTTGGATTAGACTCTGTGATATCAGTTAAAGTATTTGTTGAATCTAATTTAAATATTTGTAAACCAGGTGTTTTATCTGAATCTGAAAACATTGGTACTTTTTCTAAACGTTTTCTTAAATGACTAGTTTTCATTTAAACTCCTTATTGATTATTTGTTTTTTAGTATGAAATTAACCGCAAGAAAAATACCTTAGTTTCCTAAGGTATTTTAGTTATGCAAATAAATTAAATTCTTGTTGTTTTCCTAGACCATTTGCTTTATCTTGAAGACTTGCTACAGCTGAATCAACTGAATCAAATCTAGTTGTTAAATTAGTTTTGATTTTATCTAATCCATTAGTTGAATCATTAAGAATTGCTAATGTGTTTGTAACATTAGACGCATCTGTTGATGTTGCTGTGTCAATTAAGCTTTTTAGTGCACTTAAACCATAACCTGCATCTGTTAAAGTCGCTGCATTTGCATCAACTACTGTTTGAACAGCTGCCACGTCATTTTGAATAGCTACTTGTGCAGTTTGAATTGTAGTTTGAATTGCAGCTTTTAAATCCTCGATTGGTGTAATAATAGAAGACTCTTTTGCTACTCCAGGATTAGTTGCATCATAAAAAGGATTCGCTGTTGTACCATCAGATAGGAATTCAGTACCGTTGAGCATATTTTCAATATCATCAGTATAACCTGATAATACAGATAAACCAGTTGTACTAGAATAAATGTTATCATTTAGTTTTTTCAAAAACTCAGTTACAGAATCAATTGGATTAACAAGAGCACCGATAGATACCACTGTTCCAGTTGTATCTGTTGTACCATCACTTAGTACATCATCAACCGCTAAATCACCTTGACCAATAACCGAATCAATTTTATTTAGTTGAACAACAGTGTTGGTTCCGTCGTATAAACTTGATACAACTGTTCCGGAAAATGTTCCTGTTGAACCAGTTAAGTTACCAATTACTGCACCAGCTACTAATATAGCAGTTTCATCTCCTGATACAACTACCTCTGTAGCTAATTTTTCATTTTTAACTAGTTCATTGATTTTTAAAACTTTTTTCTCAATATCACTTAAGTTAGCCCCGTCTAAATTGACAACATCTGCGGCAACTGTATTCATTGTAACAGTTAAAGAATCTACGACTGCTTTAACATCTTCGATAGTAGCAGAAACTACAACTAATGGTGCAGCATGGTTATCCATTCCAATTGCAGCATTGTTGATTACTAATGTATAATCTCCAGCCGCTGGAATTGTTACCTCTACCATATATAAACCTGCTGTGTTAGCATCCTCTGCAAACGCAGTTGTTATATCTGTTTTTGCGCCTGATATATCATCTATATAATAAGCTGAAAAATTTGCAGCTTGTCCTGTTAAATCTTTATTTGTGTCTAATTTTAGTTTAAATGGGACACCTGCTTTTTTAATTGAATAACTCATCATAATCTCCTATAAGAATGTTTTAAATTTAGTTGGTACTATATTGCTTGAAACTGTTGTTTCGACATTTGTGATATTTGAAACTAGTGTATCAAATCTAGTATTTGCTGCTGTTTGAATTGCAGATAAACCATTAGATGCATCCTGTAATGCATTTGTTATATTAGATGCATTTGAAACAATTTGTGAATTTAAGTTATCTAATAGTGTTTTAATATTACTTAATCCATATCCAGCATCTTCTAATTTACTTTTATTTGAATCAATTACTGTTTGAACAGCAGCTACGTCATTTTGAATCGCTGTCTGAGCAGCACTAATTGAACTATTAATATTAGTTTTTAGCTCTTCTAATTTTGCTTTTAAAGTAGATTCTTTCAATACTCCAGGATTAGTTGCATCATAAAAAGGATTCGCTGTTGTACCATCAGATAGGAATTCAGTACCGTTGAGCATATTTTCAATATCATCAGTATAACCTGATAATACACCTAAACCATTTTCACTATTTGTAATATAGTTGCTGATATCTCCAGCCACTATTGATATAGTCTCATGTACTCTAGTATATGGGGTTGAACTACCTGTTCCTCGAATTACAGTAGCTGCCGTAACCATTGCACCACTTACTACTTTTACCTCAAGTATGTGTTCATCAACGGTATCATATTTATCTAAAACTTCCATTTTACTGGTTGTGTCATAGTAGTTAAGAAATTGATCACCTACAGATAAAGAATTATAAAAAGTTAAATCATCATAACAAGATAATTTGTACGATAAAGGAGTGTTTAATATACTATTGATATTGTCTAAAATAACACCCATTTCTGTAACATTTGCACCATTAACTCCTGATACATCAGTTGCCACTGTATTAACTGTAGTTGATAATGTATCTAATTCAGATTTAACATCTTCAATAGTTGTGTCAACAACTACTAAACTCGCTGGGTGATTATCCATTCCAATAGTTGGATTAGAAATAACCATTGTATATTCACCAGCAGATGGAATAGTTAATTCAACCATATATAAACCTAATGTGTTTGCATCTTCTACAAAAGCATTTGTAATATCAGTTTTTGCACCAGTTGCATCATCAATATAGTATGCTTGAAAATTAGCAGCTTGACCAGTTAAATCTTTATTTGTATCTAACTTTAATTTAAACGGGATACCCGCTTTTTTTACTGAATAAGCCATTGTAACTCCTTATATATACATGTTATAACGTTGATTATCAATATTTGACATTGTTGAATCAACATTTGCTAAACTAGAATCAACAGTGTCGAATCGAGTTGTAATTAAATTATTAATTGCTACTAGTCCATTAGTTGCATCATTTAAAATATTTAATATTGAATTTGAATTAGTTGTTAGATTACTATTTAAAACACCAACTAAATTACTAAGAGCAGATAAACCATACCCAGCGTCTTCTAATACAGTTTTATTAGATGAAACTACTGTTTGAACAGCTGCTACATCATTTTGAACAGCAGCTTGTGTATTTGTAATCGCTGTTTGAATTGAAGTTTTTAACTCTTCTAATTTTGCTTTTAAAGTAGATTCTTTCAATGCTCCAGGATTAGTTGCATCATAAAAAGGATTCGCTGTTGTACCATCAGATAGGAATTCAGTACCATTAAGCATATTTTCAATATCATCAGTATAACCTGCTAATGCCCCCAAACCAACGGCAGAACTTGTTAATAAAGTATTAATGTCATTAATAAAATGTGTTATATTATTGTATGTTACAATAGGTATGCTACTTCCAGCTTCTGCACCAACTGGGCGTAGTTTATCTCCTTGTTGAAATGGACGAACTGAAAAATCAGTTACCACAACATGATGATCACCATTCAAAGTTATATATTTATTCACAAATCTTGCTTTAATTGAAGTATCGTCATAATTTTCAATTTCAGCTGTCACATTATCATAAACCCATGCATCACTTCCAAAGTTTAAATCTTGAGAGTTTTCATCAACTAAATTTAATAATTTATCAGTAACTGCTGCTAAATTATCAATTGAATCTCCATTAATACCTGCTACATCAGTTGCTACAGTATTTAAAGTTGTTAGTAAAGTATCAACTTCATTTTTAACATCCTCAATAGTTGCTGCAACGACTACAAGTGGAGCTGAAAAATTATCCATTCCAATTATAGGATTATTGATAACTATCGTATAATCTCCTGGAGTTGGAATAGTTACCTCTACCATATATAAACCAGCAGTATTAGCATCCTCTGTAAATTCGCTTGTTATGTCAGTTTTAGTGCCTAATGAATCATCAATATAATATGATGAAAAATTTGCAGCTTGTCCAGTTAGATCTGCATTTGTATCTAACTTAAGTTTAAAAGCAACACCTGCTTTCTTTATAGAATAAGCCATTTTGTATCCTTAAATATTTTTTTGTTTCCATATAAGATTGAATTTTTTGTTCTATAATTTGTTTCCTACATCATGATTGAGAAACCAGTTTCTTTGAAATAAGTTTCATTTTGATTTACTTCATCAATAACATTGCCTAAGATCTGTCGAATACCTGATTCCATTAAATTTAATTTTGTAGTTAATCTGTTCTCGAAATCATTATTTATCGTTTGAATATCTGATATTGAACAGTCTGAATTACCTGACACAGTCGGTGAAACATCTATCAAATAAAGAGGAAAATCAACCATTTTGTGATCAATCTTTATTTCATAGTCTATAGTTATATTATCTTTGCTTAATGTTACTGTATGAGGTGTTTTATAACTAGCTGCACCATTCCTATCTTGGAAGTAATATGTAATATCTTCTTTAATTCTCCCATTTGGATCAGTCAATGAATCAAATACTACCTTATTAGTTGAATCCTTGATCACTACTTTTACTCCATCTGCTACTGCATCAGATGTTTTTATAATAGGTGAAAATGTAAATTTATGATAGAAATCAACATTACTAGCTTCTCTATATAATTCATACCCATCTACAATTTCTGAATTAATAAAAATTAGCTTATCTCCTCCATACTCGCTTTCAATATATGCCAATTTTGAATAACCAGCATATCTTCCACCGAGAATAGTTAAGTCATTGGCATATTTTGGATTATGATAAACTGAACATTTAAAAGACCCTGTGTCAAATGAATCACCTACTGATAAATTTTCCATTATTTTGAGTTCACCTTTTGGAGATAATATACCATATTGTCCATGTGATTTTTTAAAATTTATATTTTTTAAAATTGAATCTTTACCGCTGATTCTACCAAAACCATCAACTTGACAGTCAATTATTTCAACATGATTATTTCCTTCGAAAAATCCCCAGAATCCAAAAACATTCACAATTGACCCATATAAAAATAAATCACCAGAATCTGTATATGTTACACAACCAAAACCGTAAACCAATTTTATATTTGGAGCAGATAATATACAACCATTTAAAGTTGTATTATCTGCTCTTTTTTCTCCTAATGTTAATGAGCAGCCTTTATGAATCTGAATTAAATCTCCAAGAATTGTTAAAGAAATATTACTATCTGTGATGGAACCACCAGATTTAATAATTAAATCACCTTTGATTTCATAAGATGATCCTAATTTTTTAATATATGCTGTCAAATTATTTGAAACAGCATATTGATAAATATCATCCAATGAATAATCTTGCGTTGTAATATTAACTGCAGATGCCGTGATTGAAATACTCATTTATTATCCTTCAATTATTACATACTTTATTTCAGCTTGTTTAAATTGTTCAGCAAGAGAAATGGTTTCCAATATCATAGTTTGATCCAATGTTTCCATTACACAATACATAACTTTTTCATTTATAATTTCTTCTGGTGTTAAATCAATATTGTCTAATGATTCAGCTTCCTCTATTATTTCTGGTGATAATAGTTCATATGTTGATCGTTCTATAAAAACAAAAACATTCTCATTATATATTTGAAATAATGCATTATTTAATCCACCATCCGGTTCAACTCCAATAGTTGAAATATCTGTAATAATTTTCATATAAATCCTTTTTAATATTTAAACGAATCCTTTCATAAGAAAGGATTCTATTAAAGATTAAACTTATATTGCTCCGCCGCCACTAGCAGCACAATCAACTAAATTTAAACCAAGAGCTGAACGGAATGAGTTATTAATAACACAAATATCCATTGTTGCTGCTTTAAGATCATTAGCATCAGAATAAGCTTTTGCATCAACAAGTACTTGTTCTTCAGCTGCTTTTGCTCTAACTATTTCAGCAGCTAGACCAGTTTGATTTTCAGTTGCAATAGTTTTTACACCTTTAACAACATTTGAATCTGCGTCAACTGTATCATTCATATCGTTTTCAAGAGCAGTAGTTCTAGATTCGATATCACCCAGAGAACCAGTACCTGTACCTGTTAAGTCATCAACTTGTGATTGAAGATCTGTTTCAACAGCAGTTGCTCTAGCAGTTTCGACAGCTACTTTAGTATCCATTACTGCTTCAGCTGCAACTCTTGCTGCTTCAATTTTAGAGTCAACTGAACCAGTAACAGTTTTATCACCATTAAGAGTATCAACTCCTGCTTGAGCAGTTTGAGCTGCTGTCAAAGCACCTGCTGCATCAACTACACCTTTATCTGCTTGAGCTTGAGCTACTCCGATAGCAGTATCTTGAGCTGCATCTTTCGTTGCTTGAGTAGCTTCTGATGCTGCGATAGCATCAGCAACTTTCTTATCAACTGACCCATCAACTGTTACATTACCATTTAATGTTGTAAGTGCTGCTGTATTACCATCTATTCCAGATTGAAGACCAGCTTCTACTGCTGTAGCACGAGCAGTTTCAACTGCAACATCTGCTGCAATTTTAGCATCTACTCTTGTTGCTTCAGAACCAACTGAAGTATCAGTATAAGCTTTTGCATCTACAAGATTTTGAGCAATTGCTGCATCACTAGCTGTTCTATTTGCTGCTTCTGCTGCTTTAGCACGAATAGCTTCTTGTTCAACTTTATAATCAACTGAGCCAACTACAGTTTTATCACCTTTTAATGTAGTTAAATCACCTTCATTAACAGTTATACGATCACTAAGTCCTGTATCTGCTGCTTCACTAGCTGTTTTATTAGCTGCAACAGTTGCAATTAATCCAGAGAGTGTGCTTGATACAGATACGACACCTGCATTTGCAGTATCAACATCAGTTCTAAGACCAGCTTCAACACCAGTTGCACGAGTTGTTTCAGCTGCAATAGCTGCTGCATTATCCGCGATTCTAGTTAAGATATCAGTTGCAAGAGTTGAGTTTGCTGGATCTGTTAAAAGACTATTTAAAGCCGCAACTTTCTCTGCTAATGTGTCGACACCATCTGCTGAGTCAATAACATCTAATTTATCTAATCTAGCTAAGATTGCTGATTTATCTGTTCCGTAAGTTGTTAGGTCTACAAAACCACCTTGTACATATTCTACTACTGATAAACCCATTTGGTTCGCGAGAGTACTCAATGCTGTTTCTAAATCCTGTGTTGTAACATTTGCTGCTGCCATGTTATCTCCTATAATATTATAATATTAGTTTAACGACTGTTCAGTCGTATAATTTATTTACATACTGTAAAATACTTTTCTTCTGTTAAAGTATGTTTTCTATAATAAAAACATACTTTATTACCTTTTTTCTTCATATTAAAAAGATATTTTGTACTTAACATTTCATTTGGTTTAGTTTTATATACTATTTTGGTTTTATA
>Ga0256829_1002276_pt1 | contig 14469 bp, 12 predicted proteins | sample 131447metaG_FD_185979 | JGI IMG/M metagenome (GOLD analysis project Ga0256829, IMG submission 185979) | Hydrothermal vent microbial communities from Lau Basin, Pacific Ocean - 131-447 | ecosystem: Environmental > Aquatic > Marine > Hydrothermal vents | place: Pacific Ocean: Lau Basin | collected...
GGCGCGGGGGAGTATCCCCATCCCTTAAAAAAATATCCCCCCATTTCTTAAAAAATCAATCAGGCTAGTCTGGCGGCTTTTTGTAGCAGGCCAAGCCGTTGTCCGACGTCAATGAATTTTTCCAGCATGAAATCAATTTGTGTGAATGTATGGGCAGCAGACAGGCTGCAGCGCATCAGGTTCATCCGGTTTGGCGTTGCCGGGGGCAGGGCGAGATTGACATAAACCCCTTCCCTTATCATTTCACCCCAGAAGGCTATGGCCATGTCCTGATCATCAACAATGATGGCGGCAATCGGGCTTTCCCCGCTGGTGCCCATGTTAAAGCCGGCCCGGCTCAACCCCTTGTTCAGCTTCAGGGAATTTTCCAGCAGTTTGCGGCGCAGGTTGCTATTGCGGATCAGGTGCAGTGCCTTGGTTGCCGAGGCGACGACAGAGGGCGGCAGGGAGGCGGTAAAGATATAGGGGCGGCAGACAAGGCGCAGTGCTTCAAATTTTTCATGATTGGAAACACAGTAGCCGCCGATGGTGCCAATGCTTTTGCTGAAGGTGCCGATAATAAAATCAACCTGATCTTCAACCCCCTGTTCCTGGGCCACGCCGCGTCCGCTTTCGCCGAAAACCCCGACAGAATGGGCCTCGTCCACCAGGACATAGGCGTTATGATCTTTGGATATCCGGGTCAGTTCGCGCAAGGGTGCCTGATCACCCAGCATGCTGTACACCCCTTCCAGAACAACCAGTATGCCGGCATCGGGGTCACTCTGGCGGATACGGGCCAACCGTTTGTCGAGATTTTCAGGACTGTTATGCCTGAAGCGAACGACAGTGGCATTGCCCATGGCACAGCCGTCATAAATGCTGGCATGGCTGTCGGCATCAATCACGACATAATCCTTCGGCCCGGCAAGGGTCGAGATAACGCCGAGATTTGCCTGATATCCGGTGGAAAAGACAATGGCGTGGCGGGTGCCATAGAAGTCCTTCAGGGATTCTTCGAGCTGTTTATGGCTGTTATAGGTGCCGTTGAGAACCCGGGAGCCGGTGGTGCCGGTTCCCTGATGATCCAGCGCATCCCGCGCTGCGGCCAGACATTCCTCGTTAAAGGTCATGCCCATATAATTATTGGTCCCGGCGAGAATGGTTTCCCGGCCATTGATGATGGCCGTTGTCGGCGAGAGGACTTTTTCCATACTGACGGTAAAGGGATTGCCTTCGCCCTCGGGCAGGCTGTTATAGTCGTTCAGTATCGGGTCAAATTTTTCAAAAAGATCGCGTGTCATTGGTTGCCCAGTAATTTATGTACGGCTGTGGTGAACTGGCCCACTGTTTCCAGATCAGGAAGGATATTGAGGGGAATGGTAATGTCAAACTCGTCCTCAACCTCGGCTAAAAGGTCCATCACGGTAAGAGAGTCAAGCTCCAGATCGCTGCTGAATACGGTATTTTGATTTATCGGGATATTTTTTATGTTAAAATGTTTGACGAGCGCGCAAATCCGCTCGAAAATTTCATCTTCAGTCTGGGTCATATATTATTCCATCTGACATGTTGGTGGAAATCCGGTCCGCGATATAGTCCACGATACTGGCAGATTTACATCAGGCCATTCTTTTTATACCATTCAAGGGTCTCTTTAAACCCTTGTTTCATATCCGTTTCAGGTTTCCAGTCTGTCTTTTTCATAACATGTGGGCCGTAACATATCCAGTCCGGGTAACATAATTCGTTAATTTTTTCCGGAGTGAGCATGGGAGTATAGCCGAATAATGTCGAAAATAAGACATTTATTGACGCGCCGACCTTCAGAATATATTCCGGTGCGACAAAATACAAAGGCCTGACATCAAGGATATTCGCGGCTGTCTGGTACATTTCACGGTGGGAATAGCCATTTTCCCGGCCATCATCAACATCAAGAATTTGTCCGAAACAGGCCTCATTCTGACATATGGCGACGATTGCCCGGGCGAGGTCAGGGGCGTAAATCCATGACGCCCGGTTATCCGCAGCCCCCGGCAGGGGGGCTATTCCCCGGGCAATGCTTTTGAATATTTTCAGGGTTTCGCGGTCTTGCGGCCCGTATATGCCGGGGGGACGCAGAATTGTCCAGGGGAAATCAGGCGAATTCTCCGTCAGGACTTCCTCACCCCGTCTCTTGCTTTCTGCGTAAGAGGATAGATGCCTTTCCCGGGCGGCGAGCGACGATAACAGGATCATATGGGGGTGCGTGGATGATTTCTGTATCGCATCGGCCACGGCCTTTACCCCGTGGCTGTTGACATGGTGAAAGTCACGGGACGACCTTGCCTTGACCAGTCCGGCAAGGTGAATAACGACATCCGCATTTTCAACAAGCCGGGTCAGCGCCGGATGATTGTCAAGATCGCCAGCTATCCAGTCTATCCCGGCTTTTCGGGGCCGGGGGCGGCGGGTTATGGCCCTGACCTGAAATCCCCGGGTGACCAGTTCCCGGACCAGATGCTTGCCGACAAATCCGGTTGCGCCGGTGACGGCTATTGTTTTGGTCATGATAACAGCCTGTTTTGAATATCAGGGGGCGTTAAACGGTCAGAATACCTTCGAGATATTGTTTTTTGGCCTTGACCCGGCTTAATTTCCCGGAAGACGTACGCGGCAGGGAACGTGGCGGAATAAGCGCCACGACCGGGGAAATTCCAAGCATGGAATGGACTTTATCCTTGATGCTGTTTTCCATGGCGGCTCTTTCGGCGGCATTACGGGTTCGGCACTGGACCAGAATGGCGGGGATTTCCTCATTATTCTGGCCGGGGATGGAGACAGCGGCGGTATCGCCGGAGCGCAATTCATCAAGCTGTTCAACGGCCCATTCAATATCCTGCGGCCAGTGGTTTTTGCCATTGATGATGATCAGGTCTTTAATCCGGCCAATGATATAGAGTGAGCCTTCTTTCATATAGCCGATGTCACCGGTATCAAGCCAGCCATCTTCGGACAGGCATTTGGCGGTGGCTTCGGGGTCCTGAAAATATCCGACCATGACACTTGGTCCCCGGACGCAGACCCGGCCAATCTGATATTCTCCGAGATCATTATCATCGTCGTCGCGGATCTCCAGCTCAAACTCGGATGTTGGAATGCCGCAATTGACAACACTGCGGTAATTGGCACCGTTGCCGTTTACTTTGACCTTTTTCAGGGATTTTTCTTCGCCGGTCAGGACTTTTTCATTGACAAGATCCACTTCGAAGCCGGTATTCAGGCGGGCAAAGCTTACGGCAAGAGTACATTCCGCCAGACCATAGCCCGGCAGGAAGGCGGTTCCCTTGAAACCGGCTCCCCGGAAATTTTCCTGAAATTTTGTCAGAACGTCGGCCCGGATCATGTCGCCGCCAATCCCGGCGACCCGCCAGCTTGACAAATCGAGATCGGCGATTTTATTCGGGCTGGCCCGGCGGGCGCAAATATCATAGCCAAAGGTCGGGCTTGCCGATAATGTCCCCCTGTTTTTGGAAATCAGTTTCAGCCATTGCAGGGGGCGGCGGGCAAAGGATTCTGTTGCCAGATAATCCGTGGTAAGCTGGCTGGCAATTGGTGATAACAGGGTGCCGACCAGTCCCATATCATGATAGAAAGGCAGCCATGAGACCACCCGGTCGTCATCAACAAGCTTCATGCCCTCGCCGCCAATTGCCCGGCAGTTTGCCAGCAGCGACTTGTGGGTGACCGCAACCCCGTGGGGAAAGCGGGTGCTGCCCGATGAATATTGCAGATAGGCCAGGTCTTCCGGATGGGCTTCCGGCAGGGTGATTTTTTTAATTTCCCTCAGGGAGGCCTGGGCCTCAAACGTGGCGGAGGTGCCGACAAATTTCATCCTGAGGCCCGAGGTTGCCTCATCAAGCAGCGGCAGCATATAGGAGGCAGAAATAGCGACAGAGGCCCCGCAGCTCTTCATCTGCTGGTTAAGCTGGCTGGTATATCCCTCGCGTCCGCCGAACGAGGTCGGCAGCGGCAGGGGGACCGGCAACAGGCCGGCATATTGGCAGCCGATAAAATAACAGACAAATTCATCACTTGTTTCCGCAATCAGGGCAACGCGTGAGCCTTTTTCAATGCCAAAATGGATAAAACGGCGGCCAATTTGCTGCGCCTTGTTTTTAATTTCGGCAAAAGTGATGGCCGATTCAAGTTCCCCACGGGGAGAATAGAAATTAAGACCCCGAATACCTTTGGCCGCATATTCAATGGCGCCCAATAATGTATCAAAATCGGCGATCCTGCGCGGAAGCGTCGGGTCTAGTGTTGGAATAGGTTCACGCATGTATGTTCAATATCACTCGTATTTTTCTGTGGATACATCCACCACCGCAACAGAAAATCAACGATATTTGCCGCCCTTCTGTCATTTTTCTGTCACCTTCGATACATTTTGTCGCCCGGTATCGCAAGGTTTTATTTTAATATCGGCCTATTTTATAGTGAGTTGACCGACTTTCCAACCTATTTCTTGTTTGTTGCTTTCGGCTTAGCCTGAAAATCAATATTTATCAGCCCCTGTTTTTTCTTCTTTCCGCCAGAAAAATACCAAAAGAGATAAACAGGATTGAGACAAGATAGGTCGTTTTCAGTGGCTCGTCCAGCCAGATATACCCGGCCCCCATGCCGACAAGCGGTACAAGATAAGTATTATACGCGACAAAAGTTGCCCCGGCCAGATGGGTCAGATGAAACAGGACAAATGATGCTATCCCCGTGGCAAATATTCCCAGAGCCACCACCGAATAAAGCGCCTCCGCCGTCGGGTTGAGCGTCCAGGGATGTTCAAATATCATCGCGAGGGGCACGGCAATCAGGGTTGAGGAAACAAGCATGGCCGCAGAGGTGCTGAGGGGGTTCTTGTTTTTTAGTTTTTTAATCAGAACCCCGGCCAGCGCGTAAAAGAATGATGTTGCGACCAGAGCAGATAACGCCAGCCATGTGGTGAGTGAACTGTCGATCCCGGTCAGGGTGCCGTAAAAAAGACTGCCGACGCCGAGAATGCCAAACAGGATGCCGACCAGCCTGTTCAGGCGGAATTTCTCGTCCCGGGTCATATAATGGGCAAGAGTAATGGTAAAAAGCGGCGCAAGGGACATACAGATGGCGGCAAGGGCGCTCTGGACATATTGCATGCTCCAGTTGACCAGCAGGAAAGGAATGACGCTGCCGGTCAGGCCAATAACTGTGCATAGCCCCCATTCAGAAAGTCTGCGAGGCAGTCTGGCTCCCATTTTCAGGGCGACAATGGTTACAACAACCGCCCCGATCGCGATACGTCCCGCCGCAATGGTCAGCGGGGTGATGCTGCCGAGGGAGATTTTGACAAACATGAAAGCGCTGCCCCAGAATATGGCAAGAAGGCACAGGTAAATAAAATGAACAGGGGCTCTATGATCAGTCATCGGAGTTTGGTATTATTGCTTTCATGAAGGACAAAAAAGTGAAAAAACCTGCTTTGACGCGGGATTATCTGTTACGGGCAACCTATAGTTACCTGCAAAAATTTGCAACCACGGAAAAAAATCTGCGCGATGTCCTGATACGCAAAGCCCGGCGGCGTCTGCCAGTGGATGATGACGGCCTGTTATATGCCGAGGCGGCGGTATGGATTGATGATATAGTGCAGAAGGCGGTTGACCGGAAACTTGTTGATGATCACCAGTTTGCCCTCTCGCGGGCGGCGTCACTGGCCCGCAGCGGCAATTCCCGACAGAAAATTATACAAAAGCTGCTGGCCCGGGGGGTCAGGGCTGATATGGTGGAGGAGGTGATGGAAACTCTGGCGGAACAGCATCCGGATATGGATTTTATCGCTGCCGTCAGATATGCCCGGAAAAGAAGATTCGGGGCTTTTCGTGCGGATCATGCCGGGCCGGAATTCAAAGAAAAACATCGGGCAGGCATGTGCCGGGCCGGTTTTTCATTTACGACAGCCGACAGGGTTTTGAAAATGTCGTATGCAGAACTGGAAGACGTCTTGTATCAGAGGGAATAATATGGCCGCCAAAATAACTGCGAAAAAAATACCGGGGGAGAATTATTTCGATTACAGCCGCGAAATAGATGACCTGACCGGATTTGAGATTCTGGATACATTCGAGAAATTCAAGCAGCGCGATGATGTGTTCTGCCGCGCCCTGTGGGATGAGGGGGTGGCCGGTAAAAAAGTTATGGATTTTTACAAGGGCTATTACATGCCGCGCGCCCGCGCCCGGAAGACGGACGGTTTCAGCCAGCGCGACTATGCCCTGAGGAATGCTGCCTGGCATGTGTGCAATGTTATGCGGGAACAGAAGGAGGGCCGCAAAGAGGGGTTCCATGATCATTTCACCTCTCATGATGATGGCTGGCCGGAGCCTTATCCTTTCGAGTCTGCCAAACAGGCCACCGATGATATTCGAAAAGTCGCGGCCTTTGCCGGGGCGGACCTTGTCGGGATCTGTGCCTATGATGACCGCTGGATGTATGACGGCATATATGACACAAAGGGCAAGAGCAAGCCGCTGGATATCCCGGATGATCTGACCAGTGTTATTGTTACCGGTGAAGCAATGGACAGGGAGCTTACGGCAACGGTGCCGTCGGCGCTTGCCGGGTCGGCGACCGGCATGGGCTATACCAATGACTGCGTGACGCTGCTGACTATGGCGCAGTATATCCGCAATCTTGGCTACCGGGCCTATGCGACCATGAATGACAGTGCGCTCGCCGTACCGCTCGCCGTACAGGCCGGGCTGGGCGAGGGCGGGCGTCACAGCCTGCTGATCACGCCGGAATTTGGCGCCCGTCTGCGGCTTGGCAAGATATTTACCGATATGCCTTTGCGGCATGACAAGCCCATGAGTTTCGGGGTGCGGGAGTTCTGCATGATATGCAACCGCTGTGCAAAGGGCTGCCCGCCCAAGGCGATCAGTTTTGATGAGCCGTCGGACAAAATTTTTAACCGCTCCAATCTTAAAGGGGTGGTCAAATGGTCAACGGATGCGGAGAAATGCTTTAAATTCTGGGTCAATCAGAATACCGACTGCTCCATCTGTATCCGGGTCTGCCCCTATAACCGGGATTACAGTAAATGGTATAACCGGCTGTGGCAGAAGCTCGCCGGGGGACCGTTACGTAAATTTGCCCTGTGGCTTGATGACCGTCTGTCACCCAGAAAACGTTTAAAATCAAATGATTGGTGGCAGAAAAGCAAGTGACAAACGGATTTGGAAACCCCGTTGCCTATCGGATCGGTGGCGTTTACGGCGGGATATTTATGTATGTCGGGATTGCCCTGCCATTCTGGGCCTTGTGGCTGGCGGATATTGGCATGAGTCCCGGCGAAATCGGTTTTTTGATCGGCTTTCCGTCTTTCCTCAAGGTGTTGTCATCGCCGTTTGTGGCCCAGATTTGTGATAAAACCGGGATGGTGCGTCGGCCAATGATGGCGCTGCTGGCTCTGTCAGCGCTGTTTTTTTGCGGCTATTTCTTCGTCCGCAATTTTGCCCTGCTGATTGTGGTGACGCTGCTGTTTTCGGTGACCTATTATGCGGTTGGGCCGCTGGTGGAAAGCTATGCGGTCCGGGTTTGTGACAAATATAACCTGCAATATGGCCGGATTCGCTCGGTCGGCTCGATTGTTTTTGTCCTGACGTCGATCTTTTTCGGCAAATATCTTGATCATACGGGCTATGATTATTTTCTGTATTTCTGTGTCGGCAGTCTGCTGATCACCATTTGCGCCGTTTTCCTGCTGCCGCGTGAGGGGGTGGCACAGCAGGATCAGACTGCCGCCACAGGGGATGATGACCGGGCGCCGTTAAAATTCCTGCTGACCAACAGGCGCTTTATCATGTTCCTGATTGTGGTCAGCCTGATCCAGATGAGCCACGGCTTTATTTATGTTATGGGCAGCGTCCACTGGGCGGCCCAGGGCATTGACAATGAGACCATCGGCATGTTGTGGAGCATCGGGGTTATCGCCGAAATTGCGGTCTTTATTTTTGCCGGGCGGATCATTACCCTGTTCCGCCCGATGTATGTGCTGGCCTTTATCGCTTTTTTCGGCGTGGTGCGCTGGTGGGTTCTGGGCATGACATCCTATCTGCCGCTGTTATTTATTGTCCAGACATTTCACGGCCTGACCTATGCCGCCAGCCATCTGGTGGCGATGTATTTTCTCTCCAGCCGGGTGCCGGACCAGTATTTCATGACCGCACAGTCGCTCTACAGCTCCGTACCGATGGGCCTGTCAATCGGGACCGTTATGCTGGTGGCCGGGCCGCTTTATGATCATTTTGGCGGTCAGGCCTATTTCTTTATGGCCGCCCTGTGCGCGGTCGTGCTGGTCATGGCGAGATTCGTCCGGCGGGTCGAGCCGGGAAAACTTACTTAGACAGGGTTTGCATTGGGGGCAGGGTCTGCATCAGGACACGGATGGTATTTTCCCCCATGATTTTGCGGATATCCGCCTCGGAAAAGCCCTGTTTCATAAGCTGTTCCGTGATCAGGGCCATGCCACTGGCATCAAAGGGGGCCTTGATCGCCCCGTCAAAATCAGAGCCGAGCGCCACATGATCAATCCCGGCGAGATCGGCAACATATTTGATTGTTTTGGCGATGTCGGCGGGGCTGGTACCGCAAACGGCTACATCCCAGAATCCGACACCGACCACCCCGCCGGTCCGGGCGATGCCCCTGATTTCATCATCGCTCAGATTGCGCTGGTTATCGCAGACCCCGCGCGCGCCGGTATGTGAGGACACGACAGGAGTTGTGGCGAATTTCAACACATCATCAATCAGCGCCGGTGAGGCATGGGCAACATCAATCAGCATTCCGCGCTGCTGCATTTCCTGAAAAACCCTGTGGCCAAAATCGGTCAGCCCGCCAAGGCTCACCCCGTGGGCCGAGCCGCCGAGTTCGGTATCAAAGAAGTGGGTCGCTGACATCATGCGGATCCCGGCATCAAACATGACCTTGACATTGGCAATATCGCCTTCCAATACCTGTGCGCCCTCAACACCGAGAAATCCGGCGGTGAGCTTCTGCCCCGCCTTGCGGGCCGCGAGGAATTTTGCCAGATCAGCCTTGTTTTCAATGACCATAAACTGACCATTGGACCTTTTGGCAAAATTATGGAGCCTGCGGGCCTGATATAGTGCCCGTTCCTTCAGGCTGGTCAGGCTTTTCAGCGGCCAGTGTTCGGCGATGGCCAGCAGGGTAATCTGGTCACTGTCGGCAGTGTTATGGTGGATGTTAAGCCCCTTTGGTACCTTGCTGACGATGGTGAAGGCCTGCAGGGAAAGATTGCCCTGCTGCATGCGCGGCAGGTCAACAAGGCCATAATCATGCTTTTCCATCAAATCCCGGTGCCACATCAGAAAATCTGAGTGAAGGTCGGCAACTATCAGGCTGTCATGCAGCTTTTGTGCAGCCGCGCTGACCCGGTAGGGGCCGGGGGTCAGGGCCACGTTCATCGAGGCATCCATATGCTCGGCATATTTCGGCAGGATGAGGTAATAGAGGAGCAAGAAGGTTGCTATAATAATTACAACAGAAATTTTTACTTTTCTCATAGCCGGGCAACTCCTCTGTTTCGTGGCTTATTATTAATTAAATCATACGTTTGAATTCAGGATAAGGGAATATAAAAGTGATGGCAATGAAAAGATTAAGATCAGGACATAGTTGATTTATCATATTCTATCCTGTACCAGTGGCCCCGGGGAAAGTATGAAAGTGTAAAATATGTCAGATAGTGAGGTAAATCAGCCGGATGTGGCTCGGGAAAGTAATTCTGCCGGTATTGCCTTTGCCCTCGGGGCTTTTGTCATATGGGGCCTGATCCCGATATTTTTCAAGGAACTGTCACATGTCCCGGCGCTGGAATTTCTGGGCTACCGGATGGTATGGTCCTTTATCTTTCTGATATTCCTGCTGTTTTTCAGGCGGACTGTCAGTCAGTTATTCCAGGAGATTTTTCACAGTCTCCGCGACCGCAAACTGATGCTGATGCTCGGGACTACGGCACTGTTGATCAGCAGTAACTGGCTGGTCTATATCTGGGCGATTGCCCATGATCAGGTGTTGCAGGCAAGTCTGGGCTATTTTATCAACCCGTTGATGAATGTTGCACTTGGCCTGTTGCTGCTCGGGGAGAAATTAAGCCGGACCAAGCTGATTGCGGTTGGCCTTGCCGCAACGGGTGTGCTTTATATGATTGCCATGGGGGGCGGATTTCCGTGGATAGCACTTTATCTGGCGGCGAGTTTTGCCCTTTATGGTCTGATCCGGAAAAAGGCCCATGTCGGGGCCATTATGGGACTGTGGGTCGAGATGTTGCTGCTGTTGCCGGTTGCTCTCGGCTATCTGCTTTATCTCAGGCTGACGGCACCCCCGGGGGGGAATGGCCATGATGACTATACCCTGTTTATGTTGATTATCAGCGGGGCGGTGACGACTATCCCGCTGGTATTTTTTGCCGCTGCGGCCAAAAGGCTGCCGCTGTCAACCATCGGGGTATTGCAATATATTGCCCCGACAATGACGCTGTTATTTGCGGTATTTTTATGGCATGAGCCATTTACCCTGACCCATATGATTGCGTTTGCTTTTATCTGGACCGGGCTTGCGCTTTATACCATGGACAGTTTTTTTTCATTACGGAAGAATGGCAACCACCCGGGCCGGGAATCCTGATCCATGCCGGGGTTTGGGCCAGCTCGCCATAATCATCGCCCCTGATTCCGGCAGCCGGTCAAGATTGGTCATCATTTCAATCTGATATTTATTGTGGCCGAGGAAATAACTCTCCAGGGTGAAATTCATCTGTGAGGCGTCAATGCCCCGGTCGGTATCCATGGTTTCATGGCCAATGGCGGTGATGTGACGCTCCTGCAGCAGATAATCCAGCACCTCCCGCGACCAGCCAGGGGTGTGGGAGATATTATCCTTGTCCATATTCAGCATTTTTTTCTGGTCCGGCCATCTTTTTGACCAGTCGGTACGCAGGGCAACAAATGACTTCTCCGGAATCGGTCCGTGGCGGTCTTCCCATGCGCGGACATCTTTGAGCGAGACCTGATAATCCGGATTGCTTTCAACCTTTTTATGAATGTCAAGCACGACCAGCGGCAGCAGCATCTCCCGGACCGGAATTTCATCAAGATAGCGTTTGCCCTTGATAAAATGTGCCGGGGCGTCCACATGGGTACCCCATTGACCGACCAGCTGATAATAATAGATCAGGGCGCCGCTGCCCATACTTCCTTCCCCCGGATTATAGCCGTACAGGGTTTCAATCTTTTCCCTCCTAAGGCCTTCCCCGTGGGGGATTGCGGGATCAAAGGCATGGGTAAGATCAATGAATGTTGCCGGGGAAAAATCCGCTTGTTTTTTGGGGGAGAGTAAATAACCGGCCCCGAATGCGGCAATAAGCAGAACAGGATATAAAAATTTATTTTTCATTATATGACTCCGGTAAAAGCATGCCGCCGACAGGATATTTCCTGTCGGCGGCAAAAATCAGACAATGGGGGCTGCTGTTACCTGCGCCATGTCACATTGATTCCATAAGTCCGGGGCCGGGTGATAAGCTGTGCCAGCGGGTCCTGGTCCGAGGAAATCGCATCGACAATGCCCCGGGTATCGAACAGGTTATTGACAAAAATCTTGGCACTCCAGTTATCTTTCTCAATGCCGAAGCGGGCGTTGAAATTGCTGTAGGCCCCGATCTGTTCTGTATGGGGATTAAAGCCGGCGGCCCCGCTGCCCCGGGGGCGGAATTCGGTTCTGGAGCCGCCAACCCAGGAATAGTCAACCCGGAATATGCCGCTCATATCCTCTGTTATATCAGCCGTATACTGGAGGGAACTGTTGAAGGTATATTTCGGGACGTTGGGGACCGGATCGCCCTTGTGACCGGGAAAGACCACCTCGACCACATTGCCCGGGGTGACGCCCGGCTGGTCTTCCTTGAGATAGGCATCGGTATAGGCGCCGCCCATGGTAAATTCAATATGATCATTGGGCCGGAAGGTGGTGTCGGCTTCAAGTCCGCGGATTCGGGTATCCCCGGCATTGGCGATAAACTGGAACGCCCCGGTGGCATCCTTGCTGACCGATTGCATGTTGGACCAGTCAATTTCAAACACTGTGACGTTAAGAAGTATTTTGTCATCTGCAAAGCGTGATTTCATGCCAAGCTCGTAATTCCACAGGCTGTCAGGGCCGAAATGGCGCGGGATCTGGGCAATCAGGGGAATAGCGGCAGAATTCAGGCCACCTACCCGGAAGCCCTGTGACGCGGTGGCATACAGCATGATATCATCGCTGGCCTTGTAGGCCAGATTGAATTTCAATGTTGTCTTGTTGTCACTGGAACTGTTAGGTTTCGGGGCCGGACGGTTTTCATCGGGAAAGCCAAAGAATGGATGGGTTTGCAATTCACTGGAATCCTGGGAAGAATGGAAATAGCGCGCGCCTATGGTTGCGGTCAATTTATCGGTCACGTCAAAGGACGCCTCACCGAACAGGGCCTCCTGATTAATGCTGCCGTCATTGGTCCGGCCAAAAATGGCAATGCCGCTGCCGGTGAAAAAGTCGTTATTCGGGTCCCACGGGCCAAGGGCTTTGCCGGTGGCCGGGTCAGAGGCGATAACCTGAACCTCGAAATTGGTTTTTTCCCGCTGAACCAGCCCGCCAACGACAATTTGCAGGGGGCCTTCCCAGTCGGAAGCGTAGCGGATTTCGTTGGACCAGACCCGGCGTGACTGGGGCTGATGGGTGATGGCCGGGACCGGAGCACCAAAGAAGATCAGAATGGGTGTCGAATCAAAATTGAAATTCAGTCTGCGGGTAAACCAGTTACTGGTCGCGGTAATGCTGCCATTATCCATTTCATAATTTGCCGTCAGGCTGTAGATTTCCCAATCGTCATTCCACTGATCCTTGGTGAAAGATGTGGTTTTCAGATCACCCCCCAGAAAGAAGGGCAGGCTCGGGGCCGGGGCATGTCCCTCTGTCCCGGCAGGTGTAATGCGCGATGTGCCGCCGACATCGGTGCGCTGAATCATAATGGAGGCGTCAAGGGTGAATTGCTCGCTGGCAATCAGCCGCAGCATGACCCGCCCGCCATAGGTATGTTCATCATTGATATTGTTCGTTCCAAGACGAACATTATCAACATAGCCGGAGCGGTCAACATTCCAGCCGACCATCCGGATGGCGACTTTATCTTCGACAATCGGCAAATTGACCATGGCATTAACGTCCCAGTTAAAGCCGCCACCGTCAGTATTGCCGAGTGAGCCGTCAACATAGGCATCTATATCGCTTGCATCCGGTTTTTTCGGGATCATTTTGATGGTGCCGGACATGGAGCTGGCCCCGTACAGGGTGCCCTGCGGTCCTTTCAGAACCTCAATCCGGTCGAGGTCATATAATTTGATGTCAACATTGCGCCCGCCGCCGTCTTCCTTGTTGGAGCCGGTGATCACGGCTTCATCAAAATATATCCCGGTTGTCGAGGCACCGATGGAATTAACCCCGCGCAGGAATATCCTCTTGTCGCCCGGCCCCAGGTCTTCATAGCGCAGGCCGGTGATTGACGGCGCCCAGTCAGCAAAATCCTGAACACCTTTATCTCTCAGGGTATCACCGCCGATCGCCTGTATTGCAATCGGCACATCAATCAATGTCTGATTACCGCGTTTGGTTGCCGTGACCAGAATTTCTTCGAACTGCACATCATCCTTTGCCTCATCCGCCGCAAGGGCAGGGGGTGTCAGGGCAAGAAGGGCCAGCCAGGAAACCCCGGCAATCAGGGTCAGCGAGGACAGATTTCTGTTCAAAGGGCGTGTTTGAGGGAGATTTAACATGTTGGGGCTCATTTTTCCTATCCAGTCTGTTGTGTTTTTTATAATCCATCTGCGCCAGCGCAGAAGCTTTTGAGATAATTGCGGTTATCTTGTTTATTTTTACAAGTAATATGATATTTCATATGTCGTGTCAAATAAAATGCTTGGACAGAGGGATGTATTTCAGGTGTAAAACAGGTCAGGAAAATATTAAAGCAGGCTGAACAGGCAAGATTATTTCTTGCCGGTTGGATATTCCACCAGATAGAGGACATAGCCCTTGTGAGGACCGGTTGCCTGCCACCTTGTTGCTCCGTAGGTTGATTGACTCCTTGTATAGGCGACAGGCATATACCCCATATCGGCACAACGGATATCCGGTCTTCTTGCCCAGTTGGGACCCCAGACGCTGAAGTCTGATTTTTTAATATAGGTGCCATCGACCCATTTGAGCGCCTTATTCCCGCAGAGATATTGCAGCCCGATCCAGATATTGTTTCCTTTGAAATTATGCAGAATAAATTGGTGGGTGGCCAGATTCTTTATGACAGCCAGACGTCCCCGGGTATTCTTGAAATATTTTCTTTCAGCACGGGCTTTTGCTATT
>Ga0256829_1002277_pt1 | contig 14462 bp, 16 predicted proteins | sample 131447metaG_FD_185979 | JGI IMG/M metagenome (GOLD analysis project Ga0256829, IMG submission 185979) | Hydrothermal vent microbial communities from Lau Basin, Pacific Ocean - 131-447 | ecosystem: Environmental > Aquatic > Marine > Hydrothermal vents | place: Pacific Ocean: Lau Basin | collected...
TTTACACCCGTATTTGTTGTCAAATTTGCTCTTGGTCACCGAGTCATTCACGTTAATGGCTGGCATCGGTAAAGTACCTTTGGCCATGCGCTCGTACAAACGGTGAACTCCAGTAGTGGTTTCTTCAGACAGTCCTTTGATACCGGCAACCAATTCTGGATACTTATCCAAAACCATATTGGTCAGGTCGCCTCCATCATCTAGGATCATGTTGAGTGGCTTTCTGTCTTCCCCAAAGAAAAGGGTCTGCTCAATACACCAGTCAAATTCTTGCTCGTTCATTCCTTTCCAGGCATAAACCGGAATCCCCGCAGCGGCAATAGCAGCTGCTGCTTGATCTTGCGTAGAAAAGATATTACAAGAGCTCCAAGTTACCTCGGCTCCAAGAGCAACTAAGGTTTCAATAAGTACTGCCGTTTGGATGGTCATGTGAAGACATCCGGCAATTCGGGCTCCTTTAAGGGGTTGCTCATTCTTGTACTCTTCACGTAGAGACATAAGTCCTGGCATTTCAGCTTCAGCGAGTTCAATTTCTTTGCGTCCCCAGTCTGCAAGACTGATGTCCTTAACTTTATAAGGCGTATATGCAGTTGTATTCGTTGACATATATGTATATTTGATATTAATACCGCGCCAGCTTTAGCGCTGTGCAAAATTAAGCAATATCCAGTAATTCCGGTGCCTCTTTACAAAACTATAACAGCTCAGAATCAGACTACTGTTTATCTCTGGAAGATAGAAGAGACTTTTGAGGAGCTCGCAGTCGGAATCGATTTGCAAGCAGCTCATGCGGATAGGGTCCAAGGTATGAAAAGTGACATTCACCGCCGAGGGTTTTTAAGTATCAGGCATTTGTTGGCTATGGCCGGTTACAATGATCACGACCTCTACTACAATAATTTTGGAAAACCGCACCTAAAAGATGGGACAGGGATAAGTATTACGCATTCTTTTGAGTTCACTGGTATTATTGTAGGGCCACATGCCGTTGGTATTGACATAGAAAAAGAACGTGGAAAGATCCTTAAGATCGCTCATAAGTTTACACCATTGGAAGAATACAGGACCCTGGCCAATGAAGAAGCCTTGATCCGCAAATTGAGTTTGGTCTGGTGTGCCAAGGAAACCCTTTACAAAATGTATGGACAACCTGGACTGAGCTTCTTACAGCATATAGATGTACACGATTTTCACTTGGGGGTAGATCAGCAGACTACTGCCACTATAGATTTCAATGGGACTAAGAGTTTGTACGAGGTGTTTTTTCTAGAGTTTGATGGATTCAGTTGTTGTTATGGATACCCAAAGACAAACTAGTATCATTCAAGCGCTAGTAAGCGCAGCGGAATCTGGAAAGCAGCAATTGGCTATTCTGGTAGATCCAGACAAATTCGATCCTGCTTCTGCCAATGAATTTTTAAAGCGTATTCCGAAGCAAACCACGCATCTCTTTGTAGGAGGCAGTGAGGTGCCTAAGGATGCAACGGCAGGAACCGTAGCCAGTTTAAGGTCTGCGGGCCTACCTATTGTTCTGTTTCCGGGTGATTATGATCAATTGACCAATGCTGCGGATGCTGTCTTATTCCTCTCCCTTTACTCCGGAGATAATCCTGAATATCTTATCGGGCAACAACGCAAAGCAACAAGCTTTTTAAGACATTCCACTTTGGAGGTCATCCCCACGGCTTATTTACTGATAGATGGAGGGAATCAGTCTGCCGTGGCTCGTGTTACCCAAACCCAAGCTTTATCGCAAGACGATGTAGAAACCGTGGTCGAAGTAGCTCTGGCAGCACAGTACTGCGGAGCGCGTTGTGTTTATCTGGAAGCTGGCAGTGGTGCACTAAAGCCAGTACGTCCGGAGATTATTAGCGCAGTACGAGCTGCAATTAATTTGCCACTTATTGTTGGTGGAGGAATTCGCTCCGAAGCACAAATGAAAACCGCCTATGACGCAGGAGCTAATCTTTTGGTCATGGGAACCGTATTTGAAAATCACAACCGATGAATGTATCTGTAGAACTTACCTTGAGCCCTTTACAGGATGATTTTGAAGCTCCAATAATCGCCTTTATAAAAACCTTAAGAGCTTCTGGGCTCACTGTTTTGGAGAATCCTTTGAGCACACAGGTTTACGGGCCTTATGACCAAGTGATGGATTTGTTGAACTCCGCAGTAAAAGAGGCCTTTATAGATCTGAATCAAGTGGTCTTGTATTTAAAAATGGTTAAAAGCGATAGAAGCGACTATGAACCCCATTTTTGATTTTTTCCTTTCTCCGTACTACGAACGCGCAACCTCGTTGATCGTACTGGAAGCTGTGGCTTTTGTCTTTGGAATTGCCAGTGTGATCTACGCCAAAAAGCGAAATATTCTGGTTTATCCGACAGGCTTGGTCGCGACTGTTATCACGGTCTACATTTTTTTGCAAGATGAGCTTTTGGGCGATATGATGATGAATGTCTACTATTCGGCCATGAGTATCTACGGTTGGTGGAATTGGGCACGCCGAAAAGACGATGCTTTGGTGGTAAAGGTAAGTCGGACAAACAGTCGTGAGAAATGGATAGGTTTCGGCCTCTGTTTGCTCACCATGGCGGTGACTTATGGAGTCTATACGGCCTCTGGGACAACAATAGGCACGTCTAATTACATCGACATCTTTACTTCTGGAATATTCTTTACTGCCATGTGGTATATGGCGACCAAGAAATTGGAGAACTGGACCTTATGGATCTTTGCAGATGTGATAAGTGTTCCACTCTATGCCTACCGAGGTTGGGGTATGCTTGCTTTACAGTATTTAATTTTTACCTTTCTAGCTATTCAAGGCTATTACGCGTGGAAGAAACACTTAGACAACAAAATAGCGAGCTGATAAAGGTTGCCATAGTTGGCCCGGAATCTACCGGAAAGACCACCTTGGCAAAAGCCCTGGCAGCTCATTATGAGACTGTTTATGTGGCCGAATACATGCGTCATTACTATGAGCAAGTTGTTGTCAGGGATCCTTTCCGATCGGATCTTTCAGATATTCTGCCCATAGCTCAAGGACAAATTCGCGCAGAGAACGAAGCCTTAGCTGTGGCCAATTCACTGCTTTTCTGCGACACTAATCTTTTGGAGATTGCCTGTTATTCGGACTATTATTTTGGAGAGATCCCTGCGGAATTGGAGCAGGGTTTGACCCATATGCAGTACGACCTTTATTTATTGACTTATATCGATGTGCCTTGGGAAAATGATCCCTTGAGAGACCGTCCTTTCGATAGACAAAAACTATTTTCTATTTTTGAAGAACGATTAAAGCAGCAAGATGCTCCCCATTTGTTGCTAAAAGGTGATGAACAGACAAGATTGGAAACCGCCATTCTTGAAATTGACAAATACCGCGAAAGACGGCATGGATTTTAACCGAGAAGACGAACAACAAATTGAGCAACACGGCTTGTCAAAAGCACAAGTTTTAGGACAGCTCGAGATGTTTAAAAGAGGTTTCCCACCCACCAAGATCAATACCCCAGCAGTGATCGGCAACGGGATAAGCAATTTTAATTCTGAGGAGCGCAAGAAGTATATTCAATACTTTGACAAACACAAGAACAGTTCTGATATTGTCAAATTCGTGCCGGCATCTGGAGCTGCAACGCGCATGTTCCAGACCTTGAATACGCTGCTTACCCATTACGATCCTGACAAGGAAAAACTCAAAGACTTTATTGCGCATCACAGGTTGACTCAATTAGAGGAGTTTTTGAATTCGTATTCTGAGTTTGCTTTTGCTAATTCACTGCGCAAGGCGGTCCGCGAACTCTATCCGGATTACAAATACAAAACTAAAGGGCAGCGTGCACTTATTGTGGCAGAGGTTCTCTTGTCAGAAAAGGGCCTGAACTTTGCTCGTTTACCTAAAGGGCTAATCCCATTCCACAAATACAACAAGCACTTCACAACCGCTTTTGAAGAGCAACTTTATGAAGGTTGCTTCTATGCAGCTAATCGCGATGAGGTCTTTGTTCATTTCACCTTTGCTCCGATACATGTGGAGTATTTCAAAGAGGCGTTTGAGAGTATAAAGAGTCGCGTTGAAAAAAAGACCAAGAAGGAGGTGCATGTTTCGTATTCCTTTCAAAAGAGCTCTACAGATACCATAGCGGTAGATATCAACAATGAGCCCATTCGCGATAAGGAGGGGAAACTAGTATTTCGTCCTGCGGGTCACGGAGCGCTATTAGAAAACTTAAACGAGATCAATGCCGATGTTGTTTTCATTAAGAATATAGACAATGTCATTGCAGAAGAATACGTAGAAGAGATCTCTGGCTACAAGAAAATGTTAGCCGGAAAGCTGTTGTGGTTGCAACATAAGATTCATCATTATGTGAAAGAGTTGCGGCAAGAGGAGATAGACCCGGAACTAGTTACCGAGGTAAAATCCTTTATGTGGAACGAGCTCAATATTAAAGATGTGAGCAACAGTATTTTGCATTTGCTGAGTTTACTGAACAGACCTACCCGCGTATGTGGTATGGTAAAAAATACAGGATCTCCTGGCGGAGGACCGTTTTGGGTTGTGGATAAAGATGGCGTGCAGTCCTTGCAAATTGTAGAATCTGCACAGATAGATCTTAAAGATCCATCGCAGCGCAATATTTTCCACGAGTCAACCCACTTTAATCCGGTAGATCTGGTTTGCGGGGTTCGCGATTACAAAGGGGACAAGTTCGATCTTTCTGCCTTTACCGACCCGAACACCGGTTTTATTACCCATAAGGACAAAGACGGCAATATTGTTAAGGCCTTGGAACTACCAGGACTGTGGAACGGTTCCATGGCACATTGGAATACCATCTTTGTAGAAGTTCCTCTATTGACCTTTAACCCGGTTAAGACGGTCAACGATCTCTTACAGCGCGAGCACCGACCCAATATGTAATGGATAGAGCGCAACTCTTAAGCGAATTACATTTTAAGATGGCTCGCTCCAGTGGCTCTGGAGGGCAGCATGTCAATAAGGTTGCGACCAAAGTTGTTTTAAGCTTTAATCTTTATGACTCTTTGGGTTTAACCGAAGATGAGAAGACACTCTTAAAAACCCGACTGGCTTCAAGGCTAACTTCCAACGGGCAATTGCAATTGCACTGCGGAGAGACCAGGAGTCAAGTTCGAAATAAGCGTTTGGTGATCCAACGTTTCTTTAACCTCTTGCAGCAAGGATTAAAGACAGAAAAAACGCGCAAAGCGACTCGTATACCACGAGCGGTTAAGCAAAAGCGCAGCGAAGACAAAAAACGACAATCGCAAAAAAAAGCAGATCGTCGTCCTCCGCAAATCTAGTTTCTCCTTATCTTTGTATCACGATCTCAACAAAGGGGTGCTTTGTGTAAAAACAAGGCTGAGATTATACCCATTGAACCTGGAACGGGTAATGCCGTTTAGGAAGGCAAACGTTAAAAAAACGTCCTGTGGACGTTTTTAGTGAGGTGCTGGCTTGTCGCGTTGGATGTTTTAGTTCGATTTTGAACAAATGCCTTTGCGCGCGCTTTGTGATGAATATTTCAAAGCAGAGATGAACCTAGTTATTGGTTAAAAGCCGTAGCTCGACGATCGAATGTTGTTGTTCTTGATGCGAATCTGGAACCCCACTTCAATGGCCTGCATCCGCAGAAAAAACTTTAACCAACACCGAATAATCGCCTCTTTTTATTCGCCTAAAACGGATACGTATCCAAAGACGAATGAAACGCTTAATGGTCGTGCTATTTGCAGGAATGACTACCTGGATGGCACAAGCACAAACAGTAATTGACACGACAAAAGTAGAAGCTCTAGATGAGGTTCTGGTTAAATCTGTTCGGGTAGAGGCGGACTCGCCAATTACCCACAGTAATGTCACCAAAGAGGAACTGGCCCCTCGCAACTTAGGTCAAGACATTCCTATTCTTTTAAATTATTTGCCCGGGGTGGTGACCAACAGTGATGCCGGGGCAGGTGTGGGTTATACCGGAATTCGCGTCCGTGGTAGTGATGCTTCTCGCGTGAACGTTACCTTGAACGGAATCCCTTTTAACGATGCCGAGAGTCAAGGGACCTTTTGGGTAAATCTGCCGGACTTTGCATCTTCTGTAGAGAATCTGCAGTTACAGCGTGGGGTAGGGACTTCTTCTAACGGTTCTGGCGCTTTCGGTGCGAGCTTGAATATTTTGACGGACGCTGTCTCAGAAGAAGCCAACGGAGAATTTGCGAATTCGTTCGGGTCTTTCAATACCAGAAAACACACCTTGAAGTTCTCTACCGGGTTGCTCAATGGCAAATGGGAGATAGCTGGGCGTTTATCTAATATTACTTCGGATGGGTATATAGACCGAGCCACTTCCGATCTAAAATCCTATTTCTTACAAGCGGCTTATGTGGGCGACAACACCTTGATCAAGGCCTTGGCCTTTGGAGGTCGTGAATTGACATACCAGGCCTATTTTGGGATCGATAGAGAAACTCTTGAGACCAATAGAACGTTTAACCCAGTAGGGCAGTTCACCGATGCCAACGGGAACACACAGTTTTACGATAATGAGGTAGATGATTATGCGCAAGATCACTATCAACTGCATTGGAACCAGCGTTTTGATAACAACTGGTCTGCTACGGTTGGGCTTAACTATACCTATGGTCGCGGATTCTTTGAGCAGTATCGAGAAGATGAAGATTTCGAGACCTATGGATTTACACCAATTGAACTCGGGGGTGAAGTTATCAATACCACAGATTTGGTGCGTCGCCGATGGTTGGATAACGACTATTACGTGGTCAATACTTCTGTAAACTACAAGGACAACTCTGTAGATATTGTTGGTGGTTTCTTTTACAGTTACTACGGAGGAGATCACTTTGGAGAAGTAATTTGGGCCCAGAATGCTGGCGGTTCTCAACTGCGTGACCGTTACTACTTCGGAACAGGAACCAAGAACGAGTTCACCACTTTTGCCAAGGCCACTTATCGCATTGATGAGCAGTGGACAGTCTTTGCCGATCTGCAAGGCCGATTCATCGATTATCAGGCAGACGGAACCACTTCAGATCTCATAGCATTGAACGTTGATGATAACTTCAGCTTTTTCAATCCTAAGGCTGGTGCGAGCTATAAACTCAACAGCAATGATCAGCTGTATGCTTCTTATGGACGAGCCAATAGAGAACCAAGACGCGCAGATTACGAAAACGGCGTAACCACTGCAGAGACCCTAGACGACTTTGAACTCGGATGGCGTCATACCGACAGCAAGAACAGCTTTAGCGCCAATGCTTATTTTATGAACTATCGCAACCAATTGGTGCTTACGGGAGCTTTAGACGATGTAGGCCAACCTATTCGTGCCACTAGTGGAAAAAGCTACCGCCTAGGTTTGGAAGTTGAGGCTAATTTGCAAATTGCTCCTAAGTTGAACTGGAGACCCAATATTGCACTCAGCAGCAATAAAAACCAAGATTTTACGACCTCACGTGACGGGGAGTTGGTAAATCTGGGAACTACCAACATTTCGTATTCTCCGGAGCTTATCGCGGGAAGCATTTTGACCTATATGCCACAAGAGGATCTGCAGATCAGCTTTTTGAGTAAATACGTGAGCGAACAGTATATGGGGAATATCGACAGTGAGGCTTCGCTTTTGGATTCTTTCTTTGTAAACGACTTGAACATCAGCTACAGTTGGGAGACTGCTCCACTGGTAGAGCGCATTGTATTTAGTGGTTTGGTGAACAATATATTCAACGTGGAGTATGTGTCTAACGGCTACTTCTTCACCTTTGACGATGACTTTAGTAATCCCGGAACCGTGACAACCATTGAAGGTGCTGGATTTTTCCCCCAGGCGACCATTAATTTCTTAGTGGGCGCGAGTATCCAGTTCTAATTATTGATGGTAAGTTGATCTCCGGATCTAGAAATACGGTAGGCGAGCATAGGGTATTGCCCTTCGCCTGCCGTTAATTGTCCGGTAATTATATTGTACTGATTGCCATTACAAGGGCAAGTAGCTGTAAGCCCGTCTATGGTCATGGTAGAACAATCGCTTAAAGGTGTATTAGGGCAAGCGATCTCAAAGGCTGTATACTGACTGTTGTCAATGTTGTAGATCACTATGCCGCGAATTCCTTGTAAGCCGGTTACAAAGGAATTACCAGGAAAGTTCAAAGGGTTGTACTGCGGAAGGTTCAGATCTAAAGTGAGATTTACGTTAATGTTGGGAAGATTAGGATTGGCGCGCAGCGGGCCATCGTCGCCACTGCATCCGGCGCTTATCAAACCAACAACCATTACGTAAAGTACAAATCTGAATGCTTTCATTTTTTATAACAATTTATTAGCCTTGACTATTAAACTCAAGGGAGTGCAAATTAGTGTATTCTGACTGAAAATTTAAAAATTTAGTATCTTTACCAACGAAATCCCGTGCTGCATGGGATTTTTTGTGTTTTTTGAACAGGCGCCCTCTACAGGGCGTTAAAAGAATGAAGTTATGAGTAATGTATCCTATTACACCGCAGAAGGATTAAAGAAACTACGTGAGGAGCTCAATCACCTCAAAGATGTAGAGCGCCCTAAGGCTTCTCAAGCTATTGCCGAGGCTAGAGATAAGGGAGACCTTTCTGAAAATGCCGAATACGATGCCGCCAAAGAAGCGCAGGGTTTGTTGGAAATGCGAATTTCCAAGCTAGAAGAGACCTTAGCCGGAGCGCGACTTATCGACGAGTCTCAGTTAGACACATCGAAAGTATTGGTGCACTCTACTGTTACCATTAAGAACACAGCGAACAATGCTAAGATGACCTATAAGTTGGTTGCTCAAAGTGAGGCCGATCTAAAAAGCGGAAAGATCTCTGTAGATTCGCCTATTGGCAAAGGGCTCTTAGGCAAGAAAGTGGGAGAGATTGCCGAGGTTCAAGTGCCAAATGGCGCTGTGAAGTTCGAGATCATCGAGATCACCAGAGGAGCATAGATCCTGCTACATAAAGTATATGGCCTCGTTCTTTAACGGGGCTTTTTTATTTCCTATTTTTAGGTTCCTATAAACAACAGACCTATGGCCAGTATCTTTACCAAGATCGTTAAAGGCGAGATCCCTTCTTATAAGATCGCCGAAACCGACGAATTCTATGCATTCTTAGATATTAATCCTAATGCCAAAGGGCATACCCTGTGCATTCCCAAAAAAGAAGTCGACAAGATCTTTGATCTGGATCAAGAGACCTACCAAGGCCTTATGGCATTCTCTCGAGAAGTAGCCTTGGCTATAGGCAAGGCAATTCCGTGTAAACGCGTTGGAATGGCGGTAATAGGACTAGAAGTTCCACATGTACATGTGCATCTTATTCCTTTAAATCACATGGGCGAGATGACCTTTGCAGAGAAGGTAAACTTGCGTCAAGAGGAGTTTGAGGCCACTGCTGCGGCTATTCGCTATCAGCTCAAATAATTCACCCCAAATACAACTGCGGTCGCTACCAAAGCGATCCCTGCAAGCATTACGATCAAGGCAAGAGGCTTCCAATGCCGTTTAGAAGAGCGCATCTTAGTGCTCTTTTTATGATAGTCGTAAACTCTTTCAATATCTGGAGTCCAAGAGACCGGGAAGATCTCCGTTTCACATTTGGTGCAATACATTTTAGAGCTCAGCTCATCGAGAAACCGCTTATACCAGCGGCCGTTCACATAGGGCTGATAGAATTCCACCATCAGTCCGTCTGTGGTATAACACTCCGGACAGTTGGTTTTAAGCTCTGCTTTTCGAATTAATTTTGGCGTGCTGGTCATAGGGGCGATTTTTAAAGACGTTTAAGCTGTATTTCCATAGTGGTACCTACATCTGGTTGGCTTTTAAGCACTCTTATATTGCCTTCGTGATATTCTTCTATTATGCGTTTGGCCAGTGATAAGCCCAAGCCCCAACCGCGTTTTTTGGTCGTAAAGCCAGGGGTAAAAATCTTTTTGAAGTCTCTTTTTGGAATTCCTTTCCCGGTATCAGTGATGTGTATGGTTACGGTTTTGGGTTGTTCGCTGATTTCTATGCTGATGGTACCCTTACCTTTCATAGCATCGATGCCGTTTTTTACCAAATTCTCAACGGTCCAACCAAAAAGTTGCTCGTTGAGCATCACAGGGATCTTTTTGTGAGGCAGATCCAATTGGAAATTGATCAGCTTAGAAGTTCTGGCCTTGAGATAGTCGTAGGCTAACTGGGTTTCTTTAACCACATCCCGTTCTTCTAAATTGGGTTTGGAGCCTACTTTAGAGAATCTTTCGGTAATGGTTTGTAGGCGTTTAATATCTTTTTCTATTTCTGCGATATAGGCCGGATTCGTGTTCTCTGACTTCAAGATCTCTGTCCATCCCACAAGAGAAGATAATGGCGTGCCGATCTGGTGGGCCGTTTCTTTAGCCATTCCTGCCCAGAGCTTATTCTGTTCGGCCGATTTAGTGGTCTGGTAAAAGAAATATATGAATCCCACAAAAAGTAGAATGACCAGTAAAATAGCCAATGGATAGTATTTTACTTTGTTAATGATCGGGGCGTTTCCGTAGTAGATGGTGTTCAACACTTCGCCTTCAAAACGCGTTTCTATAGGCGAGTTGGTTTGCTTGAACTGTTCCACCATTCGCTCTATCTCTGCTCTGCTGAGTTGTGCCCCTTCGGGTATATTGCTTAGATCGTAGGAGTCTCCTTTGTGGGTATAGAGAATAAGCGGTGTAGTGGTATTGCTTCTAATGACCTCAATGATGAGCGGGCTCTGGTCTGTGCCGAGCTCATCGGTACTGGTCTCCGCCATTTCTTGTAAGGCCTTGGCAAAGATCTGCATCTTGTCGCGTTCGTTGTCTTTGAGCTGATTGTAGAACAGATAGGTGTTGTAACCAACTATCCCTACAATGACCAAAGTGAACACGATGATCGCCCTGCGCGTAAAACGAGTATTTATCTCCATAGCCTGAGCTGTCTCTGGCTAAATATAATGCAATTATGTTGAAATTATTGCACGGATTTAGCCCCCTTTTTTATGATTCCCCTAGTAGAATAATTACCTTTGTAGCTATGCTCACAATACATCCAGAAAACACTTCAACAGGCAAATTACACGGCTATTTATTGGCGTCGGTCTCTCCGCGTCCGATCGCTTTTGCGAGTACCGTGGATAAAGACGGAAAAGTAAACCTTTCGCCTTACAGTTTTTTCAATGTATTTAGTGCCAATCCGCCTGTGGTGATCTTTTCACCCGCTCGCCGAGTTAGGGACAATACCGTAAAACACACCCTAGAGAATGTCTTGGATGTGCCTGAGGTTGTGATCAATATTGTCAACTACGACATGGTGCAGCAAATGTCACTTTCTTCTACCGAATACCCTAAAGGAGTCAACGAGTTCGTGAAAGCCGGTCTGACCGAGTTGCCCTCCGAAGTTGTTAAACCTCCGCGTGTTGCAGAAGCGCCTGTTCAGCTCGAATGCAAGGTGCTCAATGTGGTTGCCTTGGGAGAAGAAGGCGGAGCCGGAAACCTTGTGATCGCACAGGTGGTTCGCATGCATATCAAAGAAGATATTTTAGACGATGAAGGTCGTATAGATGCCGCTAAGATAGACACGGTGGCTCGTATGGGTGGCAATTGGTACAGTCGGGCAAAGACCGGAATGTTCGAGGTGCCGAAACCATTGAGCACACTTGGTATTGGTGTGGATCAGATTCCGGAGCAAATCCGTTTGAGTACCATTTTAAGCGGAAACGATCTGGGTCAATTGGGCAATGTAGAACAGCTGCCCACCGAAGTTGAAAGCGCCAGCTTTATGGAAGCCTTTCATCCGGAGGTGTTGATTCAAGGAGACCGTGAGCAAAAACATCAACTAGCAAAAAATTATATCGCCAAAGGAGCCGTTTCAGACGCCTGGAAAGTGCTCTTATCAAAGTAAGATTATGGAAGTACAAGGAACTTTAAAACTCATAGACGAAACCAAAACCTACGGTTCTAACGGATTTAGAAAGCGCGAGGTAGTGCTCACTACAGAAGAGCAGTATCCGCAGCATTTGATGATAGAATTCGTTCAGGATAAGACAGACCTATTGAACAACTTTAAAGTAGGGGAATCTGTTAAGATCAGTATTAACCTTAGAGGTCGCGAGTGGGTGAATCCACAAGGAGAAACTAAGTATTTCAATTCTATCCAAGGATGGCGTATTGAGCGTATGGAGGCCGATTTGCCTGCAGACATGCCGCCAATTCCTCCTGCCGATGCCTTTGAGCCAACTAGTGAGTTTAGCGAGGAAGATCACGACGATCTCCCTTTTTAAGCCAAAAGCTTAAGTGGGCTTTACCCGAACCATAGAGGTCATCTTTAAACGGTTTTTGCCGGCACCCTTTACTATTGCGGTGCTGCTTACCTTGACCACCTTGGTTCTGGCCTTACTTACAACTCCTGCACCCGCAGAAGGATCTCATTTTTTAGAATTGCTCTCTTACTGGGAGCGAGGTATCTGGAACAAGGACCTATTGGTCTTTGGCTACCAAATGATGCTTATATTGGTGTTGGGTCATATTCTGGTGCTTAGCGCGCCTATGAATCGACTTATTCAGGGCCTAACGGGTTTGGTCAGCAATACAGCACAGGCGGTGTTGCTGGTAAGCGTAAGTACGCTTTTGGTCTCCTTTTTTAATTGGGGATTGGGATTGATCTTCGGAGCCATTATGGCCAGAAAGGTGGCAGAAGCTTCTACCCAACGCGGTTTTAAGATCAATTATCCACTTGTTGGCGCTGCAGGTTACTGCGGATTAATGATCTGGCATGGCGGCATAAGCGGTTCTGCGCCATTAAAAGTGGCCGAATCCGGACATTTACAGCAGATCATGGCAGGTATTTCCGATACAGCTGTGTTGGCGCAATTACCAGATGCCATTCCCGGCAGTGCAACTATTTTCAGCTGGTGGAACCTCCTACTATTTGCGATATTACTCATATTAATTCCACTGGTATTCATTCGGCTATCAAAGCACGCTCCCCATACCGAGGTTCATGTTAGACCATACCGTTTAGAGACAACTACGCAACAGGCCGAAGGAGCTGCCGAGCGTTTGGACGCTTCCTTGTGGTTTGGTCGCGCAGTTGGGTTACTAGTGTTGGGTACTTTTCTATACCAATACGGATCGCAACTACTACAGCTAACTTTAACCCCGAATATGCTGAACTTCTTTATGCTTGGGATGGCGCTGTTGCTTCACGGATCTTTCAATTCATTCTTGGCTGCTGTAGAAGAAGCTATAAAAGGCGCAGCGGGTATTTTGATACAATTCCCACTCTATTTTGGGATCATGGGGATAATGGCAGAGAGTGGTATGGTAGGGCAAATCGCAGACTTTTTTGTGTCTATCGCTAATGAGACCACGCTTCCTATTTTTACTTTCTTTAGCGCCGGATTGGTCAATATCTTTGTGCCAAGTGGTGGAGGCCAATGGGCTGTTCAAGGCCCTATCGTTATCGAATCGGCCATGCAGCTTGGCGTGCCATTGCCAAAAGCAGTAATGGCTTTGGCTTATGGTGATCAGATCACCAATATGTTACAACCCTTTTGGGCCTTACCGCTTTTGGGAATCACCAAACTCAAGGCCAAAGAGATCTTACCTTATACTTTGATCATTATGTTGGTGGGTAGTGCAGTTTTCATTGCAGGCTTATTACTGCTGTAAAATAAAACAACCCCGCCAGAAGCAGGGTTAGTTTCGTTGGTTTTAGGTTACTAAAATGGCAAACTCAAATAAATTAAAAAACCTACCACTTTAGGTTTTGTAAAGGTTGTAAAAATTTCTAACATTCGCAATATCCGACAGTTAGTAGATTCATTATGCTCCATTTTTTAGATAGATCCTTAAGGTTTCCGGACTCAACTGAGGCCAGAGCAGATGGTTTATTGGCCGTTGGTGGCGATTTGAATCCGCAGCGTTTATTACTGGCGTATCGGTCGGGGATCTTTCCTTGGTTCTCAGATGGCGACCCACCATTGTGGTGGTGCCCAGATCCGCGGATGGTTTTATTTCCTGCTGAGTTTAAACGCTCCAAGAGCCTAAGAAAGTCTATTCGAACCGGCGGATTTTCAATTACCCAGAACAGCCAGTTCGAAGCGGTTATCAGAGCCTGTGCCGAAGCGCCAAGACCCGATCAGTTAGGAACCTGGATCACAGAAGAAATGGTTCAGGCCTATGTGGAATTGCATCGAATGGGACATGCCCATAGCCTTGAGGTATGGTATCATGACGAATTGGTTGGTGGATTATACGGCATTGACCTGCCAGAGTTCAAAGTTTTTTGCGGAGAAAGTATGTTCTCAAAACGAACCGATGCCTCTAAGGTTGGATTCAGCTTTTTGGTTGCATCACTTTTGGAGCAAAATTACAAGCTTATTGACTGTCAGATGTATACAGATCACTT
>Ga0256829_1002278_pt1 | contig 14460 bp, 14 predicted proteins | sample 131447metaG_FD_185979 | JGI IMG/M metagenome (GOLD analysis project Ga0256829, IMG submission 185979) | Hydrothermal vent microbial communities from Lau Basin, Pacific Ocean - 131-447 | ecosystem: Environmental > Aquatic > Marine > Hydrothermal vents | place: Pacific Ocean: Lau Basin | collected...
AGGCGCCCTGCGAGCGGGGTTCAGTGATACGGGCGCTGTAACGGTTCAGTTTGTCGGCCATTTTCCTTCCTCTTGGCGCCTGAACGGCGCTGTTTGCGGCAAAGCAGAACATTGTACCGGGCAAACCACGGCCCTCCAATGACCTGTGCTGACAGGTGCCTGATGCCCCGCACTGGACACTCGTCCAGACTTGACGTTTTTTTCACCAGTCCCAGGAACCCCCTGCCGTTATACACCTCTAAGTTGCTCGTTAAATAACTGTTTTCGACCAGAATAATTACCAGTTGCCAGATTTGCGGTGCGCGCCCTGAAATGCCCGCCCGCCATGCAGCGCTACGATAGCTAAAATATTAATGATGACAACCCTGCCAGACAATTTTGCCCGTGGCGTAGTCAGCCAGAGCCTGCCGACGCTGACCAACGTCCTGCTGGTGCTGGTGATTGCCTGGCTGGCGGCCCAACTGACCTGGCAGATGATTCCCGCGCCGGCGCCAATGGGTGTTAGCGAAACGCAGGACGATGTTACCGTCCGGCCGCCGGTCGCGCCGGCGTATTTTGACCGCGATATTGCCGAACTGCACCTGTTTGGCACAGTCGGCCAATCCGCAACCGGTAAACCTGCGCCTGTCCGGAACGCACCGGCCACCCGGCTCAACCTGACCTTGCGCGGCCTGCTCGCGACCGGTGACCCGAAGACCTCGCTGGCCATCATCCAGAACCCGAAAAAGGATGAGCGTCATTTTTCCATCGGTGACAGCGTATTCGGCCTGGCAACGCTGGAAGAAATCCATACAGACAGGGTGATCCTGTTGCACAATGGTCGTTATGAAACGCTACACTTGCCTGAAAACCGCATCGCCATTAAAGCATCAACACGCAATCCGGGCGAGCAACGGCTCGGGAAAAACCGCGATCGCGTTGAACGCATGACTGCACTGGTAAAACAATATAACAAGGTGAAACTTGAAAATGTCCGTAACCCCTGGCAACTCATCCAGTGGGAGCCCGTCATGAAAGACGGGAAAATTGTCGGCATGAAGCTCGCGGCCGAAGAGGAAAAAGAATTTCTCAATCGTCACGGACTCGATCTGGGTGACGTGATAACCAGTGTCAATGGCCATGAACTGGATGGTGGCGCAGGTCTGGTCAAGGCGCTGGATGCAATCACCGACGAGGAAAATCTGGTATTTGGCGTCCAGCATGGCGGCAAACAGAAACAGGTCCACATACACGTACCGCAGTAAATGAATAAAATTCTACAAGAGGCAAAATCATGAAAATCCGTTACTCACTACTCGCACTTATCCTTTCACTTTGCGCAACAGAATCCTGGGCAGGTATGGGCGGCTCTGCAGCCGTTGATCCCGAAGCCGCCAGGCAGGAAATCGAAAAGATCCGCAAGGAACAGGGTATGCCTGAAGCAAAACCCACACCGATACTCGATGCGCTGGTGCGGGATGATGTGGCTACCGTCAACAAAATGCTGGATGCCAGTGGCGACCCGAACGAGACTAATGTTGCCGGCCTCTCGTTACTGATGATTGCTACCCACAAGGGTAAAGCCGAGCTGTTTGACCGCCTGATCAAAATGGGCGCCAATATAAAGGCGCGCGACTCTGCGGAGCGTACTGTCCTGATGTTTGCCGCGATTGGAGGGCATGATGACCTGGCGAAACGCCTGATCAAACTCGGCGCCGATGTGAATGCGGCCGATGATGAAGATAATACCTCCCTGCACTTTGCTTCGGAAAACGGAAATACCGCGGTGGTCAGCACACTGATCAAGGCCGGTGCAGATATTGATCCCCGCAATGCTGACAAGAAAACACCGCTGATGCTGGCGGCGCATGCCGGCTACGAGGATATCGCGCTGGCACTGATCAAGGCGGGCGCCAACGTGAATGCCAAGACACCGGATGGCAATACCGTGCTGATGGAAGCCGCTGTCGGCGGCAGTCTCAAGACAGTCCAGTCACTGATCAGCAAAGGCGCCAATGTCAACGCACGCAATAACAAGCCTGGCTTCTCCGCACTGCACATGGCCATACATAATGGCCACGACGATATTGCCAATGCGCTGCTTGATGCAGGCGCCGACCCGAAGGCAAAGACAAACGGCAACACCACTGTACTCATCGCAGCCGCTGCAAGCCACCGGACTGCAATCGCGGAGCGCCTGATTAAAATGGGCGCAGATGTCAATGCGCGGGGCAACCATGGCCGCAGTGTACTGATGACTGCAGCCAAGCACGGCGGGGTAAAGGAGGTCAAACTTCTTCTCAAGCACGGTGCCCGCGTCAATGACACCAATGTAACCGGTTGGTCAGCGCTTGCATTCGCCATTGCCAACAACCATGTCGATGTCGCACGCGAACTGGTCAAAGCCGGCGCCAAGCTGGAGACCCGCGAACAAAGTCAGGGCGGGACACCGCTGATGGTGGCGATTTTTCGTGGCAACAAGGATGCACTGGACTACCTCCTGACGCTGAATGTCGATATCAATGCACGTGGCTTCAAAAACATCACGCCCCTGATGGAGGCCGCCAAATCTGGCCGTGATGAGTTCATGGAAGCGCTGCTGAACAAGGGTGCTGACGTCAACCTGCAGGATGACGCACAAATGGCCGCTATCCACTATGCCGCCATGATTAACAAACCCGACCCCGTTGCCGTATTGCTTAAACACGGCGCCAAGGTCAATGTGCGCAACCAGCTTGGCGCAACACCGCTGATTCTTGCCGCATGGTGGGGTGATCCCAAGACTGTCGACCTGTTAATAAAAGCGGGTGCCGACATCAATGTGATTGATAACAGTGGCCAGACAGCACTCGACTTTGCCATCAAGCGCGCACGTGGACCGGCCATGGTCGAACGCCTCAAGAAAGCCGGTGCGAAAACTGCAAGCGAACTGGTTAGTGGAAAGTAACAGGAGTTTACCGGATGAACTATTTCAAATATTTCTGGTTGGTTCTCACCTTGCTGGGCGGGTGTCTTGCCGCCCCCTTAACCCAGGCCGCGTCAGATACGCCGCTGATTGATGCGGTACGCGCCGGCAAGCTGGATGAGGTGGATACACTCATCAAGCATGGCGTCGATCCCAACCAGGCGAATGAAGACAAAAGCACGGCGCTTTTGTTTGCCATAGGCGCCCACCGGCCCGTTATCGCAGGGCATCTGCTGGATGCGGGGGCTGACCCCGCTCTCGCCAACACGCGCGGGTGGAACGCACTGATGGTTGCAGCACAGGCCGGTAATCTGTCGTTGCTCAAGCGCATCATCAAGGCGGGTGTCGATGTCAATGCCCGGACAAAGGCAGACTGGACGGCACTGAGCCTGGCGGCGCAGAAAGGGCACACCGACTGTGTAAAGGTGCTCATCGACGCAGGCGCCAACGTCAATGCGTTTACCCGGGACGGGTTTACACCCATCATGGTGGCTGCGCACAAGGGGCACACGGATACCGTCGGGGCGTTGCTGGATGCCGGTGTCAACCCGGACCAGAAGGAAGCCGAAAGGGAAACCACGGCATTGATTCTTGCGGCAACGGGGAACCACGTCGACACCATGAAGTTGCTGATAGATCATGGTGCAAAAATCGATGTCAAGGACAAGTTTGGCCAGACCGCCCTGATCTGGTCTGCCTGGCATGATAAATATGACGCGGCAAAATTACTCCTGGAGCATGGCGCCGATCCCAATATCACCAATAAAGAGGGCAAGACCGCACTGCGCTTCGCCCTGCACGGCGGCAACCCGAAACTGATCAAGCTGCTGCGCGATGCCGGCGGCATCGAGGGGGAAGACAAGGGACCTGTTACACCCGTGACACCTGTGCCCGGGCAAAGCCAATCAATGTAGATAGCTGGAGAATCCACATGCAAGCATTACTGAGAACATCTTTTATCTTTCTGTTGCTGCTGGCCAGCAACAGCCTGCTGGCGGAAACCGAACCACCGGAATCCGTCTATAACCGTTACCTCGATGCCCTCGCCAGGGCGAGCAGCCTGGATGACCTTTATGGTTTCTGGACCATCAACCATGTCAACGAGGTCAAGGAGGAAATTCGTCGTGCCTCGCGTATCGGGCGCAATGCGGAAGAGGACCTTAAAACAGTGCTCAAACAGATAAAGGCGCGTGGAGTCATGACAGACCGCAGTAGTCTCAGCAAGGAAACAACCGGTGGACGTAGCAAGTTGACCTATACGGCAACCAACAAGGAAAAGAACGAAAGCTACGACATTACTGTCGACATGTTATTTGAAAACGGGCAGTGGAAGATTATCCGCGAACGTATGTTGTACAAGACACCCAAAGTCAAATCGGATTAATTCCCGTCCGCCGTATCGAGATTTCCTGCTGTAGGAGCGGGCAAGCCCGCTCCTACAGGTATTCGGTGTTCCTGGATTTGTGATTTTCGACGGGTTATAAGGAGTCCCAGCTGGATTTCTTGCGCCAGCGAATACGCGGGATAATCAGGCCGATAATCATGCCCAGCAGAATGACGCCGGCACCGACCATAAACCAGTCGCGTGCCGTGCGATCTTTCAGGCTCTGGTTTTCCTGTAACAGGCTTTGCGACTGGCGTTCGTAGCCGACAATCCTGCTTTTCAGTTCCCTGTTTTCGGCGTCGATAGCCAGTGCACTCGATGCGGTATGGCGAATGCGCTCCAGTTCCTGACCGAGCTTGTTGGCCTGTTTCTGAAACGAATCGCGTTCCTGGTCTACGCTGCTCTTGGCCTTGCGCAGTTCCGCCAGTGCGGTTTTCAGCTTGCTGTTTTCCAGTTCCAGCCGGGCCAGTTTTTTCTCTGCCCGTGCCAGCCGGTCACGCGCCGAAGGGCCGGACATCAGCAGGTGATTCAGCACCCAGCCTTCCACGCCGTCCGGCGCACGCACCCGGGAATACTGGTTTTGCTTGTCGACTTCGAGAATTTCCAGTGGCGTGCCGCTGGGCAGGCTGCGCAGGATGCGGAACTGGTTACCCTTGCCGGCGCGCATCTGGATTTCCAGGCGGTCACTGACATAGCGGGTTTCAGCCATAGCCTGGCCGAGTATGCCCAGTGTGAGGGCGAGGGAAAGAATAATCGATTTCACAAAAACTCCTGAAGCTGCCTGAACAACAAAACCGGGTCGCATTGTAACGGAACAAGCCGGCACGCCATAATGGCGTTGCGCTATTAAACGGTAAACATAATGGAATTGACAGAAGATGGCGACTGGCTGGTGGGGGCGCGGCGCGTTTTGTCGCCAAATTGCGACGAAAGACCGGTGCCCGGTACGGTGTCCCTGATCGTTGTGCACGGTATCAGTTTGCCGCCGGGCGAGTATGGCGGCCCGTGGATCGATGATTTTTTCCGTAATCAGCTGGATGCCGGGGCACATCCCTATTTTGCGGAAATTGCCGGCTTGCGCGTGTCATCCCACCTGCTGATCCGCCGCGATGGTGAACCGGTGCAGTATGTGCCCTTCTCGCGCCGCGCCTGGCATGCAGGCAAGTCCCGCTACCGGGGGCGTGAGGCCTGTAACGATTTTTCTATTGGCATCGAACTGGAGGGGCAGGACGAAACACCCTACGAACCCGTTCAGTACCGGCAACTTGCCGAAGTGATCCAGGGCCTGCGCAGGCGCTACCCGGCTATCGGCGAGCAGGATATCGTTGGCCATACGGACATCGCCCCGGGTCGGAAGACCGATCCCGGCCCGGCCTTCGACTGGGCACAATTGCATCAGCTGCTGGCTTGACAGCCCGCGCGCGCAACCGGTAGCGTTAGCCGAACTTCCTTATCCTGGCGACACCATGACGCTGATCTCCGCCATTCTGGGCATTATTGCAGACCGCCTGTTAACGCATTTGCACGAGTACCGTCATTACCGGCAGTTCCTTGCCTGGGCGGATACCGTGGTTTCGCGGCTCGGCGGTGACATGGGAAACAGCGTTTTCGGACTAATGCTGGTGCTGTTACCGGTGTGGTTGCTGGTCGGCCTGTTGCAGGTCTGGTTGCATGACGCCCTGTTCGGGTTGATCGGGGTGTTATTTTACGTGACTACCCTGGTGTATTGCCTTGGGCCACGCGATCTTGCGACTGACGTCAACACCTATTGCGAAGTGGCGGATTCCAGCGATGATTCACTGCGTGTCCGGGCCGCCCGCCGGCTGCTCGGTGATACTGTACGGGACGGGGATGAAATCAGTGAACGCCGGGTGATCCGTGCCGTGCTGACCGAGGCGAACGACAGACTGTTCGCAGTACTGTTCTGGTTTATTGTGCTCGGCCCGGTGGGTGCTGTCATGTACCGCAGTGTTGTCGTACTGTACCGTGAATGTCGCGAACCGGGCGCTTACAGTGATGCGATCGACTGGGCATACAGCGTGCTGGTATGGATTCCGGCCCGTCTGCTGGCGCTGGCTTATGCCTTGAGCGGTCACTTCGATGCGGCCGTTGAAGGCTGGCGTGCCGCGCATCGTGACATGCCGCGAGGTGGCGAAGGTTCCATCGAGGTGCTTGCTGCGAGCGGTGAAGGTGCGCTGGGTCTGACGGAAAACGAGGGGGTGATCGAGGGGGTCGCCTCGCCGGTGCGTGCCGCCATGCGTCTTGTCTGGCGTACCCTGACGCTGTGGGTTGTGGTGTTGTCAGTGCTGACCCTGGCAGGCTGGTCCGGCTGACTATCCGTCTATATATTGCAGTTGTTTCTTTAGAATCAATCCAGATTGCCGATTTATCGTCAGGGAAGGGTATCTGAACGGGTGCCCCACAAGGAATGGTACGGGCAAACACGGTGTTTCCGGGTAATCCAAAATTTGTCATTGCAGGCGGTTTCCTGGCCGTTATGGTGCTGATGCTGGCGGTCGTTGTGACCGGCTTTATCCGGCTGACGGATACCATGGAAACCACCGAGCGGCGCGTCAGCAGCCAGAACCTGAAGACCCACCTGGTGATGGAAATGTACTCCGCCGTCAGGGAGCGTTCTGTGTCCCTGCAGGTCATGATCAATACCAGTGACCCGTTCCAGCGTGAAGAGGAATACGATCATTTCACCCGCCAGGCCTCACGCTTCATGGTGAGCAACCAGGCGCTGTCGGATCGGCTGGCAGCCGACAGGGAACACACATTCTTTCGTAAGTTAAAAGACTTGTTGAAGGTTTCTGCGCCACTGCAGGTCAGGGTTGCGCAAAAAGCCGCCGAAGGTCGCCATGTGCGTGCGGCACAATTATTGTTATCGAAGGCCATGCCTGCCCAGGGGGCCGTGTTGCAGACCCTCCAGGACTTGCTGGAGTACGAAAGGCTGGAAACAGAAAAAACCCTGTCACAGGTGAAAACCCGGGAACATGAAACGCTGATGGGGCTGGCGTTTCTTCTGCTGATTGCCGGCCTGCTGATTATCACTGTTTACCGGTTCGTGATTCGTCGCCTGGCGCTGGCAGACAGGGCGCTGTTTGCCCAGGTCACCCTGTCCTCGATTGGTGATGCGGTGATTACCACGGATACAGTCGGGCATATCAACTATGTGAATGCCCGTGCAACTGACCTGCTGGGGCAGGATGAGGCGGACATGGTTGGCAAGACCCTGTCCGAGGTATTTTTGTCCCGCCTGTCGAGTTCCTGTGCGGAGGGGCCGGATCAGCTGGTACTCGACCAGGGCGAGCATTTTTCCGGTGAACGAAAACTGACAACGCTGGATGGCAGGGAAGCCTGTATCGATATCAGCCTGTCACCCATCGAATACAGTAGCGACCACTGGCTTGGGACTGTGGTCTCGTTCAGGGATATCACCCGGCGCAAGCAGGCCGAGGAAAAATTGCGATCCAGCGAGGAGCGTATGCGCCTCATCATGCGGGGCACCAATGATGGTATATGGGATTACGACCTGACGAGTGGCGAGCTGTATTTTTCACCGCGCTGGAAAACCATGCTGGGTTACGATGAGGATAAGCCGGTCAGAAGTTTTTATGAATGGCAGCGCCTGATTCACCCGGGTGACCTGGGCGAAATTCTGCTTATCTGGACAGACTGCATGAGCGGTGACAAGACTTCCTACGCCATTGAATACCGTATGAAGATGCGTAGTGGAGAATGGAAATGGGTTGAATGCCGCGGCATTGTTCAACTGAATGATGACGGGCATCCTGTACGGCTGGCGGGTAGTCATACGGATATTTCCGAGCGTAAGGAATCCCAGAAGAAACTCCATTGGGAATCCACGCATGACTGGTTGACCAGGCTGGCGAATCGTCGCGAGTTTGAGCGGGTCCTGTCTGCGGAGTTGAAACAGATCCGGGGTACGCCGGAGGAACATGCCGTGTTATACATCGACCTTGACCAGTTCAAGGTTGTCAATGATACGTGTGGACATGTGGCCGGAGATGAGTTGTTGAGGCAGGTGTCAGCCATATTGATGAAGCGCATACGTGGCTCGGATATGCTGGCCCGGCTGGGCGGCGATGAATTCGGTATATTTCTCAAGGGCTGCCCACCGTCCCGCGCCATCGGCGTTTCAGATGTACTGCGTGAAACCATAGAAGAAAATGGATTTATCTGGGATAACAAGATCTTCAAGATAACTGCCAGTATCGGTGTTGTTACGATCTCATCCGATAATGCGACAAAGGACGAAGTGCTGGGCGCCGCGGATATTGCCTGTTTCACGGCCAAGGAACAGGGCAGGAATCGCGTACACGTCTACAAGGCCAGTGATGAAGAACTGGAATTGCACAAGCGTGAAATGAGTTGGGTTTCCCGTGTCACCCGGGCGTTGCAGGAGCAACGCCTGGTGTTGTACCGGCAACCTATCGTCCCTGTTGATGCTGCCGGGTCCCGCCCGCATCACCAGGAAGTGCTGATCCGTATGCTTGACGAAGATGGCAGCCTGATTCCGCCAGGCGCCTTTATACCGGCAGCGGAACGTTACAACCTGATGCCCGCGGTCGACCGTTGGGTCATCCGTACCCTGTTTACGAAACTCGCGGCCAGCAAGGCGAATGGCGGTCCGGACGGTGAATTGATCAATACGGTGAACCTGTCGGGCAGCAGCATCAATGAGGAAGGTTTCCTGGAATTTATCAAGGATCAGTTCAGGCAATTTCCCATCCTGCCTTCGATGATCTGTTTCGAAGTGACCGAAACAGCCGCAATTTCCAACCTGACACAGGCGGCCGTTTTTATACGGGAACTGAAAGCGCTGGGATGCCTGTTCGCACTGGATGATTTCGGGAGCGGTTTGTCATCGTTCGGTTATCTGAAAAATCTTCCGGTGGACTACCTGAAGATCGACGGGCAGTTCGTCAAGGATATGGTGGACGATGAAATCGATGCCGCCATGGTCGCATCCATTAACCAGATTGGCCAGGTGATGGGGATGCAGACCATAGCTGAATTCGTTGAGAATGATGAGATACTCGCAAAATTGGCCGGGATTGGCGTGGACTATGCCCAGGGTTACGGCATCGCCAAACCCGCTCCTTTCGACACGCCGGTTACGGCGCAGCAAAGCCTCATTGCCCAGGCCGGTTCGGGGTCGCCAGGCAGCCCGTAGGACCCCACTGTTGTCGTTACCGCAGGTCGGGTGGCGACAACAGTGGCACCTGTTGTTTAGACCGGACCAATCAGTTCTGCATGAACACTCTGGTGGTTGACGCGCTCCAGTATTTTCAGCGAGCTGGTAAGCTCAGGGTCATATTCAACCACCATCAGGTGAGGTCGTCGTTCTGCAAAGTTTGCCGTGGAAACGCCATACTCTTCCTCGATGGCTTGTTCGATGTCAATACGCCGGGGTTCACCCAGTGTATCGTCTACATGTAATACCAGTCCTACCTTGTGGTTTGCTGTGTTCATCGTCATCCCTCCCATTACTGTCTAGATAAACAACGTACACCCCGAGCGACTTGCGTCGGTCAGGTAGCTGGCGGCACCGGCAACGTCGATGCCGTCGACCAGTTCTTCCTCCTTGATGCCCATAACCTGTAACGTCATGCTGCAGGCGATGATGTGTGCACCGTTTTCGATGGCGAGATTCAGCAGATCATCAGCAGAGCTAACGTTTTTTTCCTGCATCATCTGCTTGAGCATGCCGGCGCCGGCGCCCAGCATGTTCAGTTGTGAAACCCCCATGTTGCCGGCACCGGTCGGGGTCATGAAATCGATCATTTTTTCCTTGATACCTTTCCCGGCATACAGACGCTTGCGTTTCAGGACATTAATGCCCCAGAAGGTGAAGAAAACAGTGACATCCATTCCCATCGCGGCGGCTGTGGTGGCAATGGTAAGGCCGGCAAGCGCCTTGTCCTGGTCGCCGGAGAAAATCAGCAAGGTGACCTTGTTGCTGTCCGGAGTGTTGCGGCGGAGCTCCTGAACTTCCTGTTCAAGCAGTGACAAGCGGTCGTCAGGAGAAAATTGCTGAATGCCCGGGGCAATGCCTGGCGTCATTGTTCCCGTATCAGTATGAGCATGTGTAGCCATATTGCACCTCCCTCAGAATGAGGAAAAATGGTGGCGTCACACTATGCAATGCATAGCATATGCCATGGTCGAAGGTCACGGTATCGGGGAAGTTGTCAGGATTCTGTGAAGGCATTTCGCGCCTGTATCGCAGGTATGAGAGTTTACAGGGTCATCGGCTATCAGGACTGAGAGGATTGGGGCCTGTGAGCGTGTAAGGCGTAGCCCTTGAGCCCGTACTTTTCGATATAGCGAAACAGTGTGGCCTGTGAGAGTGACAGTTTTTCCGCGGCCTTGCTGCGGTTACCGTTAACACTCTGAAGGATTGAGATGATGTGTTGTTTTTTGAACGCATCGACAGCCTCCTGCAGGGAGGCGCGTGCCAGGTGGCTTTCAGCGCACGGATCAAGGTTCAGGTCATCCGGTCCTATGGTATCCGATTCACAAAAGAGTACAGCGCGTTCAATGACGTTGGACAATTCCCTGACATTCCCTTTCCATGGATGGTTCAGCAGCTGCAGGCAAGCTTCGGTATTGAGGCGTTTGACGGGTTTTCCATAGTTTTCGGCGTGGTGCCGGCAATAGTATTCCGCGAGCGTGGGGATGTCCTCGGGGCGTTCACGCAGGGGTGGTATGTGGATTTCCACCACATTCAGCCGGTAGAGCAGGTCTTCGCGGAAGCATCCGGCTTCGACCATTTGCCTGAGGTTTCTCGAGGTGGCAGCAATGATGCGCGTGTTCACCGTAACCGGGGTATCCGAGCCGACAGGCTGGATTTCTTTCTGTTCGATGGCGCGCAGTAATTTGGGTTGTGTGGGAACGGGGAGCTCCCCGATTTCATCCAGCAGCAGGGTGCCGCCTGTCGCGCTGCGAAATGCCCCGGCACGATTATGTGTCGCGCCTGTGAACGCGCCTGTGACATGGCCGAACAAGTGGCTTTCCACCAGGTCTGAAGGTAATGCAGCGACATTGACAGGAACATAGCGGCCTGACTTATTGGCTGAATGCTCGTGGATAGTGCGCGCAACAATCTCCTTGCCTGTACCGCTTTCGCCGGTGATCAGAACGGCACACGAGGAATAGGCCGCTGTTTTGGCATAGGAGAGTACTTCGCCAAAGCCGTGACAGTTGGCAATAATGGACCCTATCTGCTGCTCCATATGCCGCTCCTGCCCCCCGGCGCACTTTTACTGCCAACGTCTGCACAGGCAGGCGTATTAAACAGGCCGGGCAGCCTGAATACCTGTTGTTGTTCGACGCAGGCGCCCTGTCACTGATAGATCCGTCCACGTAAAGTGTAGACTGGTGTGAGGAAATGTCGAGTGGCTTGCAGGCGATCCAGGCATTGTCCGGGGGGTGTTTACAGTACTGAAAAGGACGGAGGCAATGACCGCTTTTGCAGCCTCGCGTAGAATAACCGTATGAAGGTATTCGCAGCGATTTCCGGGCTTGTTTTCCTGGCCACATCGGCCAGTGCCGCTGTTACAGTGAAAGATGATGCCGGGCGGTCGGTTACACTCGACCGGCCTGCGCAGCGCATTGTCAGCCTGTCGCCACACATCACCGAACTATTGTTTGCGGCGGGTGCCGGTCCACGCGTGGTGGCTGTTTCCGGGTACAGTGACTGGCCGCCCGTTGCCCGCAAGTTGCCGCATATCGGTAGTGGCGCCGGGTTGAATGTCGAAGCGATTGTCGCGCAGCAGCCAGACCTGGTCGTGGCCTGGTTGAGTGGGAATGCCAAACCTCAATTACATCAGCTGGAGCAGTTTGGCATACCGATATTTTACTCTGAACCGCACGATATTGATGGCATCGCCAACAATCTCCTGGCGCTTGGCCGGCTGGCAGGTAGCGAGGAGACGGCCGAACAGGCAGCCAGTGCGTTTCGCAAAGGGGTTAGCGACCTGCGGGCACGTTATGCCGGTCGCCGGCCGGTGACGGTGTTCTATCAAATCTGGGCGCAGCCGTTAATGACGATCAACGGCCGGCACATGATCAGCCACTGGCTACGCCTGTGCGGGGCGGAAAATATTTTTGCCAATTTGCCCGATCTCGCGCCGGCCATCGACCCTGAGGCAGTGCTGAAGGCTGACCCCGACGTGTTGATCGCGGGCCGTTATACCGGCAAGCGCACGGACTGGACGTTGCGCTGGCGACAGTGGAAGGGCTTGCGTGCGGTGCAGAAGCATCATCTCTATACCGTGCCGGCGGATATGCTGGAACGGCAGACGCCGCGCGCATTGCAGGCGGCTAAAGAATTGTGCGAGGACATCGATGCGGTGCGTCGAAGTCGCTAATGACGGGGGTATACGTCAGCGTTCGTGCTGCCAGAGCACATCGGCAACCTGTGCGTGTCGGTTCAGGTGCCGCGCCAGTACAAACAGGTAATCGGAAAGCCGGTTGAGGTATTGAAGCGCGGCAGGGTTGGTGGCTTCGGTGTTGGCCAGTGTGACCAGCCTCCGTTCGGCGCGACGGCACACGCTGCGTGCCACGTGGCAGTGCGCAGCCGCCGGGCAACCACCCGGCAGGATGAATTCTTTCAGCATGGGCAGTTCGGTATTCAAGGTATCGAGCTGTTGTTCCAGTTGCTCGACGGCTGCCGTTCTGATCATGACGTGCCCCGGGATGGACAGTTCACCACCAAGATCGAACAGCTGGTGCTGGATTTCCGTGAGCTCGCTTCGCGCCTGTCCGGGTATATCCCCGCTGAGTAACACGCCAATCACACTGTTCAGTTCATCGATGGCGCCAATGGCCTCGATGCGGAATTCGTCTTTGGATACCCTTGAGCCGTCCCCAAGCCCGGTATCACCGTCATCGCCGGTACGGGTATAGATTTTTGACAGGCGGTGACCCACAGGTTCAGCTGTCCAGCAGTTTGTATTGTACGGGAAGGTGGACTTCCAGTGATTCGCCGTGTAACCAGCGGCTGGCCTGTGGCAGGTGTTCAATGTGTCGCGCTGCCTTGAGTGCGGACTGGTCGAGGGTGCGATAGCCTGAGGTCTGTTCTACCTTCCAGTGGCTCAGATCACCGTTACCGGCGATGTGCAGTGATAGCAGTACGCGCCCCTGCCAGCCGCGCTGACGTGCCAGCCAGGGATATTCGAAGTGTCGCGCCAGACGGTTTTTCAATGCAGCGCTGATACGTTGGCTGACATTTTCCGCCGAACTGTGTGGCCGGGCGGAGGCAGGGGTTGCCGCCTGTGCGATCGCGGCCACCCTCGTTAGCCTGCTGTGTTCTGCTGGTTGTGGTGTGGTTCTGGCCGTCTGTGCCTGTGCTGTGTGCCGGGTGTGTGGCCGTGTGTGTGCGATATGAGGTGCGATCGGCTGGCTGACCACTGCGGCAGGTGCGGGTTCACGGCGGACGACGGGCGGCGTGCGTACTGATCGGCTTTCCAGTGCGCTGTACCCGGCTGTTTGCGCGGCGGGTAACAGGGCAACGCGCAGCGCCCGGGCTTCGCCGCCCAACGCCAGCTGCGGTGGCGTGTGCGCTGTCAGCCACAACGCCACGGCACCGTGGGCGAGTGCCGAGACTGCAATAAAAGCGGTGATACGAAGGTTCATAAGCCAGGCTGGAGTCGTTCGGACAGGGTCGCCACTGTACGCGCCCGGGTGCCGGCCTGTCAATAGAGTGTTCCAGTAAGCCTATGACTTAAAGCGGGTTTTTTATTGTGTGAGGTTTGTCATTGAGCCGTGCTGGCAGGTGTATTAGGCTGTGACAAGTGTCACGTGACAAAGTAGGTAGATGATGGAAGCAGGACGGGCCGAGTTTCGTCGCGAGTTCAGGGGAACGTTTTACGGGGTGCTTCGCTGGGAGCATCTCGATGAACTTTGGGAGCGCTTGCGCGCCGATGCGGACGGCGGCTGGTATGTGTATGCGGTTGGTGAACCGCCACCGGAGGAAACTGCCGGGGCGGACGATTTCCTGCGCTTCGTGGAAGAGGTCGACGCGCTACTGCACAAGGAACACGAAGAGGACTATTGCGGTATCGTTTATGTCGACGACCCGGCTAGCCCGGGTTTCGTGAAG
>Ga0256829_1002279_pt1 | contig 14459 bp, 13 predicted proteins | sample 131447metaG_FD_185979 | JGI IMG/M metagenome (GOLD analysis project Ga0256829, IMG submission 185979) | Hydrothermal vent microbial communities from Lau Basin, Pacific Ocean - 131-447 | ecosystem: Environmental > Aquatic > Marine > Hydrothermal vents | place: Pacific Ocean: Lau Basin | collected...
CTGGATTTTTATGGTGTGTGACATGTATCATGCTGAGGTCTTGTATGTTGGTTCTGTCTCCTATGGTGATGTAATGTACATCTCCACGTACTACACAGCCAAACCATACAGCGGAGTCTTCGCCCATAGTTGTTCTTCCTATGACGGATGCACCTTCTGCTACCCATGCATTACGACCTAGCTTTGGTGTCCATTCTTGAAATTTCAATAACATTTGTTTCCTTTGTAGGGTGTTGTCCCATGACAACACCAAATTAATGCACCCAAATTAAAAGGTGTTGTGCACCCCAAGGGTATTTCCGATGGGCAGGGCACAACACCCTACGATTCTTTGAGTATTCTATTTGCCAAACGACTGACATAATCAGGTGTCTCTTTTTTTGTCTTGTCATGTATTTTAGAGACATATTCCTCTAAAACACAGTGGTTATTGACCTCTTTACCCAACGGTGGTATTTTGGTATAGTTCCCGTCTGATTGTAGTTCCCAACGCAAGGTGTTGTCTGCAAGTTGAAGCATGAGGATTTGCTCTATTTTTTGTGTGAGGTTGTCTTCCAAGATAGGTGTCATAAGCTCGACACGTCGTACAAGGTTACGTGGCATAAGGTCAGCACTTGCGATGTAGCACTTGACTTTGTCATGTTTAAAGTAGTAGATACGCGCATGCTCCAAGTACTTACCGATGACAGAAGAAACAGTAATATTTTCAGATATCCCTTTAACCCCAGGTTTTAAACAACAAATTCCACGGATAATAAGGTCAATCTTACAGCCTTCCTGTGATGCAATATAGAGTGCCTTGATAATGTCCGTATCTACCAAAGAGTTGGCTTTGAGGATGATATGTCCTTGTTTTCCATGTTTTGCCTCTTTTTCTATGAGCTTTAATAACTTAGGCTTGATCTGTTTTGGAGACATAAAGAGTGTATCTAGTTTGGTATGGGTAGAAAAACCTGTCAAGAAGTGAAAAAAGTGTGTCGCATCCGTTCCAAATGTCTCTTTAGAAGTAAAGTAGGACATATCGGTATAAATCTTCGCTGTTCCTGGGTTGTAGTTACCTGTGGCTAGGTGCACATAACTCTGTAGCTTATTGCCTGTGCGTTTGATGACCTGTGCTATCTTCGCATGGACTTTAAGACCTGGGATACCATATACTACATGCGCACCTGCCTCTTCGAGTGCTTTTGCCCAACGCAGGTTGTTCTCTTCATCAAAACGTGCTTTGAGTTCTACAAGTACCATGACTTGCTTGCCATCTTGGACTGCATCGATAAGTGCTTTAACGATGGGAGACTTTTGTCCTGCACGGTAAAGTGTCATTCTGATGGCAACAGTTTCAGGATCAGCTGCAGCTTGTTTGATAAACTGTATCACTGGCTCAAAAGAGTCAAACGGATGGTAAAGAAGCACATCTTGCTTGTCTATAGCATCAAAGATATTTTCAGAGTCCAAAGGTGGCAGTGTCTTTGGATTAAATGTAGGAAGCACTAGATGAGAAAGTGCCTTATCTCCCACGATTTGCCAAAGGCTACCAAGGTTAAGTGGTAAACTTTTATAGGTGTAGATATCTTTATCATCCAAATCAAGATGAGAAAGTAGGAATTTAGTCAGTTTCTTATCGGCACCTTCCATAAGCTCAAGACGAATGAGTGAGCCTTTGTTACGTGAACGAAGACCCTCTTGAAGGATTTCCAAAAAGTCATCTGCTTCCTCTTCTTCTATCTCTATATCGGCATTTCTTGTAACCCTAAATGGGGTAGAAGCCAACTGCTTAAAACCAGGGAAAAGCTCTGAAGCAAAGTGCTCTACCACAGACTCTATGGGTACAAAGGTTTGTTCTATCTGTAAAAAACGAGGTAAGATACGTGGTATACGTATCAGCCCATGTTTAATGTTTTTTGAGTCATCTTTAAGGGTAATCGCCAAACCAAAACTTAGGTTGTTGAGGTGAGGGAAAGGATGCGTCGCATCTACAGCTATGGGGATGATGACAGGATAGATTTCGTTGAAAAACATCTTTTTGACAATGGACTTTTCATCATCATTTAAAGCATCATAGTTTTTGACATGCACAGCATTGTCATGAAGTTCAGAAATGATAGAAGTATAACAAGTTTCTAAGACCTGATGTTCTTTGTGTAGATAGTCATGTATTTGTTCTAATTGTTCTTTAGGTGTGAGTTTGTCTGCCCCCGTCTCTTGTACACGTGCTTTAAAAAGCGCTTTAAGTCCTGCCACACGTATCATGTAGAATTCATCTAAGTTTGTTCCGTAAATAGCAAGGAACTTGAGACGTTCAAGTGCTGGAAGTGTAGCATCGAGTGCTTGAGCGAGAACACGTGAATTGAACTGTAACCAAGAGAGTTCACGGTTAAAATAGAGTTGTGATGAGTTGAGGTCTGCGTTCATGGGTGGTGCCTGTAATAGATAATTTTTTGTAATTATAGCATATTGTACGGTAGGGGTAGACCCGTGTGTCTACCCTTTGCTTTTTGTTTATTGGGCAGACACATGGGTCTGCCCCTACAGCTTCTTTATCTTAGCTATTTCATCCCGTAGTCTGGCAGCATCTTCAAAGTCCAAATTTTTAGCAGCTGCAAGCATTTTGGCTTTGAGTTCTTTGACGAGTTGTTGTCTCTCAGCTTTGGGCATCTTGTCCATTTTTGAGCGCTTGTTGTAAAGTTCACCCGCATCTTCTACTTTTAGGTCTTTGTCAAGCTCACGCAAGGTGGTCTTTGGGGTGATGCCATGCTTTTTGTTGTATGCCATTTGGGTTTCTCTACGCTTTTGTGTGGTCTCGATGGTAAACTTCATAGAGTCAGTCATTTTCTTAGCATACATGAGTACACGTCCATTGGCATTACGAGCGGCACGTCCTGAAGTTTGCACGAGTGCCGTTTTAGAGCGTAAAAAACCTTCTTTATCTGCATCAAGTATGGCAACAAGACTTACTTCTGGCAAGTCAAGTCCCTCTCTAAGCAGGTTTATCCCTATGAGGATGTCAAATTCTCCTAAACGCAAAGAGCGTATGGTTTGGTTACGCTCTATCGCGTCCATGTCTGAGTGCATATGCCGACATTTGAGTCCTAGGTCATTGTAGTAGGTACTCAGTTCCTCTGCCATTTTTTTGGTAAGCACAGTAATGAGTATACGCTCCCCTTTTTCAATGATAGGCTTCATACGGTCATGCAGATTTTCTACCTGATAGGTGGAGTCTATCACTTCTATGGGAGGGTCGAGCAGTCCAGTGGGCCGTACCACTTGCTGCGCTACCACAGAGGAAAGTTCAGTTTCCAGTTCATTAGGTGTGGCAGAGACAAACAGATAGTGTGGTGCTTTGTCGATGTATTCTTCAAAGCGCAGTGGACGGTTGTCTAGGGCTGAAGGTAGTCTGAAGCCATGGTCGACAAGTACCTCTTTACGGCTTCTGTCCCCTGCGTACATTCCTCTAAACTGTGGCAGACTCACATGAGATTCATCGACTATGACAAGATAGTCATCATGCATGGTTTCAAAGTAGTCCATCATGGAGTAGGGGGTTTCTCCCGGTGCTTTTCCTGTGAAGTGTCGGGAGTAGTTTTCTATCCCTTTACACATGCCTGTGCCTTCTATCATCTCCAAGTCAAACTCTGTTCTTTGTTTCAGACGGTTGTACTCTACCATACGGTCATGCTCTTGGTAGTATTTCAGACGTTCATCGAGTTCTACTTCTATACTCTTAACCGCAAGAGCAAGCTTCTCTTTACTCACGATGAATTGATTGGCAGAGTAAATAACAGCTTCTTTAACCTGTTCTTCTTTCTCTCCCGTAAGAGAGTTAAATTCATAGACCGCTTCTATCTCGTCACCAAAAAACTCTACACGCCAGGCAAACTCTTCTGAGTAGGCAGGGTAGATGTCTATCACTTCACCATTGACTCTAAAGTCACCACGGTCAAAGAATTCATCGTTACGTTTGTAGCCCATATCTACAAGTCTAAGAAGCAGGGCTTTTTGGTTGTACTCCTCGCCAACAACCAGTTTTTGGACGATGCTTCTATAGTCTTCTGGACTTCCCAATCCATAGTTGGCAGAAACAGAAGCAATGACGATGACATCGTCATGGTGTAGTAGTGAAGCAGTCGTACTCAAACGCATACGTTCTAACTCTTCATTAATAGAAGAATCTTTTTCTATGAAGAGGTCTTGCCGTGGCAGGTAGGCTTCTGGTTGGTAGTAGTCATAGTAAGAGATAAAGTACTCTACATGGTTGTTAGGAAAAAAACTTTTAAACTCAGAGTAGAGTTGTGCTGCGAGTGTCTTGTTATGCGTCATGATGAGCGTTGGTTTTTTCGTACGCTCGATGACTTTTGCCATAGTATATGTTTTTCCAGAACCTGTGACACCTAGTAAAGTTTGGTATTGATTGCCAGCTTCTATGGAGGTGGAGAGGGCATCTATAGCAGTAGGTTGGTCACCTGCAGGTAGGTAGGGGCTGTTTACTGTGAAATTTGGCATTGTCTTCCTTCTGTAGGTCGGGGTGCCCTCACCCCGACATAAATTTGCATTATGATAATATTTGTGATTTTCCGAGAGGTTATTCATGATTCATTGCTTTGCAACAAATCACAAATCACCAGACCCCTCTATTTTTACTTCATTCTATACGTTGGGGAGAGGAAACCCTAACCTATACATATCATAATTTTTAATTATTTTCGCTATTATATCAAATCAACATATAGTATGGAGAACAAAATGACAGCTTTACAAAAACTACAAGAAAAAATAGAACAATGGAAAAAAGACCATGAAGCCCTAAAATCACAAAATGCTGACCTTAAAAGTCAACTTGCAGACGTAGGAGAAGCACAAAAAGACAAAGAATCTTTGCTTATAGAAGTAGAAGCAAAGCGTACGCAGTGCCAGACATTGGAGGCAACGGTTGTCACACTTAGACAAGAACTAGAAGAAAAAGATGTAGAGATAGAAAAAATTATCTTACAAGTAGAATCACTTTTAGCCTAATATATCAAAGAAGGAAAGCCATGAAAAATGTTGCACTTACAGTCTCAGGAAAGCGTTACGAGATTAAACTAGAAGATGAATTTGCTGATTTTGTCAATACCGATTTACAAAAATCAGGCGTTAACCTCAATACAGACAATAAACCAGACAAACTCCTCAAAGCCTACTTGCGTCTCGCGAAACAAGCCACTTCTTATGAAGACGAGATAGAGCTTCTTATAGAAACCCTAGAGGGTCTCTAGTCTTTAGAAAAACTCTCTTCTATGCGGCTAAGTACAGCTTCAGGAGAAGGTTCATTTTCGCACTGAATCGTTGAAAAGTTAAAAAGCACACCATACTTTTTTATCGTTTCGTCAGTATGCAATTTTTCTTCAACACGTTTTTTTAGTATGCGTGCAGAGGCTAACTCGGTATCTGTTAACAAAATAGAAAATTGGTTTTCTTTGCAACGGCAAGAGATGTCACTCACACGCGTAAGCATTAAAAGAATATCGCCCAGTCTTTTTAGTACCTCTTGTTTTGCCTTCTTGTTAAGTTTTGTCAAGTCCGTATGTTGTGGATGAATACGCAGGGACAAGACAGAAAAAGCTTGGTCACTACGAGCTGCTTTTGCACAAGAGATAGTCAATTGGGATTCAAAATAGTTATGGTTAAAGAGTTTTGTGTCTTTATCATAAACGGATGCCTTATTGATTTGGCAGTGTATGTAGGTTCTTGTGAAGTAGATGAGTAAAAGTAAAAATATAGTTGATAATATAATATGAAGGATGAAGAAATTTTCTATCTGTTTATGTTTAAGTAATATCATTTTATCTAAAATAAAATTCATGGCGCGTAGATTTTTACTGTAAATAAAATATAAGGTGTCAGAAGGGTTTTTTTTGAGTATAGCCCATTGGTTTTTAAGATTTGTAAAATCTTTTTTTAAACTTTTACCACCAACATAAAATTTTGCTGTATGTGCGGACATGAACCAAGGTGATATGGTTTGAATGTTTTCTTCTATGCTTTTTGTAAGTTTTTTCTTCTCTACATCATCCTGTAGGTATTGATAAGTAAATATATTGGTATTTGTTTGTGTGAATTTTGCTATACTAGATATATCATTTTTTAAAACTAGAAGAGATTGATAGTTGTAGTAAAAAGCAAAAGGCAGCAATAGTGCACCAGCATACAATAAAAGTGTTATACGATAGACAGAGATAATTCTTTTCATAATTAGATTCCTTAATAAATGACAGTTTGTCCACGTAGGACGATAGGGTATGCTTCGTTGTCTATGAGACTTCGTAATTGATCACAGTTTTTAGACGTAGTAGCACCATATGAAAGTACGAGCGTTTCAGTGTTACTTCCAGGGTTGCGTATTTGCAAGATGATACAATCATTAATCTCTTCTACTTTAACGTTTAGTATATAATTAGCAGGTGTTACCGCCTCATTTCTTTCTAACATGCTTTTGATGCTGTTGGACATGAGAGAAAGTGTAGGTTCTACTCCCCCATGTGATACAGCATAAGAGACAATCTCACTGGCAGCTATCATGATATTTTGAGCTTTTACCGAAAGTTTTGCATCCATACGTGTAGCAGATAACTTCGGTATGGCTATGGATGCCAAAATACTAATGATGATAATAACAAAAATTAATTCAATTGCTGTAAAGGCTTTACGATGCAAGATATTATTATGTATAGACATAAACTAGATAACCTCCTATCTTAATATATTAATATTGAGAAATAATAAAATATAATAGCTATAAATCTATTTTATATTACTTAAAGCTTCCTAATGCTAGAATATGCGTAGGTCAGTTGTTGAACTGATACTAAATATTTTAACAGGAGTTAATCATGACTAACATGAGACGTGGATTCACAATGATTGAATTGATCTTTGTAATTGTAATTATCGGGATTTTGGCATCGGTAGCGATACCTAAACTAAGTGCAACAAGAGATGATGCAAAGGCATCAACAGAACTAAATAACCTTGCAACTTGTATCAATGATGTAGGTACATCATTTACAGCTACAGGTACAGAAGACAATAATACTGCAGCATGTGGCGCTTTAAGCTGTGCAACTATGACAATTGGGTCAAACTCGGATGGTAACGTAACTGTAGCTGTACCAACTACTGCAGTTATCCTCGCTTTACCTTACTGTGATAATGTTAAAACAGCGATGGTATCTAAAGAGATGAATGGTACCAAACAATTTGGTGGAACAAAAGTACAATATTAAGATAAGCATAGGGTTTATCTTTTAAGCAGACGTCCATATTTGGGTGTCTGTTCTCTTCCTGTGTCATCGTTAACTTTCCCTCCCCTTTTTTAGTCATATTTGACATTTATAGTATAGTATAGTATAATATAGAGTTATACTTATAAAAGGAGTACAATAGTTATGAAATCTGCATTCACTATGATAGAACTTATCTTTGTTATCGTCATTATTGGTATATTATCTGCTGTGGCGATACCAAAGTTAAATGCAACACGAAATGATGCTGAGGTTTCAGTTCGAGCTAATAATGTAGCAATTGGTGCAGAAGAAATAGCGACTTATGCGGTAGCCCATGGAAAAACAGAGACTACTTTCTCAACAATGTCTAATGCGATTAGTACGATGATTACAAAGAATAATGCAAGCCAAATTAATGCAACAACACTTAACATTCGCATGCATAATACTTTGGATTGTTTACAATTAAAGGTTATCAACTCTGCTACAGATGCAAATTTGACACTCGCCTATGGAAATGCAGGGAATGACACGAGGTGCCAAGCACTTCAAGGAGCCATCAATGCTTCTGATTATCCTATATCTTTAAGCGGTACAAGGGTGATATACTAAGATAACTTTATTTATGTTATAATGGTTACAAGTTTATTTAAAAGGTTGTCGTTATGAATTTTCCATATTCTAATAAAAAAGCATTTACTATGATAGAGTTGGTTTTTGTTATCGTGATAATAGGGATTCTCTCTGCGATAGCTATACCAAAGTTTGCAGCAACGCGTGATGATGCTATCATTGCTAAAGCAAGAGCAACAGTGGCTTCAGTGCGTAGTGCATTGGCTACAGAACGTCAAAAACGTATTTTACAAGGAGACTTTAACTCAACGTTAAGTGCGCCTACGGGAACTGATATCTTTACAATTAAGATGAGTGGGACAGAAATAAAACTTTTAACCTATGATGTCACACATTGTGCTGCTTCTGGAAAAAGTAGCTGTTGGGAGCGAGGTGGTTCAGCTGGGCAGTTTACATTTTATGATCCATCTGGGAACTCATGTACCTTTGTAGCGAGTAGTGGACGTTTAGATACAGGTACATGTGCGGTCTCTGGTTTATCAACTTTATAGTATGGATATATATCTTTTCCGTTGAATTATTATGAAGTTATTTTATTAAGGTCTAGTGCACCTTGCTTTACCTATAGTTCGGTGCAAGATATCAGTATAGGTTCGGTAGTCTCTGTACCTTTAAAATCATCTGTAAAACAAGCTCTAATTTTAAAGAGCGTAGATAAACCTTCTTTCTCTACGGATGAAGTCTTAGTAGTTTCTTCTTATCACTATAAATCTTTTCAAATGCAAATAGCAAAGTTCATTTCGGACTATTATTTTTCTTCATTTTCTGAAGCGATTTCGTTGTTTTTACCATATCGTAGGGGGCGATTGCCATCGCACCAATCTAAATGTGAATTAAATGATACTATGAAATCCAATATTAATGGTGTGATGGCATACCCCAAGGGCATTTCCGTTGGGCATCACCCCTACGCAAGTCTAAAATTAACTCAATCCCAACAACAAGCCTACCAAAGCATACTCACCAAAGACAAAGCACTCCTCTTCGGAGTCACTGGTTCAGGGAAAACAGAAATTTTTATAAGCCTGATGGCTAAGATGATAGAAGAGGGAAAAACCTCTATTTTTCTCATGCCTGAAATCTCACTCACTCCTCAAATGGAAAAACGTCTTAAAGTGTATTTTGGCGATAGGGTGGCGATGTGGCACTCTAAGCTTACGAAGAAGAAAAAAGAGTCCATCTTGCAAGGCATAGAAGAGGGGAGTATCCGTATTGTAGCAGGGGCTCGTTCGGTACTGTTTGTGCCGTTATCTAACTTAGGGCTTATCATCGTAGATGAAGAGCATGATGACTCATATAAAGCGATGACACGACCTCGCTACCATGCTCGTGATGTGGCGGTGCTTATGGGGCAGAAGATGGGGGCTAAGGTTGTGCTTGCCTCTGCTACACCTTCGATGGGTTCGTATCATAAGTATGATGTGGTGAAGTTAGATAAACCTTATGTAGAGACGAAGAAAAAGTATGAATTTATAACTGGAAATAATATAAACCATACTATTTTAAACGCACTCAATACACATTATAAAGAAGGTAATCAATCTCTACTTTTTTTACCCACACGTGGGAACTTCAAGTACCTCTACTGTGAGAGCTGTGGAAAGACACATTTGTGTCCTTACTGTTCGGTGGGTATGGCACTACATAGAAAGTTTAAACACTTGAAGTGTCACTACTGTAATTTTACAGAAGCCATAGTAGATACCTGTACCCAATGTGGACACCAACCCCTAAAAAGTGAACGCATGGGTACAGTAGAAGCCATAGAGGTCATAGAAGAGGCTATAGAAGGCATACAAGTAGAGCAGTTTGACAAAGACAGCATCACCACAGCCAAAAGACTCAAAGATGCCCTGAAGCGTTTTGAGTCAGGAGAGAGCGAGTTACTTTTGGGCACGCAGATGCTCTCAAAAGGGCATGACTATGCAAACATTACACTCTCTGTGATTATGGGACTGGATTATATTTTAGGATTAGCAGATTATAGAGCGCGTGAACGTGCTATGTCATTGCTGTTTCAGATAGCAGGAAGAAGTGGACGTGCCAAAGAGGCAGAGGTCATCGTACAAACGGGTGACCCAGAGTTTTTTCAGACCTATTTGAGTGATTATGAACTGTTTATTAAAGATGAATTGGCATTTTTAGAGATGGCTGATTATCCGCCTTTTGTAAGTTTGGCACGTATACTCATAGCGAATAAAGATGAAGCAAAAGCAGGAAAGATTACTTTGGACACGGTGACTAAGCTCAAAGCCTTTAAAGATATAGAGATAGTAGGTTCAGGAAAAGCACCTGTAGAACGTGTGGCAAATAAATTTAGGTTTAACATTTTGCTTAGGGCTAAAAATAGAGTACCACTTTTAAAAGCGTTACACTCGGTGGATTGTCGTGAGATTGAGATAGATTTTGATCCCGTTGAATTTTCGTAATTGAAATTTTAAATGGTGTTGTCATGGGACAACACCCTACAAGTGCAAAATTTAAATAACGTGAGGGCGTAGGGTGTTGTGCCCTCACAACACCGATAATTGAAATGACAATAAAATCCAAACTACACGCATTAAATAATTTACGATAAAATAAGACAATTATCAAAGAAGGTCTAAAGTGAAACCAAGAGTACAAACCAAAAAAATTTACGTCGGCAATGTAGCAGTAGGTGGAGATGCGCCTATCTCTGTACAGTCGATGACATATTCCGATACCCATAATGTGTATGAGACAGTAGAACAGATAAACCGTCTGCACTTTGCAGGGGCTGACATGGTGCGTGTTGCCGTACCGAAGATGGAAGATGCTCTAGCACTACAGGCGATAAAAGAGCAGGTTTCTTTGCCTATTATTGCAGATATACATTTTAATTATAAACTGGCACTTGAAGCGGCGAAGTGGGTGGATTGTATCCGTTTTAACCCTGGAAACATTAACGATAAACATAAGATAAAAGAGATTGTAAAAGCGTGCCAAGAGCGTTCTCTTCCTGTGCGTATTGGTGTAAATGCTGGCTCCCTTGAAGAAGAGTTTGAGAACAAATATGGTGCAACAGCAGAGGGTATGGTAGCAAGTGCAGACTACAACATCAAGTTTTTAGAAGACTTAGGATTTACAGACATTAAAGTCTCTCTTAAAGCAAGTGATGTGGAGAGAACTGTGGATGCTTATAGAATGTTACGTCCTAAAAATGACTATCCTTTTCACTTGGGTGTGACAGAAGCAGGGACTATTTTTCATGCAACGATTAAATCTTCTATCGGCTTGGGTGCTTTACTTCTTGATGGTATCGGCGATACGATGCGCATTTCGATTACTGGAGAACTGGAAGAAGAGATAAAAGTAGGGAAAGCCATACTCAAAGACTCTGGACGCATTAAAGAGGGGCTAAACATCATCTCTTGTCCTACTTGTGGTCGTATAGAGGCAGACCTTGTAAAAGCTGTGGCTGAAGTAGAGAAGCGAACAGCACATATAAAAACCCCTATGGATGTTTCTGTTATGGGTTGTGTGGTCAATGCCATTGGAGAAGCCAAACATGCCGATGTTGCTATAGCCTATGGTAAAGAAGCAGGACTTGTGATGCTTAAAGGTGAAGTCGTCGCACGTCTTCCAGAAGAAGAGTTGGTCGATAGATTTGTGGAAGAGGTGGAACGTTTTGCAGAAAAGAATGTGTAGGGGGCGATTGCTATCGCACCAAAATATGTTAGGTGGTGCGATGGCAATCGCCCCCTACAGTAAAAAGGTATTTTAGATGGAAAACATGTACAACCTTAACATCGAACGTGCAGTCCTTTCTGCTGTTATTTTTGACCCTGAAACCTATGAAGAGATAGCGGCAAAACTTTCTCCTCATGATTTTTACTTGCCTTTTCATCAGCATATATTTACAGCGATGGAAGAGCTTAGTAGTGAAGAGAAACCCCTTGACGATGAGTTTTTACGTGCAAAACTGACAACTATGGGTAAATTTGATGAGGTTGCGATGCTTGATATCTTGTCATCCAACCCTATTACCAACACGGCTGCGTACATGCAGGAGATAAAAGCAAAGTCTACCAAACGTGCATTGGCTACTTTGGCAACTGAGATAAAAAAAGTGACCATAGAAGATGACTTACCTGCTGAAGAGGTGATGAACCTTGTAGAGAAAAAACTCTATGAGATTACCCAAAACTCAACCTCCAATGACTTTAGAGAATCTAAAGAGATAACCCTTGCGATGATGGCTGAAATAGAGCGTCTTAAAGCACTAGGAAATTCAAAACTTATCGGTACAGATACAGGATTTAAAAACCTAAATGACAAAACATCTGGTTTTGGTAAAGGAGACTTGGTTATCATCGCCGCGCGTCCTGCGATGGGGAAAACGGCACTGGTACTCAACATGGCACTCAAAGCCATAGAACGTAATGAAGGTGTGGCTTTTTTCTCACTGGAAATGCCTGCGGAGCAACTTATGTTGAGACTCCTTTCTGCGAAGACTTCCATACCACTTCAAGCATTGAGAGTAGGGGACTTGAGAGATGAACAGTGGTCTCAACTCTCTGCAGCTACACAAGACTTAGCGTCTAAAAAACTTTTTGTAGATGATGGTGGGTACGCAACCATTCACCATGTACGGTCTAAACTTCGTAAACTAAAAACGCAACATCCTGAAATCTCTGTGGCTATCATCGATTACTTACAGTTGATGTCTGGTGAAGGAAAAGAAGGAAGACAACAAGAGGTTTCTGAAATCTCTCGTGGACTCAAGCAACTAGCCAGAGAGTTGCAGATACCTATCGTGGCACTTTCCCAGCTTAACCGTGGGGTAGAGAGTAGAGACAACAAGCGTCCGATGCTCTCTGACCTTCGTGAGTCTGGAGCCATCGAGCAAGATGCCGACATCATCTTGTTTGTGTACCGTGATGATGTGTACCGTGAAGCAATGGAAAAAGAGAAAGAGATGAAAGCCAAAGCTGAAGGTAAAGAGTACACTTCAGAGTTTAGAAAGAAGTCTGAAGAAGATGCAGAAATCATCATAGGAAAACAGAGAAATGGACCTACGGGTACTGTGGAGCTTGTCTTCCAAAAGAACTTTACGCGCTTCGTGGACAAAACCCAAGCGCCTGCTTTTGAAGTAGAGTATGAAGATGCAGATATTCCTATGCAAGAAGCGAACATTAACGTAGATATGCCAAGTATTTAGACATTCTTATGGGGATGCAGTTAGAAAAACCTAAACTCTTTCCCGAAAAAAAATCTTTTTTTATTTTTGTGATTTGTTTGGTTTGTATCATCATGATACGTCTCTCTTTTGAGTACTTTAGTTACCAAAAATTCATCACTAAACCTTTTTACTATACTACCGCAACCGTCATAAATGCGTATGAAAAAATAAAATACGATAAACGCTATACAGTTTTGAAACTAAAGAGTGATGAGGGGTTTACTTTTTATACCACTTCTCATCGAAAAGAAAATTTCACCCAAAAACGTTTACGTCTACAGCTTTTCCCCAATGCAAGCATAGGCTTTAAAGACTACCTCGGTACCTTTTATGTCAAAAGCAAGATAAAGCATCAAGAGAGCATAGCGCCCTCAACAAGTGACACTTTAAAGGCGTACATAAGCGCGCAACACAAAGACAAAGCACTTGACTCTTTTTATAATGCGATATTTTTTGCTACACCCATAGACAAAATACTACGTGAGAAGATAGCCTTACTTGGGGTGAGTCACCTTGTGGCATTGAGTGGATTTCATTTGGGGATATTGTGGGCATTGGTTTATGGGGTGTTGCTTTTGTTGTATCGCCCTGTGCAACAAAGGTTTTTCCCCTATAGACATGCCTTGCTCGATGTTGGGTTAGTAACTATGGCACTGTTAGGGTGTTATGTATGGTTTGTGGGTTCACCTCCTTCTTTGTTACGTTCTTTTGCTATGGTCTTGGTAGGTTGGGGTGTTCTCCTGTTGGGCATGGAGCTTTTGAGTTTTACATTTTTGGCGATGGTATTTTTATTGCTTGGCGCACTTTTCCCTGCGTTGCTAGTGTCACTCTCTTTTTGGTTTTCCGTTGCAGGCGTATTTTACATTTTCTTACTACTTCAGTACACGAAAGAAGCAAACAAATGGCTCATTACATTGCTTTACATACCACTAGGCATTTTTCTTTTGATGCTACCCGTGGTACATAGTGTATTTACCGTAACAAGTAGTCATCAACTCTTGTCACCATTACTCTCTGTGTTGTTCATCCCGTTCTATCCTGTAGTGATAGTCTTGCATGGTTTTGGATGGGGTGGTGCATTTGATGGCAGCTTGCTGGCACTGTTTGGATGGGCTGAAGAGGGGAAAGAAAATCTACTTCCCCTCTGGCTTGTGGGTTTGTACTTGGGGTTGTCATTCAGAGCAATATGGAGTAAAAAAGCATTTTATATGACGCTCTTGTTTGCTTTTTGTTATGCTTTTTATCTCTTTTTGTAATCTTTATAGCATATATAATAAAGGTTCCAAAACAATATATTACCCTATTAGGTGCATCTAAAATATCTATATTTATTTTAGAACTTTTTAGAAAAAAGTGTGTTTATAATA
>Ga0256829_1002280_pt1 | contig 14452 bp, 15 predicted proteins | sample 131447metaG_FD_185979 | JGI IMG/M metagenome (GOLD analysis project Ga0256829, IMG submission 185979) | Hydrothermal vent microbial communities from Lau Basin, Pacific Ocean - 131-447 | ecosystem: Environmental > Aquatic > Marine > Hydrothermal vents | place: Pacific Ocean: Lau Basin | collected...
ACCGCGATGTACCGGGTCGTCCGGCCATGTACGGCACCACGAAAAAATTCCTCGACTATTTCAATCTCAAGGGTCTGGATGAGTTGCCCACCCTGATGGAGTTGCGTGATTTCGATTCCATCAATGCCGAACTGGAACTGTCCTTACCGGGCGAAGGCGCGCCGGACATGTCCGTGGTGGACAATGATGCTGTGGCGGAGGACGAACACGTTGAGTTGTCGACCACCGTCGAGGTCACCGCAGACGAGGACACGGCAACCGTCATCCAGGTGGCTGTCGACCCGGGGAGTACACCCCCGGACACCCTCCACTAGCTGCCCCGGTACATGGAAGAACGCCTGCAAAAAGTTCTGGCGAAAGCCGGCCTGGGTTCGCGACGCCAGATGGAAGACTGGATACGCGAAGGCCGTGTTGAAGTCGATGGCAAGCGTGCCGAACTGGGCCAGAAGGTCAGTGACAGGCAGCGTATCGTGGTGGATGGTCGCCGTCTGCACCTGAAGCCGGCCGACGCCAGTGCGCCGGAAGTCCTTGTCTACCACAAGCCACTCGGGGAAGTGTGCAGCCGCGATGACCCGGAAGGGCGGCCTACCGTATTTCACAAATTACCCCGGCCCCGCCAGGGCCGCTGGATCAGTGTCGGCCGGCTGGATATCAATACCTCGGGCCTGTTGTTGTTCACTACGGATGGCGAACTGGCTCATCGACTCATGCATCCTTCCCGGGAGATCGAACGCGAGTATGCCGTGCGCTTGCTCGGCCATGTCGATATGCCGATGCTGGAACGGCTGGTCGACGGGGTGGAACTCGAAGATGGCAAAGCGCACTTTGCCGCCGTGGAAGAGTCCGGTGGCACCGGCGCCAATCGCTGGTTTCATGTCATACTCAAGGAAGGGCGTAACCGCGAAGTCCGACGTTTGTGGGAGTCGCAGGGCGTCACGGTCAGCCGGCTCACGCGCGTGCGCTACGGCCCGATTATTCTGGAACGCAAGTTACGCAAGGGCGAGTCGCGGCCCCTGCATGCCGCCGAGATGAAAGCCCTTTACCAGGCCGCCGGACTGGACGTACCGGTTATTGTGGCGCCTGTCCCCGAGAAACACGTGCGTCGGCCTTCACACCGTCCGAAACAACATGAAGCGCGTAAACGTCACAGGCGCTAGTCCCGCGTGACAAATAATTCCGCAGCGTTCATGCTACGCGGGTTAAAATCATCAACGGACAAAAAGCATGCCCCGCAAGACCTTTGACAGAAAAGCCATCGCGCTGCAATGGCGCAGAACCAAGATTATCGCGACCCTCGGACCGGCTTCCGATTCCGCTGAAATGATTGCCCGGCTGGTCAGCGCCGGCGTAGACCTGTTCCGCATCAACATGTCGCACGGCGACCCGGAGACTCACCGCAAGACCGTAAAGCGCGTGCGCCGTGCCGCAAAAGCGGCGGGTCGGCATATCGCAATCCTCATGGACCTGTGTGGCCCGAAAATCCGCGTGGGGAAATTCGAATCCGGCAGTATTCTGCTAAAACAGGGCAGTATCGTGACCGTCACGACGCGCGTGGTAACCGGCAAGCCTGGCCTGATCCCCTCGCAGTACAAGTCCCTGCACAAGGACGTCAAGCCCGGCGAGCGTATCCTGCTCGATGATGGCAACCTGACCTTGCGCGTGCTCGAAGTGAAGGGCAAGGACGTCAGCTGCAAGGTGGTGGAAGGCGGTGTGCTGTCTGATCACAAAGGTATGAACCTGCCCAACTCGACACTTTCCACCGCGGCGCTGACCGCCAAGGACCGTGCCGATGTGCGCCTGGCGGTCGAGGCCGACGTGGACTTCGTGGCACTCAGTTTTGTACGCCAGGCGGGTGATGTGCAACAGTTGACGCGTTACCTGAAACGGCTCGGTAGCAGCATTCCCATCATCAGCAAAATCGAACACCCGGATGGCGTCGCCAATATCGACGCCATCCTGGAAGAATCCTACGGCATCATGATTGCGCGCGGCGACCTCGGCATTGAACTGCCGGCAGAGAAGGTGCCATTGATCCAGCGCGAACTGATTCAGAAAGCGCGCCAGCGCGGTACCCCGGTAATCGTCGCAACACAGATGCTGGAGTCCATGATGACGCACTCACGCCCGACGCGCGCCGAAGTCACCGACGTGGCCGGCGCCGCCATGCTCAGTGCCGATGCCGCCATGTTGTCCGGTGAATCCGCTGCCGGCAAATACCCGCTCAAGGCGGTGCAGACCATGGACCGCATCCTGCGTGAAGTTGAACGACACCAGTGGCAGGAAGGACACTTCGCCATCGAGTCGATTAGCGGTCGTCGGCAGAAAACCCACTTCGTGCGTGAATCCATGGCGCATGCCGCCGTACAACTCACCCATGACCTCGAAGTGGAAGCCATTATCGTCCCCACCCACACGGGCACCACGGCGCGCATCATGGCCGCCCACCGGCCGCTACCGCCCGCCGTCGGCGTGTGCTCCGATGTCCGTATCTGTCGCCAGATGGCGTTGCACTGGGGCATTGTCCCCGTGTACGAGCCCAGGTCGCGTGGTCGTAACTGGCGCACCATCTGCACGCACATTTCCCGGCAGTGTCACCTGGGCGAAAGCGGCCACGATGTGTTGCTGGTGTCCGGGTTCAACGATGACAAGGTCAGGAGCGAACCGGTACTGAAACTGATGCATTTATAAACACCACAGCCGGCCGCTACAACACGCAACAGAACAGGGAATCACCTTACCATGGGCTCACACCAGTACGAGCTGCTGATTATCGGCGCCGGCGTGTCCGGTACCGCGCTGCTGTACGAAACCGCAAAGTTCACCGATATCCACCACATCGGCGTGATTGAAAAATACGCGGCGCCGGCGCGTGTCAACTCCCTGTCCAGCAACAACAGCCAGACCCTGCACTGCGGCGACATCGAAACCAACTACACCCTGGAAAAGGCGCTCAAGGTCCAGCGCGCCGCACGCATGCTCGCTAACTACTGCCTCGCCCAGCCCGACAAGGACCACCTGATCTATCCCTATTCAAAAATGGTGCTGGGTGTCGGCGCGGAAGAATGCCGGTTGTTACGCGAGCGCTTTGAAGTCTTCGGGCCGCACTATCCAAAGCTGCAACTGCTGGAGAAAAAAGATATCGCCCGTATCGAACCGGCCGTGGTGACACTCGGCGATGGCCGCATCCGTAATGAAGAAATTGTTGCGCTGGGTTCCACCGATGAGTACACCGCTGTCAACTTCGAGGCCGTGTCGCGATCCTTCGTCCGGCAGGCGCAGGCCGTGGAAGGCAAGCATATCGATGTACACTACAACGAGACAGTCCATCACATCAAGATCGAGGACGATCGTTTCCTGGTTGAGACCGGCGGCACCTGCTACCAGACACGGGCGCTGGTCGTCTGCGCCGGCGGCCACAGCCTGAAACTGGCGCAGGACCTGGGCTATGGCCTGCACTATTCCTGCCTGCCCGTGGCCGGCAGCTATTATTTCACGCCGCAGAACCTCAACGGCAAGGTCTACACCGTGCAGAACGACAAGCTGCCATTCGCGGCCATCCACGGCGACCCGGATGTGCTGGTGCCGGGCAAGACCCGCTTTGGCCCGACCGCGCTGATCCTGCCGATACTCGAGCGCTACAACTACCGGACCCTGCCGGACTTCCTGCGCGTGTTCCGCTTCGACCGTCGCGTGGCGAAAGTCCTGTGGGAACTGTTCCGTGTAGCGGATATCCGCAACTACATGCTCAAGAACATCCTGTTCGAAGTGCCGGTGATCCGGAAATTCCTGTTCCTGCGCGACGTGCGTAAAATCATCCCGGCACTGCGCTGGCGTGACCTGAGTTTCGCGCGCAAAGTCGGCGGCATCCGTCCCCAGCTGATCGACAAGACCAAAGGCGTGCTGCTGATGGGCGAGGCCAAGATCAACCCGGGCAACGGCGTTATCTTCAATATGACCCCATCTCCCGGTGGTACCTCATGCATGGAAAACGCCGAGATCGATATGCGTATCATCGCCAAACATCTTGGCGCCAGTATTGATGAAGACGCTTTCCGCCGTGAACTGCTGGGTGAAGATAAAGAGCATGATGAAGCAGATTTCACCGGCCGCTTACTGGATAATGAGGAAGAAGCGGGCGGCTTGTTGCGGCGCTTGGCGAGAAAGTTTAAGCGATAGCAAAGATATCAGAGAAACCCTGCTTAACCCGTCATTGCGGGGGAGGCAAAGGTGTTATGCAGCCGATTTAGGCTGATTGTTGCGTGATGCGTAACATGCAATACAAACAGGTGAAGAAGCTCGAAGTGTCGGCGGCATAACCAACCGCTCCTATATGGATTTGCCAATTACAAATGCACACTGTTAGGCGCTGGTAAGGTTACCCCAAGCATAGATTGACACTCGGGGAAAAGCTGCTAAAGTGGATACACATACGTGTATCCAATTGGCGAAGAAAATGAATAAGTCAGCCGCGCTCCGAATTCGCATAGAACCATTGTTACATCAACAGTTTATAGAAACGTGCAAGGCGCAAGACGTCAAAGCATCCCAAGTTCTAAGAGATTTTATGCGCCATTTCGTGGCGCAAAACGCTGAGGGGAAACAAGCTCAACTATTTAAGGAGGATAAGAAATGAAACGAGAAACGGAATTCTCATTCTATGAGTTTTTTGCTGGTGGCGGCATGGCTAGGGCTGGCTTGGGTCCTAATTGGCAATGTTTGTTTGCGAATGATTTCGATGCTAAGAAAGCAGAAAGCTACTGTCGTAACTGGGGTGAAGATCACCTGCATGTAAAAGATGTAAGAAAGGTAGAGCTTGCCGAACTTCCTGGAGAAGTTGATCTTGCATGGGCGTCTTTTCCCTGCCAAGACCTTTCCCTGGCTGGAAATGGGAGAGGGCTACAATCAGAACGTAGCGGATCGTTCTGGCCATTCTGGAAACTTATGCAAGGATTGAAGCACGAAAAACGCAACCCAAAAATTATCCTGCTAGAAAATGTATACGGTGCGCTTACGAGTCACGGAGGAAAAGATTTTAACGCGCTCTACTCATCATTAGTAGAAATCGGTTATTCGGTAGGCGCAATGGTCATTGACGCCTCGCACTTCGTTCCACAAAGCAGAACACGACTGTTTGTCGTAGCTGTGCGCTCTGATTTGGTTATTCCAAATAATTTATTGGCTTCTGGGCCTAATCCGCTATGGCACCCCACTGCAGTATTGAAAGCTGGTAAAAGTTTATCCAATGACCTAATTGAAAAATGGTTATGGTGGAATCTTCCAGCGCCTTCCTTACGTAAACAGAATTTTATAGACGTGCTTGAAGAAGAACCGGAAGGAGTTACATGGAAATCTGACAGTGACACCAAAAAACTACTGATGATGATGTCAGATGTAAATAGGAAAAAGGTTACACAGGCTCAATTAGCGGGTTGTCGTATGGTGGGTGGGGTTTATAAGCGTACCAGAAATGGCAAACAACGAGCCGAAGTAAGATTCGACAACGTTTCTGGTTGTCTGCGTACCCCTTCAGGTGGTTCGAGTCGTCAACTATTACTCGTCGTTGAAGGTAAACATGTCCGCTCCAGGCTCCTGTCACCAAGAGAAGCTGCGAGATTAATGGGGCTTGATGATGGTTATATTCTTCCCGAGAACTACAATGCAGCCTATCACTTGGCGGGAGACGGGGTAGTGGTGCCGGTTGTTGAGTATCTTGCTAAAAATCTTCTTGCGCCTATTTTAAGATCAAACACGAACAAACATAGGCAGGTGGCTTGATGGATAGTGATGAAATAAAAACGCCACCATTCGAAACTCATGATCTCAGGGAAAACCTGACGAAGTATCTCAATTCTGAATTCAAAGGTAGCAAGGTCGGCAATTATAAATTTGGCGTTTATGCATTCTTTGATTATGATGGCGAGCCGATTTATGTAGGCCAGACAAATGAAATGCTGAGGACGCGAATTCGGCGGCATCTTACGAATCAAAGAACGGATGCTGTTGCCATGTCGGTACTCGATCCGTTCGAGGTTTATGAAATCGAAGTCTGGCCATTGCCGCAATTTGATGGCCTCACCAAGAAGAAAAGTCCTGCGGATTACAAAAAGGCTTGCGAACATCTGGATGCCCTTGAATTCGCCATCTTCGAAAAGGCAATCGTTGAATCGGAATTCAAGGCCATTTTAAATGAGAAGGATCCTCCAACACCCAAAGTAGGTGTTGCCATTCCTGATTCTTATCGTGCAAAGGTGGTTTCGGATGATGTTTTTAAAATTCGAAGCCACCCGGATTTCCGTATCGCTCGAAGAGCATTGATATTGGCGCGCTTGGCTCAAGTTATTAGCGAACGGCAAGTCCAGTCCGGACTAAGACGCACTCTCCTCACTCAAGCAAAGCGCCTGCAATGGCTGGCGCAAAGACGTTACGACCATACATCAGGAAATAGCGAGGAAACTAATAACGACGAAGATGGGTAGAAACAAGAATGGAACGCTCAGAGATTATGCGTCGGGTTCATTCTACAGACACTAAACCGGAACTCATCGTTCGGAAACTTGTTCATTCATTGGGTTTTCGTTATCGTCTCCATAGAAAAGACCTCCCCGGAAAACCTGATTTAGTGTTTCCTGGACGAAAGAAAGTTATCTTTGTTAATGGTTGTTTCTGGCATGGACACAAATGTAAAAGAGGGAACAGAATTCCGAAGAAGAACAGGGAGTATTGGAAAGAAAAAATCAGCACTAATCGAAAAAGAGATAAGAGGCACGTTGAAGGCTTGAGCAAGGAGGGGTGGTCTGTATTGACGATATGGGAATGTGAAATTAAAGATCAAGATGCATTGACGCGCAAGATCGTTGAGTTCCTGAATAAACGGCGTACATAACGATACGGCCCAGTCCGAGGCGCGTACCGCGCCCGGCTGGCCACCGAAACGCATGTTGGCGTCAGCTAAAAAATATGTGATTACCATGCATGACATCAAACTGCGGCAATCTACCGAACGCGACAGGGATTTCGTCAATAATCTTACTGAGCGAACGATGCGCGCGTATGTTGAGACAACATGGAACCGCCCGGAAGACTGGGCGCACTATTTTTCAATCAATCAATTCGACCAGGCGAAAACCCGGATCATTCAATGCGATGGTGAAGACATCGGCCGAATGACGGTCAGTTGCCGGCATGACAGGCTGGTGCTTGAGGCCATTCACATTGATGAAGCTTTTCAGGGGAAGGGTATCGGTGGATACCTGATCAGGCAGCTCATCGATGAAGCCAACGCGCGGCGGCTGCCGCTGGAGCTTATCCTGCTGAAAACCAATCCGGCCCTGAGGCTGTATGCGCGCATCGGTTTCCGCGTGTACCGGGAAGATGATCATCGTTACTACATGCGGGTGGTGGAATAGCGGCCTTTCCGCCCCGCAGCACTTTTTTTGCGCCCCGATTCCCGGTATCGTTGCGGCTCGAATTTCAGGGCAGGACAGAGAATGTCGATTAAATCCGATCAGTGGATTCGCCGCATGGCGGAGCAGGCAGGCATGATTGAGCCGTTCGTGGCGGGGCAGGTGCGTGAGCACGATGGTGTGGGGCGGGTGATCTCCTACGGTACGTCGAGCTACGGCTATGACATCCGCTGTGCCGATGAATTCAAGATTTTCACCAATATCAATTCCGCCGTGGTCGATCCCAAGAATTTCGATGACAACAGCTTCGTCAACGTGAAATCCGATGTCTGCATTATCCCGCCCAATTCCTTTGCGCTGGCGCGCACGGTGGAGTATTTCCGTATCCCGCGCGATGTGTTGACCATCTGCCTGGGCAAGTCCACCTATGCGCGCTGCGGGATTATCGTCAATGTCACGCCACTGGAGCCGGAGTGGGAAGGACACGTCACGCTGGAGTTCTCCAACACCACGCCGCTGCCGGCGAAGATTTACGCCAACGAGGGTGTGGCGCAGGTGCTGTTCCTGGGAGCCGACGAGGTGTGTGAAACCTCCTACCGTGATCGGGGCGGCAAGTACCAGGGGCAGACCGGGGTGACGCTGCCAAGGGCCTGATTCAGCTGTCTAGCCGGGCTCGCCCGGCGCAGGGGGCGGATTGAAGTCCAGTTTCTGCAGTAGCAGTTCCACTTCGAGGCCGGCGCGTTTCTTCTTGATAAAACGCACCGGGAAGTAATTGAGTTCCGGCGCGCTCCAGATCAGGCTGTCGTCTTTTTTATCATCCCGGCGTTCCGCACGCACGGTCTCGTAGTTGCCGAAGGGCAGTTTGATAGTGTCCCGTCCGGCGACCTCGAACAGGTAGTGTTTGATACGTCCGCGTGTGGCGACATCGTATTTAAGGTGGGTTTTGTTGTCGCGCAGGTCGAACAGCATGGCCAGTTGCATGGTCAGGCTGTCGAGTGTGCCGTCGGGGAAGGCGATGTCCCAGTGTTTGCCGGCGCCACGGTTCACCACATGCATCTGCTTCCAGTCGAAAAACAGGTGGGCGTTATCGTCGTCATCGCCGTGTTTGCGTTGCGAGCGAAATTCCAGCGGCTGGATTTCGCCATCCACGTAGCGCCAGCGGCTGGACTGGGTGGATTCGTCCGAACCCAGCAAGGCGCCGACCCCGGTAGATTCGGAATGTTGCCGGTAGAGGTACTCATCGGCGCCTTCACGCTGCAGGGAGAAAGTGGCTTTACCCACCTTGATACCGTTGGCGCGAACGATGTAGTGGGCGACAAATTCGGGGTAGAGAGCTTCCGCGCCGGCGCGGGCGGCCTGGGTGATCAGCGAGGCAAGCAGCATCGTCATCAGCAGGGCGAGGCGGTGTGAATACCGCTTCGGCCAGGTCATGTTGCGGTTCAGGATCACTTTGCCTCCAGTTGTTTCGGCGTTTTCAGTGGCTTGCCATCGAAATGTGGCCCGTCGTCTTCCAGCGTGACACGACCTTCCGCTATCCACTGTATGACCTTAACGTAGAGGTGGTGTTCCTGTTCCAGAACGCGCTGCGCCAGTGACTCGGGGCTGTCCTCGACCAGCACAGGGACGTGCACCTGCGCAATGACCGGGCCGCCATCGAGTTCTTCCGTGACAAAATGAACGCTGGCGCCGTGTTCGTCGGCGCCGGCCTCGATGGCGCGCTGGTGGGTGTTGAGGCCACGAAACTCGGGCAACAGGGATGGGTGGATGTTAATCAGGCGTCCCGCATAGTGACGCACGAATCCCGGGGTAAGGATGCGCATGAAACCGGCCAGCACCACCAGCCCGGGGTGGAACAGGTCGACCATGCCCTGCAGGGCCTGGTCGTAGGCTTCGCGGTCGGGATAGTCCCGGGCATCCAGCGCGAGGGTGTCGATAGCGCGTTCACGGGCATACACCAGGCCGGGTGCTTCGGCGCGGTTACTGATGACGGCACTGACTACGGCGGACAGTTCACCGGCATCGATGGCGTCGAGAATGGCTCGCAGGTTGGAGCCGCGGCCCGAGATCAGGACCACCAGCTTTACAGGGGCGTGCGCTTCAGTCATTCAGTTCGACGCGCGCCTCGCCTTCGCCGGCTTCCACGCGGCCCAGTCGCCACGCGGTTTCACCCTGGTCCTGCAGTAGTGTGATGGCCTTGTCGCAGTGTGCGTCCGGTACGCAGATCACCATGCCGATGCCGCAGTTGAGGGTGCGGTACATTTCGAAGCGGTCCACGTTGCCCTGTTCCTGCAACCAGCGGAACACGGTGGGCCATTGCCAGCTGCCGGTGTCAAGGTTGGCGATGGTATTTTCCGGCAACATGCGCGGCAGGTTTTCCGGCAGACCGCCTCCGGTGACGTGGCACAGGCTGTGGACGTCGACCTGTTCCAGCAATGCCAGCAGTGATTTCACGTAGATGCGGGTGGGTTCCAGCAGCCAGTCGATCAAGGGCTTGCCATCCAGTGGCTGGTCGAAGCCTGCGCCGCTGACATCAAGGATTTTGCGGATCAGTGAATAGCCGTTGGAATGTGGCCCGGAGGACGCCAGCGCAATCAGCGCATCGCCGGCCTGTACCGACTGGCCATCGATGACCTTGTCTTTTTCTACAATGCCGACGCAGAAGCCGGCCAGGTCGTAGTCCTCGGCCTGGTACATGCCGGGCATTTCTGCCGTCTCGCCGCCGATCAGCGCCGCGCCCGCCAGCTCGCAGCCGCGGCCGATGCCGGTGACCACGTCGGCGGCAATGTCCACGTCGAGCTTGCCGGTGGCGTAGTAGTCGAGGAAGAACAGCGGCTCGGCACCCTGCACGATAATGTCATTGGCGCACATGGCGACCAGGTCAATGCCGATGGTGTCGTGCTTGCCGCTGTCGATGGCGAGTTTGAGCTTGGTGCCGACGCCGTCGGTGCCGGACACCAGCAGCGGCTGGCGGTAACGGTCCAGCGGCAGTTCAAACAGGGCGCCGAAACCGCCGAGGCCGGACACTACGCCGGGGCGGCGGGTTCTGGCGACGACGGGCTTGATGCGTTCGACCAGTGAATTGCCGGCATCGATATCGACGCCGGCGTCACGGTAACTGATCGACGAACCGGGAGTTGAGGAATTCTGGCCGGACACAGCGGACTCCAAACGGGAAAAGCGCCATATTACTAGGAAACCGCCGCCGGCGAAATGCACCTGCTGTGGGGGTGGAGGTGCTGAGTGAGCTTCCCGACCTATGGTAAGGTAGGGAATCGGGATTTCCGGGGGATATGAATGAAAGCTTCGATGTTGCGCCGCGCGCTGCTTTGCGGGCTGTGTTTGCTGGCGTTTGATCAGAGTGTGCTGGCGGCGCATCTGGACAAGCTGTTTCAGGCCGATGCACCGGCCACGGGGCGTGACGTGGAGGCGCGTCAGGCGGCACTGCAACAGGCGTTGGCCACGGTGCTGGTGCGGATTACGGGTGATGCCGGTGTGGTCAACAGCGAAGCCGGCCAGCAACTGCTCGCCAAACCGGGGCGGTTTGTCGCCCAGTTTCGTTTCAGTGAAACACCCGCCACGGTTCCCGGTGAAGCTGCAACCTTACGCCTGTGGGCGCAGTTTGATGAAGTGGCGCTCAGGCGCGCCTTGCGCGAACGGGGGTTGCCCTACTGGGGGCGCGACCGGCCGGATGTGCTGGTCTGGCTTGCCGTGGATGACATGGGCCGGCGTTTCCTGGTGTCCGATAGCAGCGAGAACCCGCTGGCTGGCGAGCTGCGCGATGCGGCACAACAGTTCGGCTTGCCGGCCAGCCTGCCGCTGCTCGATCTTCAGGATCAGCATGCGGTGAGTTTCTCCGACCTGTGGGGAGGCTTCCTGGGCGCCGTGCAGAAGGCCTCGGAACGTTATCGCCCACAAGTGGTGCTGGTGGGGCGGCTGGAGCATTCGCGCGGTGACTGGAGCGGGCAGTGGTCCTTGCTTGGCGTCGGCGCGCGGCAGAACTGGACAACGCATGCCGCCAGCGGGGAGGCGCTTGTTCGTGCGGGCGTGGCAGAGGCCGCCGGCCTGCTGGGAACGCAGTACGCGATGGTCGCCAGCGACCAGACCAGTCAGCTGGTGTCGATCCAGGGGATTGGCAAGCTGGCAGATTACGCCAGGGTGGAGGCGTACCTGGCGTCACTGAGCCCGGTAGAACAGGTCCAGGTGGCGATGGTGGCCGGTGATGAAGTGCAGTTTTCCTTACGCCTGAATACTTCTGAACAAAGCCTGATGCGGCTGATCCGGCTGGGCAGGATACTGGAGCCGGTGAATGGTGACAGTGACTGGCAGTTCCGACTGGTTCACTGAAGACACCACGATGCGTGCACGCGATATTCCCAACCTGATCACCTTTGGCCGTATCGTGCTGGTCGCGCCCGTCACCTGGGCCTTGCTGAAGGGGCACTATTCACTGGCGCTGGTGCTGTTTTTTGTCGCCGGGTTTTCCGATGCGCTGGACGGGTTTCTCGCCAAGCAATTCGACTGGAGCAGCCGGCTTGGCGCCTTGCTCGATCCGCTCGCTGACAAGGTACTGCTGATCTCCTGTTATGCGGCACTGGCCTGGACCGGTTTCCTGCCTTTCTGGTTACTGGCGCTGGTGGTGCTGCGCGATGTGGTCATCGTGACCGGCGCAATCCTCTATAACTACCGGGTAGAACGGCTCGACGCGCATCCTACGCTGGTGAGTAAACTCAATACCTTCCTGCAGATTGTGCTGGTGCTGCTGGTGATCGTTCACGAGGCAAGTGGTTATGGCGAGACCCGCTGGATTGACTGGCTGGTCTATGCCGTGACGGCGAGTATTGTCTGGAGCGGGGTGGATTACGTGATTACCTGGGGCCGCCGGGCGCGGAATCATTCGTGACGCGTCAGCTGGTGCTGGAACTCAAGCTGCGCACCTCGGCGCGCTTCGCCGGTTATATCGCCGGTCCCAACGCAGAACTGGTGCGCCAGTTACGCGACTGCGCCACGGGTGAGGGCGAAGCGTTCATCTTTTGCTGGGGCGTCGGCGGTTCGGGGAAGACACACCTGTTGCAGGCATGCTGCCACGCCGCCACCGAACACGGTCGCAGCGCCGCCTACCTTTCCCTGAATGATATCGACGCACTGCCGCCGGGCGTGCTGGAAAGCTGGGAGCAGTTTGACCTCGTGTGTCTCGACGATATCGGGCAAATCGCTGCACGACCGGCGTGGGAGGAGGCTGTGTTTCACCTCTACAACCGGGTGCGTGAGCACGGCGGCCGGCTGGTGGTGAGTGCGTCCTGTGCGCCGGCACAACTGGGGATCGGTCTGGCAGACCTGGTGTCACGGCTGGGCTCGGGAGTGGTGTACCCGATTCATGCGCTGGATGACGCGCAGCGCTGCGAAGCCATGCAGTTGCGGGCCAGGCAAAAAGGCTGTGAGCTGCCGGATGAAACAGCGGCGTACCTGTTACGCCGTCTGCCGCGTGAGTTGCCGGCCCTGTTCGATACACTGGATCGGCTGGACGAGGCGTCGCTGGCGGCGCAACGCAAACTGACGGTGCCGTTTGTGAAATCGGTGCTGGAATCGGGAGTAATGATGGAGCATTAATCTGCCGGCTTACGCTTCGGCGAGGTCGCACGTATCCAGGCAATACCCCCCACCAGCCAGCAGGTCGAGAGGATAATTTCCGCCACAGCGCCCCAGCGTCCCACGTCTTCACTCCAGGCTTCAATCACACCGTGAGTGAAATAGAACAACGACAGGAACAGGCTCCAGGCGACGGTATAGGAGCGGGCGTAGAGTATGCCGCGCAGCGCAAAGAACAGTGGCAGCGCCAGCAAGGAAATCGCCACCGGCGGAATCAGCAGGCCGGGGGGCTTGAACCAGCCAATCCACACGGGCAATAGCGCCATGACGCCGAAGTAGCCGAACAGCGTCAGCGCGTAATAGTAGCGTGCGCGTGAACTCACGAGGCTTCGAGTTTTCGTGCCGTCTCGGCGAGGCGTTTACCCATGGCGTGACACAGGCGCTGCTCGGCCGCCGTCAGCGGGTTCTTGCTGTCGGTGCCGGCCAGGTGGCTGGCGCCGTAGGGTGTGCCGCCGGCATCGGTGTGCAACAGATCGGTTTCGCTGTAGGGAATGCCGGTGATCAGCATGCCGTGGTGCAGCAGTGGCAGCATCATCGACCACAGCGTGGTTTCCTGTCCGCCGTGCAGGGATGAGGTCGAAGTAAACACGGCCGCCGGCTTGCCGGCCAGTTCGCCGCCCAGCCACAGGCTGCTGGTGGAATCGATAAAGTATTTCAATGGCGCCGCCATATTGCCGAAGCGGGTCGGGCTACCGAGCGCGAGTCCGCTGCAGTCACGCAGTTCATCGAGGCTGGCATAGGGCGCACCCTGTTCGGGTATGGTGTCCTCGACCGCTTCACAGACCGTGGATACGGCCGGAACAGTGCGTACCACGGCCTGCATGCCTTCGACTTCTTCCACGCCACGGGCGATATGTTGCGCCATTTTTTCAGTGGCGCCGTAGCGGCTGTAATAAAGTACCAGGATGTTGCTCATGATCAGAGGATATCCAGCACGGTTTCAGGCGGGCGGCCGATAGCGGCCTTGCCATCCTTGATGACGATGGGGCGCTGGATCACCTTCGGGTAGCGCACCATCAGGCTAATCAGCTGCTCGCGGCTCAGGTCCGGGTTGTCCATGCCTTGTTCCCGGTATTCAGCCTCGTTCGTGCGCATGAGTTCACGGGGTTCCAGCTTGAGCAGGGTCAGGATGGTATCGAGTTGTTCGGCATCGGGCGGAGTTTTCAGGTATTCCACCACCTCGGCATCGACGCCTTGTTGTTGCAGCAAATCGAGCGTCTGCCGGCATTTGCTACAGCGTGGATTGTGGTAAATGGTGACCTTTGACATGGGTTTGGGCTCCTTGCAGATCGCGGCCGTATTCTGCGTGATCACGGCGGCGCAGTACAGGCCTTTCTTGACCCTGCCATGACGCGGTGCTAGCGTGTTGACCCTGTTGATACAGCGCCATTTGCGAATGTTCG
>Ga0256829_1002281_pt1 | contig 14449 bp, 20 predicted proteins | sample 131447metaG_FD_185979 | JGI IMG/M metagenome (GOLD analysis project Ga0256829, IMG submission 185979) | Hydrothermal vent microbial communities from Lau Basin, Pacific Ocean - 131-447 | ecosystem: Environmental > Aquatic > Marine > Hydrothermal vents | place: Pacific Ocean: Lau Basin | collected...
GTTTTATAGGGTGGGAGAGATATAAAAGTGCCGAACTGCTCGACCTTATAGGCGATCCAGTGATGCTCAACGACCTCTATGCTGCCGCACTGATCGCATACCCTGAACTTGAGAGCGTCGCTCCCGAAGGATGGTTCTTCTCAGGCAGCGGGAGCACCTTTTTCAAACCGAAGGTTTAGTGCTCCGCGGCATTTGCCATGATCTGTTTGCGAATCTTCGCCGGGCTGATATCGCTCTGCTCATCAAGCTCTCCTATGAGATCTTTACGAATATACACGGTCAGTTTCGCCAGCGCTTCGGTCAGCAGATCTTCATCGGTATCACTAACATGCTTGTCCTGGGCCACTTTCTGATGAAAGACCTTTAGAAAATTGTGATACTCCCCGAGTACAGCAGGAGAAGCGACAATCGCCAGTCGGTGGGTATGAAACTGCAGCTGTGTCAGTTCATCCTGGGAAATATCACGGTGCAGTACAATCGACTCGATACGGTCGATCAGATCACGGTAGGTTTCGGTCTTGAGTTCGATAAACTTGATACTCTGCTCTTTTTCAAGCTCGACAGAGGTCTGCTTGTTCAACAGCATCGCAGTGATGAGAATGGTCGCCAGCGTTCCCAGAATGATGAGGATGATCTCCTGGGTAAAAGGCATTTTGTCCGACATATGGTAGGCAAGGCGCAGAAAAAAGTAGCCTCCTACAAAAAGAATGATACTCAGCAGCATCATAAGAAGATTGTTCTTGACAGCCTGGTTCATGGTTAGCCTTTGGGGATTGGTAGAATATTTGCAGATAGTAACACAGAGAAGGTCAAATGCGGGTAAAACCCGCATCCGGTTTATTTGACGGAAATGCTTTTGGCTTTGCGTGACTCCTCTTTCTCAAGCGAGATATAGAGCCTTCCATCTTCATACTTGGCATCGATCTTGTTCTTGTCGACACCCTCCGGAAGAATGAAACTTCTTGAGATCAGACCGAAGTTGCTCTCCATCAGGTAGTAGTCCTCTTTCTTGACTTCGTTTTTCATCTTTCGAACTGCTTTTACGGTCAGAATGTTGTCTTCGACTTTCAGTTCGATGTCCTCTTTCTTGACACCGGGAAGGTCGATCTCGATCTCGAAACCGTCACTTCCCTTCTTGGCAAGGTTGGCGAACGGAAGGTGGCTTGCGACGTTCGCAAAGGTCTCTTTGGCCACTTCAAGCCCCTTCTCAACCTTCTCCTCAACGGTACTTGCTACCTCTTTTGCAGTTTTTGCTACATCCATTTTAACCTCCTTCGCTCAAAATTTACTTAATTTCGATCTTGCGAGGCTTCTTCTCTTCCTCTTTCACTTTTGGAATGACCACTTCAAGCACACCGTCTCTGCTCTCAGCCTGAATGTGCTCTACATCCACCTTCTCAGGCAGTGTGAAGCTTCGGCTGAACTTGCCGTAGCGGCTCTCTACCTTGTAGTAGTCATCCTCTTTCGCCTCATCTTTGTACTTTCTTTCGCCAGAAATGGTAAGTACATTGTCTTCAGTGGTAATTTCTATATCCTCTTTCCTGATACCGGGAAGATCCACTTCGATGTAATAGGCATCGTCACTCTCTCTGGTATTGACAGAGGGAACGAACGAAGTGATGTTGCTCTCCTCTTTGACAGCAGGGTCGAACTGGTTCATCAAAGAGTGGAGCACCTCAAATCCTTTTCTCAGGTCCATATCGTTATAAGGGTTGTATCTTGTCACTAACATTGCTGACTCCTTTTTCTCTTTTTTCTGCCACCATTATACATACAGCAGCAGCAAGTGATATGCTACTTTGGTTGCATTATTTCTCTTCTTTGAAAAAGTAATCAAAATTTTAAAAATGTCAGGAAAGGAGCGTCCTAAAAGAGGTTGATCTTGTCCAAAAGACTGCTTGCATCAAGAATCTGGATATCCTTGTTCTTGGTCGCGATGGTACCGTCGGACTTGAGCGCTTTAAGGTGGCGTTCCACCACATGACGTACCGTACCGATGAGTTTGGCGATCTCCGTGTTGGAAAGTCCCTGAATGAGTTTGTATTTAAGTCGGTTGTTGGGGTCTAGGTTCTGCAGCAGCAGTTTGATGAGACGCTCCGAGGTCGAGTAGAGCGACAGGTCGGTGGCAAGCTCCTCCATATGGCGCATCTGCTGTGCCAGGTAGGGGAAGAACATCCTGTTGAACGACTCGTTTGTCTGAAGCAGGTGCCGCACCTCCTCTATGGGAAGCTGCAGCAGTTCGGAGTCTTCAAGTGCTTCATACATGACGTCGTGCGGCTGACCGTCAAGCAGCACGATCGTATCGAACATATCCCCCTCTCGGTAGACGAAGATCGTCTGTTCCTTTCCGTTATCCAAATTGAGCTGATAGCTCTTGATCTTGCCGCTGATAACGATGTAAAAGTAGCGCAGCAGTTCATCTCCGCTGAAAAGTGTCTCACCTTTCTTCACAGAGAGGCGTCTGGTAACACGGGTAATCTCACTCTGCGCTTTGGTATCGAGGTTGTAAAACGGTACGACTGTATCGGGAAGCACGTCACTCCTTTGGATTTTCAATACGTTATTCTATCGCATCGATGCAAAAACAGCGCTTCATCGGCTTCAATCTTTAAAGGTATGCTATAATGCCGAAAAAACAACAGGTAGACAATTTGGCCATCAACATCGTAGCACAGAACAAAAAAGCCAGACACGACTATGAGATACTCGAGAAGCTCGAAGCGGGTATCGTGCTGCAGGGCAGCGAGGTCAAGGCACTGCGGGCAAAGCGCGCCAACCTCAGCGACGCCTACTGCCGCTTCATTCAGGGGGAACTCTTCCTGATGAACGCGCACATTGCCGAACTTGAAACCACCAACCGCCACTTTGCACGCGACAGCCGTACACCGCGCAAACTGCTGCTGCACAAAAAAGAGCTGCTCAAGCTCCACAACAAAGTCCATAAGGACGGGCTGACCATCGTACCGCTGATGCTTTACTTCAACGAGCGCAACATAGCAAAAGTAAGCATCGCCGTAGCCAAAGGGAAAAAGCTTCACGACAAGCGTGCCGACCTCAAGGCAAAAACACTCGACAGAGAAGCCAGGTCAGCGATGAAAAACCGCTCCTACTGAGTCCGCTTCTCTTTCCATTTTCGATAAAAAGATTCTCTCCTGCCTCCTCTACGTACCTTCGCCGCTATACGTTTTTGAAAAAGTTTTTGATGCGCATTTGGCTGAAAACGTCGCAACTCCAATAACTGATAGTAGGCCGAAATCGGTTTGTACCCTATAAAGCGGTAGATCATCCGACGTGTCCACACCACCAGCCACCGGAATCCTCTCCGCAGCGGAATATGAAACAACCTTTCCATCACCCAGTCAAACCACTTTGCAGCCCAGAGAAACTGCCGATAGACCCAACGGATACCGGATGTAAGGAAGGGGATTTTTTCAAGCCATGCAAGCAGCCAGGAGAAGAGAACCACTTCAACAATGGGCCCAAGCCAGCTCCCCCACAGGTAGTCGGTAAAGAAGTAGACTACTGCACTTCCCGTTTTAAGCGAGAGTGCCAGCAGAAAACTCCACATCTTTGCAAGAAATATCTTGAAAGCCAGCATCACTCCCATAAATTTGCTGACATACCCGATAGAACCGAGAAATGCAAAGGCGGCAATGAGCTTTTTGGTCAGCGGAAATTTCATGAAGTTTTGTTTGATGTGTTCCAGCAGCAGCCTGATATCTTTGGCGATATGGTCAAGAAAGTGTACTTTGAGATGATGTGTAAAAACCTTTTCAATCAGGTAACGCTTGCTCAAACCGGTTGCCGAAAGCAGTATGACCTTCTTGAGAAAAAGTTTCAGAATGAACTTCCCTTTGACCAGAAAAAAGGCTGTAAAGAGAGCGACAGAATAGGATTTTACAAACGCGATGCCATCGTGAATCCACCCTTGCAGCAGATGCCGTACCGGCTCTACCGCCACAGAGAGAAGCAACAGAAAAAGAAAAATCCCGTTAAATATCCAGAACCACTTCGGATGCTTGCCCATCAGCCCCTCTTCAATGCCGCTTTTATCGTCCTGTACAACCTCTTCAGACGCTGCACAAAGGGGGACTCTTTGGAGAAATAGCGTATCTTCACCGCTCTGAAAAAGGCTTTTGTTCTATGCTTCAGCGCTTTAATGCGTTCCATCGTCTTCTGGTAAATCTCCAGGGCTTTGAGCCAGTCGATGAATGCCATAATCTTCCCATAGAGCCACCGAAACCACCCAAAACGCATAAGCTTGCTCTCCGTTACACGGAACATCCAGAAGGTAAAGGCGGCAATGGGGATCTTGGAGAGGTAAAGGGCAAGACCTGTAAAAATGTGACCGCTTACGAACATATATCCGGCATAGAGCCCGAAAGCCTCCACGAATACCAGCATCACCATGAAAATGACCAGAATGACATAGCGGTTGACCGCATGCAGCTTCGATTCCACTCTCTGCAGGATCTTGAGCGAATGGACATACCTGTAGATAGGATAGGCGATCCCCTCCCATATCACCTCTTCAAAGACGATGAAGATGATAACCAGCAGCAGCTGCAGCAGTGTAAGGAGTTTGTGCTTGATGGCGGAGAGCATAGGTATAACCTTTGGTGATTTTAAAATGGTATTATAGCGGCAAAGGGTTAAGGGTTAAGGGTTAAGGGTTAAGGGTTAAGGGTTAAGGGTTAAGGGTTAAGGGTTAAGGGTTAAGGGTTAAGGGTTAAGGGTATTTTTGTATAGGTTTATTGAAGTGAAGCTTAAAAGGTCCTCGGAAGCGAGGATTCATCCTCGCCAATGCCGGGAATGAATTCCCGGTTCCGGTGTGGAGTGAAAATTACTTTCTGCGGAGTTCTTTGATACGTGCAGCCTTACCCTTGAGCTCTCTAAGGTAGAAGAGCTTCGCACGTCTTACTCTACCGCGTCTGAGTACTTCAATACTCTCGATAGACTCTGAGTAGAGCGGGAAGATTCTCTCGACACCTACAGAGTTTGCACCGATCTTTCTGACGATGAAACTTCTGCCTGTTCCTTCACCTCTGATCGCGATACAGAGACCCTCGTAGTTCTGGACTCTTGTCTTGTCGCCCTCTTTGATTCTTACCGCTACTCTGACAGTGTCACCGGCTCTGAATTCAGGAACGTTTTTACCTTCCAACTGCGCTTTTTCAAAGCTCTCAATGTATTTATTTCTCATCTGTTATACCTTTTTTGTATAAGTCTGGCCGGAAATACTTCGTTTTGCACAAAGCCAACCCTCTTTTTAAGTCCGTGATTTTACTATGATTACCCTTTAAGAACTCTGAAACAACTGCATTTTCTTCATAGACTGTGGGCTTTGTAAATGAAGGCGCCTCCAAAAGTGGCGCTTCGAAGCTCTCCACCTGCAGCGATTCACTGTTTCCAAGTACGCCATCCACATTGCGGCTGATCGCATCGCAGAGCACCATACTCGCCAATTCACCGCCGGTAAGGATGTAGTCACCAATGGAGAATACCTCATCCGCCTGCGCCTCAATGACCCGTTCGTCAATCCCCTCATAACGGCCGCTGACCAATACGACATGGGACTTTTTGGCAAGACGCTTCGCGTCGTTTTGGGTGAAGCGCTTGGCTACAGGAGTGAGAAAGACAATATGTGCATCCGGAGAAGTTGCCTTGAGTGTATCTAGCGTATCCATCAGCGGCTGTGGTGTCATCAGCATACCGGCACCCCCGCCGATCATCGGCGCATCGACACGGTTGAACTTGTCTTTGGTGTATTCACGCGGATTGCGAAAGTCGATGGAGAGCTTCTCCTCCTCTATCGCACGCCCGAGAATGCTTGCAGAGAAGTACCCCTCGACAAGCTGGGGGAAGAGGGTTACGAAGGTAAAGCGCATACGCCTAACTCGCCTCTAATACATCTTTGGCATCTTTGACATCGATACGCTTTGCGTCGGTGTCTGCGTCAATGATGTAGCGGTCGATATAGGGAAGAAGAAACTGTTTTGGCATCCCTGCCTTGACAAGAGCTTCGTCCGTATCGATGGCAAGGTAGTCCACGTCGGCCATACGCTGTATGTCAGTCACGTGCCCAAGCTTCTCATCCCCCTCCATCACATCGCAGCCAATGATTTCAAACCAGAAGTGCTGTCCCACATCCAGTTCGCAGTTCGCTTTCGTCTGAGACTCATCGGCATAGAGCTTGACATTGGTAAGCTTCTTCGCTTCATCGATGTTTTCATAACCGGTAAAACGGATAATCCCACGCTTGGCATTGACTGCTGAAATTGTCAGCGGACCGCGTGAGCTCTGAAAGGTACTTCCCGTTTTGAACTGTTCCGGGAAATCTGTATGGAGGTGGAGTTTGAGGTCACCGTGAAGACCGACCGTACGCCCTATCTGGGCTATGAAGAATTTTTCTTTTGGCATTGCGTCAGCTGACCGCTTTGACATTGACGCGGTAGTTCTTGCCGCCCTTGGCCTTGCAGCCGGAGATGACGGTTTTGATCGCATTGATCATTTTGCCCTCTTTTCCGATGAGTTTCCCCATATCTTCACTGTTCGCGAAGATCGTGATCTCATCGAATCCCTCATCCATCTGGGCGATCTCCACCGAGATATCGTCGGGATGGTTCACCAGCAGTGTGGCGTAGGCATAGAGGAACTCTTTGACCATTCGGCTTATTTTTTACCTGCAAGTCTTTTAACAGTCGGGCTCATTTGTGCACCGACACTGACCCAGTAGTTGAGTCTCTCTTCATCGATTTTAAGATCTTTGTTTTCACTTACAGGGTTATAGTAACCGATTGCTTCGATCCAGCCACCATCTCTTCTTTTTCTGCTGTCTGTTACTACGATTCTGTAAAACGGCTTTTTCTTTCTACCCATTCTTGTCATTCTGATTACTGTCATCTGTTTTTCCTTTTAATTCATAATATGCTTTTTTACAGCGAGGCACCGGAGGATCAGTACTTCATTCGTCTGCAAGTCCTGACAACTGCTTTTTAATGACTCAAAGCACTCATCAAGACTTTTGGAACGCGATTATACCCAAATCAATTTTAAAGGAGTCTAAAATGAGGGAAGATAGCTGCAAATATCCTCTTTCCCAAGTTCACAAGCCCGTTTGAGGTAACGCCTGCCTGCCTCCTTGTCTGCAGCGATCTTCTCCCAGTCATCGCCATAGTAGAGCACCATCGCTGCAAAGAGGCAGCCGTCGGCATCTTCAAGCGCACAGCCGCGTTTGGCGTACACAAGCGCCTTTGCAAGGCCGCCTTCCACACCGGTCTCATAGCACTGCTTGGTTTCCATCAGGTAGTTGGCCGCCCGTATACACGCCGCACCATCACCCTTTTGGCACGCCTCTTTCTCTTCAAGGAAACCGGCATGAAGCCCTACAGCAAACAGCAACATAATTAGCAATTAGGCAATTAGTGTCAGGTGATAATGATAATTCATTTTTTACTCCTCTTTATCACCCCATGTACGGCAGGCTGCGATATCCCCAGTACTTTAGCAATCATATGCTGTGAATAGCCTTGCCCATATGCTTTGACGATTTTATCATTGCGCTCTTTTAGGTCTTTATGATCGGTTAGCATTTTTATGAGTTTTTCAATATCCTGCTTCTTGTCAACATTGGGTGCTTCTACCAAAGAAGATGCGTTTTTTAGCGCTTGCAGTTCAGAGGTGTCTACATTGCCGTTAAGCATTGTCCGTATCGCTTCGTAGTCGTTTTGATGCTTTTGTGCTATCCATGCGTTTTGCAGGCATTCGGGTATAGTTTCATAATCCAAAAAATAGTGGTAAGAGCTATAGGGATACTCTTTGATATCCTGTACCATATTGGCTTTAAGCGGGTTTTGTTCTATGTATCGCATGAGGGTATAGAGATACGCTTCATTAGTGACATACCAAGATTTGAACCTGCCTTGCCAAAGGTGTCCTGTTCTGTTGTATTTTTTATTGAAGTAAATCGCGTAGTTCATATTGAGTTGTCGCATGAATTTGGAGAGATTGGGTTGCGTGATCTCTATAAGAAGATGATAGTGGTTGTTCATCAGACAATAGTTGTGAAGAGTTATGTCATATCTCTTCATATAAGAACACATCAACTCTTCGAAATATTCATAATCGCACGCCTCTTTAAAGACAACCCTTTGCTCTACCCCTCTATTGACGATATGATAATATCCTGCTATCTCTATACGCGGCTTTCTTGGCATGAACGCTCCTTGATGGAGTATTATAGTACAAATCTTATAAAGTTATTATTATCACCTGACTCCTATAATTTTGCCGGTAAGCTCACTGAACCTCTGCGCATCCACCGGTCTCCCGTTTCTTAAATCCTGCTGCATCTGGGCGATCTCGGTGCGCTGCGGTGAATTTTTAGGGTACTGCCTGCTAGCCTCAGTGAGGCTTTGCTTGACGGCTTTTTTGGCAGCAGCTTCAGGTTCCATGGCATGAAGTTTCTCTTTTGCTTGGGTAACTTCGTCGATTGTGTTATAATTATGGATATTTGAATCACTTGAAGGAGTATTATTATGGAAACTTTCTTGATGGCGTTCTTTGGAACTTTTGCCGTGATGGGTATTATTGGAGTTATCAAAAGTTTTATCCGTAATCCCCCTAAATTTATCCGTCGCTGAGGCAACGTGGTCAATCGCACTCTTTCCGCTTACTTTCTTAATTCCCATATTGGCTAAGACAGCTGCGGCTGTTCCGCCTACTATCAATTCAGCCTGCTCGAACATCTCTCTGTTTTCCGGCGTGTCTTCTATTCCCATCATCTCCATTGCTTTTACCTGACCTGCAGCAAGCAAGGAGGTTCCTTTGGTCTTCCAGTTTTCATGGAGATACTGTTGCATCGCGACAAACTGCTTTTGCTTGTCGATATCTCCGGGATATCTTGTCTGGGCAAGTTTCCATGCAGCATTAGTATCGAGCTGATGACCGGTTCTCTCGCTTGTGCTGCTGTCTATATTGGCCAGAGTGTTTCCGGTGGTCATATCTTGAGAGAGGTTCATTCTCTCGTCACCGATCATTACGGTCGTATCCCTGTTCATTGCACCGGCACCAGCGGTTGCCCATGCTTTTCTGGCTTTGGTTCCAGTAGTAGCGGTATAGTCATCACCGGTTGAGCCCTCTTCAAGAAGCCCTTGTTTGATCATCTTTTGAGCAAGCTCATTGCGCTCTTCTCCGCTTTTGTGCTTAAAGATCCCTGCAATTCGCTTATCCATCATATCTTGACTGTCATATATCTGTGCCTGTTTGGCAGATGCCGTTTCTTTAAAAATAGTATCACTTTTTTTATCTTTGATAAATTGCTCTGCCCCACCATGACTCTCAATAGCAACCTTATCACTTCCTGTCTTGGATACACCCATGGCTAGGATTTAGGGATTTAGGGATTTAGGGGTCAGGATTTAGGGGTCAGGTGATAATAATAACAGTTAAAAAGCAAATGCTTATTTCACTAAAACAATGCACGGAACAAATCCATCAAAGGAAAAATGTGAGGAAATGCCTCATGGACAAATCAAAGGTGACGGCTGCGTAGCCGTCTGACACAAAGTTTCGGGAGAAATAGCAGAGTGAGGTCAAGTGTTGGTTGGTACATTCAAACAAAAAATGCTTTTAGCGCGGCATGCCGGGGAATCCGCCCCCGCCCTGCATCTGCTTCATCATATCCTGCATCTGCTTCATGCCGCCCTTGCCCGAGAGCTTCTTTGCCATTTTCGCCGCATTTTTGAACTGCTTGAGCACGCGGTTTACCTGCATCTGGTCAAGTCCTGCACCCGCAGCGATACGGCGTTTTCTGGTATTGTTGAGCAGGTCGGGGTTCTCACGCTCTTTGGGTGTCATGGAGGCTACCATCGCCTTAATCATCCGCACCTCTTCGGAATTCTCAAGATCAAGATCACCGATCTGCTTGGCCATATTGCCCATCCCGGGGATCATTCCAAGCAGCGACTTCATGCTTCCAAGCTTCTTCATCTGCTCCATCTGCTCGAGGAAGTCGTTGAAGTTGAACTGCCCCTTCTTGATCTTCTGCGTCATACGCTTGGCCTCTTTGGGGTCGATGGCCGCAGCGGCTTTCTCCGCAAGCGACTCGACATCCCCCGCACCCATCAGACGGCCGACAATACGGTCTGAGATGAACTGCTCGAGGTCTGGCATCTTCTCACCCGCACCGATGAAGCGCAGCGGTACGCCAACCTGCTGGGTCAGCCCGAGCGCCACGCCCCCTTTGGAGTCACCGTCAAACTTGGTCAAGATCACACCGGTAATACCGATCTTCGCTTTAAAGGTCTGCGCCGTTCTTACCGCATCCTGCCCCGTCATCGCATCGGCAACATAGAAGAGTTCGTCAGGCTGTGCCACCTCTTTGACGCGTGCAAGCTCGTCCATCAGTTCATCATCTATCGCAAGGCGTCCGGCAGTATCGATGAGTACGACATCATAAAGCTCTTTTTCCGCTTTTTCAAGGCCGCGCTTGACGATCTCTTCGGGCTTGGCATCCTCATCGGCTACCAGGTCCACCTCTATCTGCGAAGTGATCTGACGCAGCTGCTCAACGGCTGCCAGACGCTGCAGGTCGGCTGCAACAACAAGCACTTTTTTCTTCTTCTGCTCTTTGAGGAAGTAGGCAAGTTTTCCTGTCGTCGTTGTCTTACCTGACCCCTGCAAACCGATCATCAGTACCACGGTCGGCGGCTTGGATGCAAAGGTAAAGCCTTTTGGAGCACCTTCGATGGTCAGAATATCAGTCAGTTTGTTCTGCAGTGCGCGCAGGAAATTGTCCTTGCCCACTCCGCTCTTTTTGGTCTCAAGCTCCACAGAGCTGATAAGATCTTTGACCACTTTGTGGTGAACATCGGCTTTGAGCAACGATTTTTTCAGCTCAGCCGTCGCTTTTTTAAGCGCCTTCTCATCATCGTGAAAACGGATCTTGCCTATGGCATTTTTAAAACTGTCTGTCAGTGTATCGAACATAATTTACCCTGCTTTTTAAATTATATATAGAAAATTGTCGCTTACTGGTTCGGGATGATGCGGCAGCGACAAAGTTGCACCCCAACCTGAAAGGCGGCTTCGCCGTTTGTACCTGCCAAAGCCGCTGCATCGCCACGAACCCTCTGCCAACGCAATGATTTGAGACGAATTTTACCAAAATATTGCTTTTGGAGACTATTTGTAGCGTGCAACGTCTTTTGGCTCTTTGGCTTCAAATACATAATCGAAAATCTGTATCTTCGCCGAATGCAGCAAAATACGTTTACTCTGTGTACGGCTGCCGTATTGTTCATCTCCTACAACAGGGTGCCCTACATGTGCCAAATGTACACGAATCTGGTGTGTACGGCCTGTGCTGATCTCAATATGCACCTTTGATTTTTTTCCCTGCACCTCTTCAGGTTTTACCAACGTATAGGCTTTCTTGCCGCGAAGCGGGTCAATAATAGAAAAAGCTTTTCCTTTTTTTACCGTATGAATGGGCTCGTCGATTTCGATAGGCTCATAGACTACCCCTTCGACCCATGCAACATACTCTTTTTTTACACGTCTGTTCTTGAACTCGTTAACTGCCTTTTCAATGAAAGCTTCATTGCGCCCCAGCAGCAGTACTCCCGAAGTCTCCCGGTCAAGCCGATGCAGCAGCTGCGCACCCTCGATGGCATCCTGTATGTCATAGCTGTCCACCTGTGCAGGCTTGTTCACTGCAACAATATCCTCATCCTCATAGAGAATTTCTATATCTTCGGGATATTCGATACGGAAATTCGTATCTTCGGAAATCTCCGCACGTGCTATCTTGACTTTCTTGTCACCCACATAGACCAGTCCTCTGTCAATGAGCTCTTTTGCCTTGTTGTTCGAAAGCCCTTTTTGCCGAGCCAATACTTTATACGCTTTATCTCTTGCCATTATTCTCTTTCTTTATTTTCTTATGTAATGTTCTATACAATTCACGGTTTTACTGTACCGTTTCACACCATGCTTCAAATTGCGGTGTCAAGGGGAAAACGACAATCTTGATCTTGCTGTTCTGCCCGCTTTTAAAGACAACCGCACTTTTGGGTACCTTAAAGCTTTTGGCAAGAAACTTTGCAAGCTCCTTGTTCGCCGCCCCCTCAACTGCCGGCGCCTTGATACGCACTTTCACCGCCTCATCACCGTACAGACCGCAAAATTCGTTCCTGCTCGTTGCAGGCTGCGCCTTGATGCGCAAACTTACTTCATTATCGTTGATTTCGTAAAACATTATCTGCCTTCCAATAGTGAAAGGATACCATAAATTTATATTTACCCTTTTTCATATTACTGATATGATCAAAATCATGGTTTCCACCCAAAATCTCCAGCAGGAAATACAAGCTGTTCAAGAAAAGACAAAAACTAAAGCAGTGTCTCAAGCTCTTTTACAATCGGAGATAGGTCAGTATGCCAGCGAAGGGTTGCAGGCTTGATCTGCCCATACTGAAGCAGCCTTCGCCCAAGGTTGGCAGGCTCGACAATGGCAATTCCCTCCACCGCTTCGAAAATGTCTTTCTGGTTGAAGTAGTGCGGGCCTGAGAGAATACGGCAGCCAAACTGCGCTGCCTCCGCAGCGTTATGACCGCCAACGGGAACAAAAGCACCGCCAAGTATCACAATGTCGCTGATGGCATAAATATTGACCAGTTCCCCCAGCGCATCCACAAGCGTCACAGTGCTTTCAAAGTCTGCACGCTGCGAGTAGCGGTGCCAGCTTACGCCTCTTTTAGCGGCAAAAGCTTCGACAAGCTGCGCCGCTTCCTCGAAACGCTCCGGGTGGCGTGGTACCACTGCCAGTTTCGCTTCGGGGTGTTCTTCTAAAAATGTCTCAAAGGCATCCAGCACTATCACCTCTTCACCCCTGTGTGTACTTGCAGCACACACCAACAAGCTGTCCGGTTTTGCAAAGATTTTCGTAGGCTTCGGAAGCAGAGCCAGTTTAATATTACCCGTAACCGTTACATTCTTTGCACCAAGCTGTTCCAGACGTACCTTGTCCTTGGGTGTCTGAGCATAAACTGTATCGATATGACGGAATATCTGCCGGTATAGCCATGCCATTTTAAGGTATTTTGGAAAAGAACGGTCACTCATACGCGCATTGATAAGCAGTGTTCGTGCTCCACGGTGTTTGGCCAAAGCAAAAAGCAGATACCAAAACTCAGCCTCCATCACCACCAGTGCCTTCTGCGGCCGCAACCAGCCAAAGAGCAGCGGTTCAAAGGGCAAATAACGGCTTTGCTTCGTATAGGTGTCGATAACACTTTTGCCTGTCTGTGTGGTCGTGGTCATTCTCAGCACCTTTCTGGGCAGCATCTCCACCAGTGGCGCAATAGCTTTAGCCTCTCCGAAACTGCATGAATGGAACCAGATACCGCCGGGCTTCAAGGGCGGATTTTTCCATAAAAAAAAGCGTGCAGGAATGGATTGTCTGTATTTTGGTTTAAAGGAGAAAAGAAAAAGAAAAGGGAGTGCAATGATATAGATGAGAATGGAAACAAAGGAATAGAAGAGAAAAAACAACTTATTCACAATGCCCCCAATTGAGCGCGAAGCCCTCATCTGAACGCTCAACACTGAATGCTGAACGCTTCTTTTTTACTATGCCTCTTCGGTAACGCTCTCGATATAGAGGATTCTACCGCAATGCGGGCAGTTGACAATTTCATCGGCCTTGATGACTTCCGAATAGGTTTTGTCATTGAGTTTCATATAACAGCCGTAACACGCCTGCTTCTTGACAGGAACGACTGCCGTATTGCCTGCCCAGACACGAATTTTTTCATAGAAGGCAAGCACTTTCTGCTCGATATTCCGGCTAAGTTCCTGACGTTTGGTGAAGAGTTCCGCTTTGGAAGCTTCAATGGCTTCTTTTTCCGCAGAAACCTCTTTATTCACCTCATCAAATGTCGCCTGAAGTTCGGCAAGTTTAGCCTCTTCTTCTTTCGCAAGTTCACGTTTGGTTTCGTTGATACCCTGAAGTCTCTCAATCTCTTCATTGGCGAAAGTCAGCTTCTCTTTGGCAATTTCTTCCTCAAGCTGCAGCGCTTTCATCTCTTTCTCAGTAGAGATCTCTTTGGCCTTTTTTGCATTGTCTGCAAGCTGATCGTTAAGTACTTTGATCTGCTCTTCAAAAGCTTTGATCTTTTCTTCGTTCTCTTCAATCTCTCTGTTAAGCTTGTCCAGCTCCGCCTGTACCGCATCGATCTTGCGCTGTACTTTGGCAATTTTTTTATCCGCGGCTTCAATCTGCGGGTTGTAACTGTCGATCGCTTTGTCAATTTTTGAAAGCTCTATCAGTTCTTTAAGATGTTTGTTCAATCTCTATCCTTTAAGGTTTTGAGGGGTGTTTCAAAGTGTTTCAAAATGAAACGGGTTTTTAGAATTCGCAATTATAGCCAAAATTGGTAAAACTTTC
>Ga0256829_1002282_pt1 | contig 14447 bp, 12 predicted proteins | sample 131447metaG_FD_185979 | JGI IMG/M metagenome (GOLD analysis project Ga0256829, IMG submission 185979) | Hydrothermal vent microbial communities from Lau Basin, Pacific Ocean - 131-447 | ecosystem: Environmental > Aquatic > Marine > Hydrothermal vents | place: Pacific Ocean: Lau Basin | collected...
AAACACTGAAAAATATATGATGGAACTTTTACAAAATGAAGAAAAAGTTGCTAACTTTTTTAAGCATCCAAGTATCGCTTATGCAGCTTCGTAATTATTGAGTTTATTTATTGGTGGAGTAATAAATTTTCATAATCATTTAAAGAAGAAAAATAGGAAATATTGATATTTAAAAACTCTTGAAGTTTTTCCAAATTTTCATTATTGAGTTCAATTGAAATAAATTCATTTTTATTAGATTTTTTATCTTCTGATTTTATATTTAATTTTGCTTTATTATGTGTTATAATCTTTTCAAGAGAAATTATATTTAATTTCTCTTCTTCTAAACGGACAGAAGGTTTGATTTTGGTAGTGGAGTGTATTCTATTATTGGCTTTAATAAGCCAAGAAGACAAATGAGCGTTTAAAAGCTCTTTGTCTATCTTTATTCCACTATTTTTTAATTTGGCTTTTAACGGCTTATAGAAATTATTTTTAAGATATAAATTAAACCTTTCTACTTTTCCTTTGGTTTGAGCTCTGTATGGTTTACACAGTTTTGGTATAAATTTGTAAGTTTTAGAAAAATCCAAAAATTTATCATTAAATCCGTGATTGTTTTTTCCGTATTTATCTCTTTTTATAACAACGCTTTTTAGATTATCATAAAGTATTGTCTGTGGAATTCCTCCAAAATATTCAAATGCGTTTATATGGCATTTTTGAAATGTATCTTCTTTCATATTATCTGTTATTTCCACATATGTAAATCTGCTATAACCTAAAATCATTACAAAGGCATATAAAGGATTTTTGCCACTTCTTAAAACTGTCCAATCACATTGAGCTTGAAATCCCGGTTTAGTTTCAAATCTTATTACTTTTTCATCTTTTTTAGGAAAATAATTTTCATAAAGCTTTTTTAAAAACATTTGTAAAATTCTTATTTTCCCTTTATATCCCATCTCTTTTATTTCTTCATAAATTACGGTTGAGGGAATTTTATCTGGAATGGCAGATTTGGCTCTGTTTTCAATATATTCTTTATAATCATCAAGTTTGCTTTTAAACTTTCTTTTTTTGTAAGGTTTTAAAAATTCTTCTTTTAATCTTTTAGAAACAGTTCTTCTGTTTAAGCCTGTTATTCTTGAAATTGCTCTTATTGAATAGCCCTGAGCTTTTAAATTATGTATCATTATATACTCCTCTTTGCTTATCAATTTTCAACCTTTCTTTTTTTAAGAAAGATTATCTTATTTTTAACTTTTACTGGAGCATTTTTTACTTGCACTTGTGGTGTATTTTATCATTGCGGGGGACAAATTCTAATATATTTAGTCCATATTAATGGCATTTTCAAGATAAGAAGAAACAAAATATTTATAGGATGCTACCAAAAATCTTACCTAAACTTACACCAAGAAAAACGTTTAAAAACCCTGGGAAGCGGTTAACACTCTTGCTTGAAAGTATTGAAAAATAGCAGTTTTGTGTAGAATTTTGACTTAGTGGCGGAGAGTGTGTCCTTCGTATTTCAGCTCTTTAATCCCTATATATAGGTAGTTTTTATAAATCAGATTTTGCTTTTTACCGCTAAATTTACCGCTATAAAATTATTTGTTTCTATTTGTTACAAGTTTTCTATTGAATTTCTTATTATTTTTTCAAAGCATTTATAATCAGCATTTTGCACACATTCAATAGCACATTTAAGATACTCTTCTTCACTTATATTGGAATAATCTATTACATCATATCCGGCATTTATAGCTAAAATATCGATAAACAATCTTATAATCCTGCCATTTAATTCATAAAAAGGATGTATAGCTATTAATTCACATTTATAATAAGCTAATTTTTGAATAAAAGCTTCTCTATCTAAATTTTTCAAATAATTATCTTTTTTTAACTCATCAAAAAGTTTTTCCATCTCTCGTTTAACATACATTCCCCTACAAAAAAGAGTATTACCTTTTGCGATATCCACATCTCTATAAACTCCCGCCCACTCATATAAATCCTGAAAAGTATTTTTGTGAAGACTAATAAAAAACTTTTCATTCAATTCAACATCAAATTTTTTAGCAAATTTATCATAAGCTTCAAGCAAAAGTAAATGTTCTATTTTTCTTAATTCTTCTTCATTTTTTATATTAAGTTTATTTTTAGGAATAGAAGTATTTGAATAGTAAATATCACTTATTTTAAATGTGTACTTTGACATTATATTTAGATTTTATCTCTTTTAATTTTTTTTCATTAAGACTGACTTTGTAACCTTCTAACCTCATCGAATGGTAAACTATCTTTTTTAATTTAGTTTTTTTCATAAGTTTCCTTTTATTTAAGGTTATATAATTATATCATAAAGCTATATATTTTTGCTTAGGCGAAATTTGTTTATCAGGTAAGGTCATTTGAATAAAACCTTTTTTAATCATTTTATCTAAAATCTCTTTTAAATATTTTCTATCTTTAATTCCGATATATTCGCTAATCTCTTTTCTGCTTCTTGGAATTTGGCAAAACTCTACAATCTTTTTCTCTCTTTCATCTTGTGGAGTAACTTGTGGGACGGCTTGTGGGGTATTCAGGGTTTCAAGTATAATATTTAGCATAAATTCAATAAAAGGAGTTGAATTTCCTATTTCAGTAGAATATTCTATTGCTTTGTAATACTCATCTTGATTTTCATAAATAAGTGATTCAATAGGTAAATATTCAAAAACGTTTTTCCAGTTATATAAAATCAATGTTTGCCAAAATCTACCAATCCTCCCATTTCCATCTACAAATGGATGGATAAATTCAAATTCAAATTTTCAAATTTTCAAGCCCTGACCCCTAATTTTATATGCATTTTATCTAAAATATGTTGATTATCTAGTTAAATGTTATTTTCTAAACTTAAATAATTGATTTAAATCTAAAATATTTATTAATTTCTTTTTAATTCTAAATAAAAAAATTCACTTATAGCTATAACGGTTGAGTTCACCTGCATTTTGAAGCACAGCGGAAAAATGTCAGGTGCAACAATTTGTTATACATTTTTTGCTCTATTTTTCTTAAAGTTCTCTGCCTGTTCAAAAATATCTTTATAAACCTCATCTCTTTCAACCGGTGGATAACCGTGTTCATCTAACAACAAAATTAAACCAACTTTTAGAGCAGATTTGATGTCTTCTCGCTTACTCCAATCAGGAAATCTCGCTTGTTCATCAACTAAGTCTTTAACGGCTTTTGCTAAGTCAATTAGTTTTTCCTCTGGATAACTAAAGTCATATTTGATGCACAACTCTTTCAAGATGTCATAAAATGCTTTTTCCTCAAAATCAATTCCCATCTCTTCACCTGCGGTAAATTCTTTCTGCACTTCCCAAATCAGGTTTGTTAAATGTTCTGCCATCTCTTCATAAACTTCACTACGCAAAACATCATCTTCTTTTCTTTCATTATATTTCTCAACTAAGGATTGCATTTTTTTGGAAAAATCTATCCCTTTTACTTTATTGACTTTTTTAATTTCTCCAATGGCTTTTGCCAAGAGTTGTTGAAGCAGTTTTATTTTAGTGTTTGGTAATTTTATCTTGTCGATTTTTGCCAAATAATCTTCATCAAAAAGGTCTTGTTCACTCTCTTTTTCATCTCCAAGTTTGAAAATTTCTTGTACGCCGTCACTTTCCAAAGCATCTTTTATCATTTCTCGAACTTTGGCATTCATTTGTGCCGTATCAGGTGCATTCCCTTTTGTAAGCTTAAAAACAATTGAGCGAACAGCCAAATAGAAGTGCGTATAGTCTCTTTCCTCTTGTGTTAATTGTTCACTACCTGCACAAATATCATATGCTGCTTTTAAACGCTTTACCAAACCCATAAAACGAGTTTCAAGCTCTTTGGTCAGTTGTACATATTCGGCAGCCATATTCAAAGTATTCAACTGCTCCAATGCAGAACCCTCAAAATATTTTGAATTGTCAAATTTGTGAAAGATTTTGGCTAATAAATCCAAATGGTTTCTAACCACAATGAGAGATTCTTGAATATCTTCAAAATTTTCTCTTTCTCCTTTGTTGTATTTGGCTAAAGCAAGGTTCATTGCTTTTTTAATTCCAATGTAATCAACAACCAAGCCTTTATTTTTTCCCTTAAACTTTCTATTTACTCGTGAAATGGTTTGAATTAAATTGTGTTGTCTTATTGGTTTATCAATATAGATAGTATCTAAAAACGGAACATCAAAACCAGTTAGCCACATATCCACAACAATGGCAATTTTAAAATTTGATTTTTCATTTTTAAACTGTCTGTCTAACTCTTTTCGATACTCCTTTGTACCCAATAAATCATACATCTCTTTTGGGTCGTCTTTACCTCTGGTCATTATCATTTTGATACGCTCCATTGGTTTGATTTCCCTCTTTTCTTTGTCGGTAAGTACAGCCCCTTCTTCTGAAACTTTTTTTTCTGCCCATTCGGGTCTAAGAGAAATTACATTTTTATAAAACTCATAAGCGATTTGGCGATTACTACAAACAAACATTGCCTTGCCTTTTACCGTTGCACCCTCTGAAACTCTTTTTTCATAATGCATTACAAAATCTTCTGCTAATTTTTGTAAACGGTCAGGGTCTCCCAAAATAGCATTCATTGTGGCAGTGGCTTTTTTGCTCTCTTCTATTTGGTATTCATTGGCTCCTGCCTCTGCCGCTTCTTCATAATATTTTTCAATCTTTTCCAATTCACTGTTATGCAAAGCAACTTTGGCAGCTCGTCCCTCATAAACAATTCTAACAGTGATTTCATCTCTTACCGATTCAGTCATTGTGTAAGCATCAACCACTTTTCCAAAAACATCTAAAGTAGCATCAATTGGTGTTCCTGTAAATCCTACAAAAGTTGCATTGGGTAAAGAATCGTGCAAATATTTGGCAAATCCAAAACTTTTTTGGACACCTTGAGATGTAACTTTTACTTTTTGGTCTAAATTGGTTTGACTTCTATGTGCTTCATCTGAAATACAAATTACATTGGTTCTTTTGGTTAAAAGCTCTGTGTCTTCTGTAAATTTGTGAATGGTGGTCAGGAAAACACCTCCACTTTTTCTATCTTGAAGCAAGGTTCTCAATTTAGCTCTGTTCTCCACACTTTTTACATTGTTATCGCCAATATAAATTTTGGCGTTGGTAAATTGACCTGAAAGTTGGTCGTCTAAATCTGTTCTATCGGTTATCAATATAATGGTTGGGCTTTCAAAATATTTACTTTTCATCAATAGACGAGTGAGGTACAACATTGTAAAACTCTTACCGCTACCGGTTGCACCAAAATAAGTGCCACCTTTTCCGTCTCCATCAGGTTTTTCTGCTTTTTTGATATTCTCGTATAATGCACGAGCGGCATAATACTGAGGATAGCGACAAACTATTTTTTCATCTTTTTTGGAAGTATCAGGAATATAGATAAAGTTCTGAATGATGTCTCGTAATCTGTTTTGATTGAGCATTCCTTGCACAAGTGTAAACATACTGTCGATTCCATCAACATCTTTTGCCAGCCCTGCTATTCTACGCCAAGCATAATAAAATTCATAAGGGGCAAAAAATGAACCGGCTTTATTATTTACACCATCACTTATTACACAAAAAGCGTTATATTTAAAAAGTTCGGGTATATCTCTTTTGTAACGAATGGTTAATTGCTCGTAAGCGTTGTGTATTGTGGCTTCTTCTCTAATGGCAGATTTAAATTCAAACACCACAACCGGCAAACCGTTTATATAGATTATGCCATCGGGGATCCGTTTTTCTGTGCCGGTTATTTCCAACTGGTTGACAAATTTATAGATATTGTGATTTTTACCGTATGTTACTTTTGGTTCGGCTACTATCGTATCCAAATCACGGCTTTGTGTTTGCGGTGGAAGTCCTGAGTAGTCAATGAGTTCTATGAAAATGTCCTTTTGACTTCGGTCTTCTCTTTTCAAGATAAACCCATCTGATAGCCAACGCATTATTTTTGTATTACTCTCGTAGAGGTCTGCCGATGAGAGTGCTTTGAGTTGCAAGATGATAGATTGGGCTTCTGTTTCACTCAGGCGTTCTTTTTCGTAACGATGAAGCAAATAGTTTTTTAAATCCTCTTCGATCAATACTTCATCATCTGCTCTGGAAATAGTATTACCTATGTAATGCGGAAAACCTTCATTTTCTAAAAGCTCTATAAAAGCCTGTTCTAATTTTGCTTCTGTGAATTTCATATTATTCTGTACAATCAATTATTTTCCATCCTTTGTCTTCATAATTTGAAATCTCCTCTGCAATATTTTCCTTTAATACAGCAAAACACAACAAATGAGTAGGTCGTGAAAAGCCAACATACATCATTTTTAGAGCCTGTTTATCATATTTTCCAGAGCATTTATGTTCTTGCATTAATAAAGGATTAGAATTTCTTTTTATAATTTTTTGTGTTTCATATACTGGTCGTTGATAAGCAGTCTCAACATACATTGTGGCACAATGTGTCTGTCCTTTTACAGAATGAACAGTTCCTATTTCAATATCATCAGATTGTATCTTTTCGCTTTCATTCTGCTTTGGTATTAGTTGTTCAAAATTTACACCAATAAAGTCATTTGTCTTTTCAGTTATTGCAATATCAAACCAGTTTGTGAAATCAGACTTGATAAATTCCTTTATATCATCATAAACATCTTCGTATTTATTGTCTGCAACTAAAGCGAATGACCATTTATAAAGTTTGCTTTTAAAAGATTCATAGTTAATTTCATTATTTTGAATGTGTTTTATCAGTTCTTTTTTCGTGTAGTATCTGTCTTTTTCTTCGCTTCGTATTTTTACTTTATATGTTTTGTCTTCAATTCTTAAAATATGAACTAAAGCATTTAAAATAGCTTTTCTTGCCACTTCTAATGTACTTTTATTCCTATCAAAATACTGCAAATATTCACTTAATGAGTTATATGTTTCTTTTACGGAAGAACTATCTTTTTTGTAGTCTTCAAATATATTTTCTAATCTTAATTTATCATCGTGGGCTTCACCGTCATCCCATTTTGCATTCCACCCAATTATTTTAAAACCATATTTTTCTCCTTCGGGCGTTGTGTCCAGATTAAATTCTTTAATTATTTCAATAAATTTGTTTTTCAACTGATTCTTAGTGTCTTTTTCAAATAATATTAAATGTGGTGGAATAGCTATGTCCAATTCTCTTTTCCCATTAACTATAAATCTTGGATTTCCATTTTCGTCTTGTTGCCTGTCAAGGGTAAAAAAGTTTACAATATCTGAGGTTTCTTTTGTCAAACGGTATGAGTTATTTAAATACATTACAGGGTTTCGTGGTTCCCAGTTTGCTTGTACTTTTACTTTTTTACCGGAATTGTATATTGATTGATTTATATCCCCAATTCTCTGGATAACGGTTGGGGATTCTTCTGAATAAAATATTTTGTCGATAATGTCTATCTGATATTTTTCCAAATCTTGCATTTCATCAATAAATACATATTTGAAACGCTTTTGAATAATATTTGCTAATTTACTCTGTTTTTTCAAATATTCATTTGCAATAAAATAACAATCATCATAGTGCAAGATTCCTTTTTTAATTAAATTTATTTTCATTGATTTAATAAATTTAAATACATTATCCTTTTTTGTTTTTGCTGTTTTTTCTTTTATCCATTTCTTAGGAATTTTTAATTTTAGTTCTTCATTTGAAACGCCTTCTGAAAGAATTATTTCATTATCTTGATTAAACCAAAATCGAGAATTAAAGAATATTCCAATATTATTATGTTTATAGTAGGAGATTTCACTATTAAAAGTTCTACCTATAACTCTTTCAATTTCTTCATAATATATCCTATCATCAATATGTACAGAAACACTACCCAAATACATCGAATAACAAGGTAAAACCAAAAACTTATTTACAAAACTCTGAACAGTACCGACAAAATTGGGATATTCAAATAAACCTGGAGCAACTTTTTTTAATTTCTTTTCTATTTCATTGACCGCTGCATTGGTATGAGATAAAACCAAAATTCCGGAACCGTCTTTAAAAGGCAAATGTTTTGATAAACAGTAAAGTTTAGCAAGTAAAGCAGTGGTTTTACCACTACCCGGCACAGCTAATAAATCGCAGGAACTCAAGCTCTTAATAAATGGAACTCGTTCAACAATGTCAAACTCATTTCCGTGTATCAGTAACTGCTCTGCTTCTTTAATATGTTCATCTCTTATTTCCATACTATACCCTGCAAGCGTGCTTTATAGCATCAATTATATATTTTAAATATTCATCATTTTCTTCAATTTCAAAAACTTCATTTGTTGATATTTTTTCAGCAAGTACACCAGCAATAGCAACCTTATCTATTGTAGTTGTTCCGGCTTTTTTTGCTAATTTATCAATAAATTTAGATTCAAATTCAGGCTTGAAACTATCATTATCTTTTTTAAATTCATCAGTTCCATTATGGATTTCAGAAACAGATTCTTTAAACAATTCCGAAACAGAATCGGATTTGTATAAACACCACTCTAATGTCCATTGTTTAGCAATAAATAATTTTACACTGCTATCGTTAAAATCAATAAAATTTGTTTTTATTTCATCTCTTTTGTTGTTTTCTTTTTCAGTTTCAAAAGTTCCATCATCTTTAGGTCTTATATCTAAATCGGTAACAACAGAAACGGGAATATTCAACTCTTTTCCATCATTGCGTAAAAATATTTTTGCAAAATGTAGATATGCCGTAGAACCTACATTTACTATTGATACTTCGTATTTAGTTAAGTCATATCCAAGTTTCTTTGCAATTTCTGGAATAAGTATCTCTTCTGCCCACCCTTCAACAATAATAACGCCTTTGGCAAAAAACAAATTTGATTTTGTTACATCCAAAAACCTTTCTAAAAATTTATAATTCTTTTTATCTAATTTAGTTTTATTATCACTTAGAGGATAGACATCACTGTTATTGCAAATTATCAAATTATTAATATCAACTTTGGATGCAAGATTTGGGCTGTGAGTGGTAAGGATAAACTGCACATCTGTTTCTTTTTGCAATGCTTCAATAACTTTCATTTGTGCTTGTGGGTGCAAATGAGCTTCCAATTCTTCAATTAGCCCCAATTTTAAACCATTCCAATCTTTTTTGAGGTGCAATAATTCAGTAGCCATATAAAGCCTGTTCATCGTTCCTAAACCAAGATTCTTAGCATCTTCAATTCCCAATGATATTTTTTCTAAAATCGTTTTTATTTCAGGTTCCGATAACTCTAAGTTTGAACTTATCGTCTCATCAATAAATGCTTTCAAAAAAATATCAACGACATCTTTTATTTGCTCTTTATTACTTTTTGATTCGCCCTCTTTTGAAGAATCATTAAACCAATTTTTTATTTTGTTATTTGTTTCATCAAGCCATTCTTCAAATTTGTGTCTTTCTCCATTTTCTTTTTTGAATAATTCGTGTCCTTGTAAGATTTGAGATAATCGAGAGTTCTTTTTGGCAATTAATTCACTGTTTGCATCTCGCAATGCTTTAAGATAGGTTGATTTTAAATATTCTCTTGCTTCTGCATTTAAAGAATATCCGTTTTCGTCCATCCCTGCTTTTACTTCGTATGGTAAAATTCTTTCGTTCTTTTGCTCAACTTGAAAAATCAAGCGTAAAATTGACTTATTATTTCCATCATCATCTTTGTGCCAGCCTAACCATTCTGTAAAGTTTTTTGCTTCTTCATCTTTTAAGGCAATAAAGATAATTTCGATGCGTAACTTATCAGAGTTATTATAGAAATCCTCCTTTTCTACTCTAATCCATTCATAAGCGTGTGTTTTCAGAACTAATTTTATAGCATCTATAATTGCACTTTTACCAGAATCATTTTCTCCAATAAGCACATTTGTGCCTGAATTAAAAGGGACAACAAGATGTGGTTTTGTTAAATCCCATTCATCGTTTCCGTATTTTCTAAAATTCCAAAGCCTGAGTTCTGATATATACATTACTTTATCCTTTTGCTGTCTCTTCCACAACCCCACGCATCAAAACAGGGCAAAGCGGTTTTATGCTGTTCTTCAACTGCTCATTTATCTTTTTACGAGTTTCTAATGTGTGATAAATGGTAACTATGGCTTTCTGTATTTTAATATCGGGAATTGGCAATTTTACATTGCACATATCGTCCCAATTAAATGTTTCTCTTGCACTACCCCAAGAGTGAAAACGGGCATATCTATCAATTTCTTTTCGCTTAAAAAACATTTGCAAGTATTCAGGAATAAGTTTTTTTTCATCTTTAACTCTAAAAACAATATGTATTGAAGAAATAATAATTGGTTTTTCATATTTTGATAAACAAACAACTAAAACTTTCTCATTATTAGTAGTTTGGACATAACCAAATTCATTATAATGAACAACTTTATAATTGCTTAGATTTTTCATATTTACTTTTCGACTCGGCGTTCTAAAATCTTTTAAAACACTCATTCCTTTAACAGAATTATATTTATTATTCGTATTCCGTTCATCAGATTGCTCGATATACTCCCCAAGCAATTTAGGTTCTTCTGTTTTGATTAAGTCTTCAATATAAGTATCACATATCAACTGCAAATCATTCAAACTCTTTTCATAAACTTTTTGGTTATTTAGTATGCCTTTGTATAGTGCTACATATTTTTTTTGAGTTTCTATGTCGGGTATTGGTAAACGAATGTCACCAAATTCTTCAAATGTTATACTTCCTCTAACACTACTAACACTAATAAATCCTAACCACCTATCATTTTCAGGTCTCATAAGCCACATCATTAAAAATTCTGGTATTAGTATCGTTTCATCAATAATCTCAAAAACATGGTAAGCTGGTGATATTAAAACAGCATCTTCATCTTTTTGAATAGCTACTGAAACTTTATTATCCCTACCCACCTTCATGAGAATTAAACCAAATTGTCCTTTTCTTACAATTTTGTAATTTGATAAATCGACTGTATTTGTATTAGCTATAGAAGGAATAAAATATTTTTCCATACTAAGTCCACAAACTTTTGTAACCGCCAAATCTTTATTCCGATTATCCACCAACCGTATATAATCACCCAAACGCTTATAACTACTCATCAGCATTCTCATCTTTAGAAGTTAACATTTTTGTAGAGGTATCAGTAAGCAATATTTTCATCTGGCTTATAGCAATCTGGTTGAGTTTTACCAAGCGCTCACTTTGCGGTAATCCGTCATTGATAAAAACAGCATTCAAATTTTCCAGATTGGCTAAACAAACCAATTGGGTAACATTGGCATAATCACGGATATTGCCTTTTTTGTCAGAGTTTTCTTCTCGCCACTGCTTAGCAGTTTTTCCAAAGAGTGCCATATTTAGAACAGCGGCTTCACTCGCATAAACAAAATTTATCTGCTTTTTATTAAGATTTTTGGGAATCAAATTTTCCTTGATGGCATCGGTATGAATGCGATAGTTTATTTTGGTAAGTTGCCGTTTTACGCTCCAGTCAAGCTCTTTGGCTTCTGATTCTTTAAGGCGTTGGAACTCTTTTACAATGTAAATCTGAAACTCCGGACTTAGCCACATCGCAAAATGAAAAGCTATGTCTTTGTGGGCATAAGTTCCGCCATACCTGCCTGCCTTGACAACCAATCCAATGGCATTTGTTCTTTTTACCCACTGACCGGCAGACATTATGAAACGGTTAGTTCCGGCTTCTTGTTCAATTACCCCGAATTCAGGGTAATTAAAATCCTTATTGTTGATTTTTTCCCAGATACCAAGATATTCAAGCGTATTCTTGTTTGTTATCCATTTTCCGATTAAGCCACTTCCTTCTTTGAAATTTGAAGTCATATCGGTAAGGCTGATGAAGTCTATATCATCATTTTGAAAGACCGTTATTTCGCTACCTTGTACGGTTATCTTTCTGTTTTTTTTGCTCATAATTCATAACCTAAAGTTTTAAAAGCATTTATGAGCTGCTCTTGCGATCGTTTCTCTTCTTCCAAAAGCTCTCTAAAATCTTTTTGAATTCGTTTCATTTCAGTATCAAAATCAATTCCACTGTCCCTATCGACAAATTCAATATATTTACTTGGCACAAGAGAAAAATCATTGGCTTTTATCTCGTCAAAATGTGCCGATTTACAAAACTCCGGAATATCTTTGTATGTTGTTTTATAATCTATCTGTTGCCAATTATGATAATTCTGTGCTACTTTTTCAATATCTTCTTCGGTTAGTTGCACATATTTTTTCTCATATTCACTTCCCCATCGCCTTAAATCCATAAATAAGATCTCTTTTTCGCGGTTGCGGTATTTTTTGTCTCTATTATTTATGTGGGCAGTTCTCTCTTTTTTGTTTTTATTGAGGATCCAAAGTGTTACGCTAATATCTGTTGTGTAAAATGTATTTCGTGGAATGATAATAATGGCTTCAACTAAATTATTCTCAATAAGTTTTTTGCGAATCTTATACTCTTCTCCACCACCCGACAAAGCTCCATTGGCAAGGATAAAACCTGCAACTCCATTTTCAGAAAGTTTGGAAACCATATTGAGAATCCAAGCATAATTGGCATTGCTTTTTGGTGGCACTTCATAACCCATCCATCTTGGGTCATCCAATAGTTCATTTTCGCCTCTCCAATCTTTCAGGTTAAAAGGTGGATTAGCCATTATGTAATCGGCTTTTAAGTCTTTGTGCTGGTCATTTGCAAAGGTATCTGCGTGTATTTCGCCAAGGTTTGCCGAAATACCTCTAATTGCCAAATTCATTTTGGCTAATTTATAAGTTGTCGGAGTGTTTTCTTGTCCGTAAATGGAAACTTCTTTTTTTGTTCCCTGGTGGCTTTCAATAAATTTTATGGATTGCACAAACATTCCACCTGTTCCACAGCAAGGGTCATAAATGATTCCCTTGTAGGGCTCTATCAATTCGGCAATCAAGTTTACAATTGTTTTGGGTGTATAAAATTCGCCTTTACCTTTTCCGCTACTCTCCTTTAGTGCAAATTTTCCCAAAAAATACTCATAGACACGCCCAATAATATCTTGACCACTGTCTTTAAGTGTATTAATATCATTGATAGTGTCTAATAATGAAGCCAGCTTTGTTTTATCTAAGGCAAGCCGAGAAAAGTAATTGTCAGGTAACGCACCTTTCAAGGAGGGATTGTCTTTCTCGATCGTATTAAGAGCAGTATCAATTTTTAGGGCAATATCATTTTGCTTGGCATTTTTGATGATATAACTCCAACGAGAAATATCTTCGAGGAAAAAGACATTTTTCATTGTGTAGAAATCTTTCATTTCTACATATTTTTCTTTACCTTCCGTAATCAGTTCTTTTCTGCGTTCTTCAAACTTATCACTGGCAAATTTCAGAAAAATAAGCCCCAAAACAACATGCTTATATTCAGCAGGTTCAACTGAGCCTCTTAATTTATCGCACGATTGCCAAAGTATCTCCTCCATAGATTTTTCTTTTATATTTTTTTTCTTTGCCATTGATGCTTGTTATTTCCTTTTGCTTATTTATGTTCTTAGTTTAGTTACTTGTGATGTATAACGGTTAAATTGAGAAATATTTGAGCCGTAGGGTCAAATATTTCTCTCCAATGATTTGTTATCTCATTCACCATAGTGAGACCACATTCGTAAAATCCTTACAACCTTATCGAATTCTCGAACTTGATAAACGACTCTATGCTGAATATTTATCCGTCTTGAGTATGCTCCTTTTAGATTACCGACCAATTTTTCATAAGGTGGTGGGTTTTGGAAAGGATTTTTTTTGAGTATTTCAATCAACCTTTGGGCTTTTATCGATAATCCAGCACTTGAAAGTTTTTTTGCATCTTTCAAGGCAAGTTTACTATAAAGAATTTTATATTCTACCACTGTATATCTTCACTAAATTCACTATCTGGAGCATTCATCGCTTCTTTTATGGAAGCAGTCATACCAGAAATAGAATTCAGATAAAGTGTTTCTTCAATAGCATTCCAATCTTCTTGCGAAATCATAACGACATTATTTCTTTTACCCGTAATCAAAATAGGCTCATGGGTTTGTGATGTTTCGTCCATTAAAGAGTAAATATTTGCTCTTGCTTGACTTACAGGTATAATTTTTGTCATAGTAAACTCCATATAAATTTTAACTATTGTACTGTTTTTCGTACGCTTTGTCAAGGGAGATAAAGCCCGTTCGAGAAAAAAAAGAAAAATTTGATGAAATTTGATGAAAAAGTAAGAAAAAAGCAGTTTTTTATATAAAATTTATCTGAAATCAGAGATATAAAATATAAAAATAAAAAAATAACCAGCAACCTTGCTAAAAACTTAGCATAAACAAGTGTTTTTGCTACTTCATAAGTTGAAGCATTTACGAA
>Ga0256829_1002283_pt1 | contig 14444 bp, 11 predicted proteins | sample 131447metaG_FD_185979 | JGI IMG/M metagenome (GOLD analysis project Ga0256829, IMG submission 185979) | Hydrothermal vent microbial communities from Lau Basin, Pacific Ocean - 131-447 | ecosystem: Environmental > Aquatic > Marine > Hydrothermal vents | place: Pacific Ocean: Lau Basin | collected...
CGGTTTTCAAATGCATTTTTAAGATAATGTTCTGCTTTTTTATGTTTGGAAGCAAGAAGCAATCCAGAGGTTTCCATGTCGATTCTATGTGTTGCATTGGCATGATCTCCTGCGATGTTTCGTACTTCATCCAACATAGAGTATGGTGTTGACATGGTATTGGGATGCACCAATATTCCAGAGGGTTTTTCAAAAATCATAAAGTCTTTTGTTTGAAATATTGGACGTTGGTTTGTGCCTTTGGGACGAAAGAAAACCATCTCTACATCCCCTTTGATTTTGGCTCCTGTATAGGTCATGGATTTGCCGTCTATGAGTAAGCGTCCTTTTGCGATATGTCTTTGAGCTTGTCCTTGGGTGTAGTTTAACGTACGCATTACATAAAGAAACGCAATGGTTTCTTCTTCAATATGGAATTTCTCTTTCACAAATGGCATATTTTGCTTACCTCTTTATAACAGCTTTTAGGATAGAATTCTAGCATAAATTACAGATAGATAGGATGTACTATGGTAGAAAGATATGCTAGAGAAGAGATGGCACAACATTGGACACAGTATGCAAGATATGCAGCGTGGTTAGAAGTAGAGAAAGCGGCTGTAAAGGCATGGGCAAAACTTGGGAAAATCCCTCAAGAGGATGCAGACAAGATTGTAAAAAATGCAACCTTTTCAGTAGAGCGTATTGAAGAGATTGAAGCGATTACAAAACATGATCTTATTGCTTTCAATACTTCTGTCTCAGAGAGTTTAGGTGAAGAGTCAAGATGGTTTCATTACGGAATGACCTCTTCAGATGCTGTTGATACAGGTGTTGCACTTCAGATGAAAGTTTCATTGGAAATCATCATTGAAGATGTTAAGATGCTTATGGAATCCATTAAAAAAAGAGCGTATGAGCACAAGATGACTTTGATGGTAGGACGTTCACATGGTATTCATGGTGAGCCTATTACTTTTGGTTTAACACTAGCTGTTTGGTATGATGAGATGGCGCGTCATTTGACAAACCTTGAACAGACTATGGATGTGATTGCTGTAGGTCAGATTTCAGGTGCTATGGGTAACTTTGCGCATGCCCCACTAGAACTTGAAGAGTATGCGATGGCAGAGCTAGGGCTTAAACCTGAGCCTTGTTCAAACCAGGTCGTACAACGTGACCGATATGCAAGATTGGCAACATCCCTTGCAGTAATGGCATCATCTATAGAAAAATTTGCTGTACAGGTAAGACATTTGCAAAGAACAGAAGTGTATGAAGCGGAAGAGTATTTTGCCAAAGGTCAAAAAGGTTCTTCGGCTATGCCTCACAAAAGAAACCCGATTCTTACAGAAAATATCACAGGTCTTGCACGTATGATAAGAGCCTACGCCAACCCTGCTATGGAAAATGTAGCCTTGTGGCATGAGCGTGATATCTCTCACTCTTCTACGGAGCGTTTTTGGTTGCCAGATGCATTTATTACCGCAGACTTTATGCTGCATCGTATGAATTCTGTGATTGCAAACCTTACAGTCATGCCTGAGAATATGATAAAAAATCTTAATCTTACAGGTGGACTTGTCTTTTCTCAACGTGTACTACTTGAGCTTCCTTTAGCTGGGGTGAGCCGTGAAGATGCCTACCGCATTGTGCAACGTAATGCGATGAAAGTATGGGAAGAGATACAACAAGGCAAACCGTCAACCAATGAGAAGGGTGAGTCACTCTACCTGCAGTACCTGCTTGCAGATGAAGAGCTTAGAGAGTCTCTCTCCCAAGAGCAGATAAGAGAGTGTTTTAACTATGATTACTACACAAAAAATGTAGATGCCATCTTTAAAAGAGTATTTCAATAGGTTTATTGCACAGCATTTATGCGGGAGTTTACTCAGTCACTTACTTGTACGTAAGCTCCTTCGCAACAACCCACATAACTACTGCACATTAAACCTATTTATTGAAGAACTTAATAGTACTTTCTTGCCTATATTTTTTTATAAAAAACTTTAATATTTTCACAACACCCCACCCACACAGTCTTTCCAAAACTATCACCAAATCTTATAAATAAGATGTTTAAAAATGATACAATATTTCAAAAAAAGCCAAGGTAAATTTGAGTAAAATCGGGTTTATTAACGACCTTATAAAAAGGTATTTTTTAGCTGCAAAGGACGGGGAAATGATACGAGTTGTCAAACGAAATGGAAGAGTAGAGACATTAGATGTTACCAAGATACAGAAATATACATCTGCTGCAGTAGAGGGATTGGTACGTGTAAGTCAGAGTGAGCTCGAAGTAGATGCAAAGTTACAGTTTCGTGACATGATAACCTCAGAAGAGATACAGACAACACTTATTAAAACAGCGGTTGACAAGATAGACATTGACAGGCCAGACTGGACATTCGTAGCTGCGAGACTTTTTCTTTATGACATTTATCACAAAGTGACAGGTTTTACAGGCTATAACCATTTACGTGAGTATTTTGAGCGTGGTGAGAAAGAGGGACGTATTGTTCTTGGACTTAAAGAGAAGTATGATTTGGATGACCTTAACGAATACATTAAACCTGAGCGTGATTTACAGTTTACATATCTTGGTATTAGAACGCTTTACGATAGATATTTGATTAAAGACCGCAAAGGTGAGCCTATAGAACTTCCACAGCAACTCTTTATGGGTGTTGCGATGTTCTTGGCACAAAATGAATTTGACTGTCAAACATGGGCGAAGAAGTTTTACGATATTTTGTCCAAATTTGAGGTAATGGCAGCTACGCCTACACTCTCAAATGCACGTACACCAAGACACCAACTTAGTTCTTGTTATATTGGTTCGACTCCTGACAACATAGAAGGTATCTTCGATGCTTACAAAGAGATGGCATTGCTTAGTAAGTTTGGTGGTGGTATTGGTTGGGACTGGACACAGGTACGTGGTATGGGTTCATTCATTGATGGACATAAACATGCAGCAGGAGGAATTATCCCTTTCCTTAAAATTGCTAATGACGTTGCTATTGCTGTTGATCAGTTAGGCACACGTAAAGGGGCTATTGCTGTGTATGTAGAGCCTTGGCATGTGGATATTCGGGATTTCCTTGATTTAAAGAAAAACTCTGGCGAGGAACGTCGTAGAGCACATGATCTTTTCCCTGCTATTTGGCTCAATGACCTCTTTATGAAAAGGGTAGAGGCTGATGAAATGTGGACGCTTTTTGATCCTTTTGAAGTGACAGAATTGACAACACTCTATGGCGAAGCATTTGAAAAGCGATACATTGAACTTGAAAACTCTAGTGATGAAATTACAAGAGAACGGGTCTCGGCAAAGAACTTGTGGAAAGAGATGTTACGTTCTTACTTTGAAACAGGCAATCCTTTCTTGACATTTAAGGATACAGCCAACAAAGCAAACCCTAACAAGCATGCGGGCATTATTCGATCAACAAACCTTTGTACAGAGATTTTTCAAAATACAGCTCCCAATACCTATAAAATAAGATTTACATTTGAAGATGGTACAACAGAGGCATATGATGAAAATGAGATGCTGACTGTTGACAATGGTACAACAAAACCTGCCAAAAAAGTTACAGCACTTGACAGTCTAAATGGCAAACAAATCTGGATTGTGGATAAAGAGAAAACGGATGGTGACACAGCTGTATGTAACCTCGCCTCTGTGAATCTCTCTAAAGTGAATACCAAAGAGGATTTAGAACGTGTTGTGCCTATTGCTACGCGTATGCTTGACAATGTGATAGATTTAAACTTCTATCCTTTGGCAAAAGTAAAGAAGACCAATGAGAAGTCACGCTCCATTGGGCTGGGTGTCATGGGTGAAGCACAAATGCTTGCAGAAGCAGGCATAGAGTGGGGAAGTCATGAGCACTTTACCAAAATTGATGAAGTCATGGAGTCTTTTTCTTATTATATCATTAGAGAGTCCAGCAACTTGGCGCTTGAAAAAGGGGCATATCCTAATTTTGAAGGTTCTGACTGGTCAAAAGGTATTTTACCTATTGACAAGGCAAATGAAAATGCTTGTAAACTGGTTGACAGAGGGGGGCTCTTTGGTTATACCCATGACTGGGCAGCATTGAGAGAGAAGGTCAAAACAGACGGTATGCGTAACGGATACCTTATGGCGATTGCACCTACCTCTTCTATTTCTATTTTGACAGGTACGACACAAGCCATTGAACCTGTGTACAAACGTAAGTGGTTTGAAGAGAACCTCTCTGGACTTATTCCTGTGGTCGCACCTAAGCTGAGTGCAGACACATGGGCGTACTATACACCAGCGTATGACCTCGACCAAAACATTTTAGTCAAAGCAGGTGCGATTCGTCAAAAATGGCTAGACCAAGGACAGTCGCTTAACATCTTCATTACCCTTGACAGAGCAAGTGGTAAATACCTTAATGAGATTTATATGAATGCGTGGAAGTTTGGATTGAAGTCGACATATTATCTACGTTCTCAGTCACCTGAGTCAAATAATGATGTTGAGGATCGTTCACAAGAATGTGTTGGTTGTCAATAATACCTTTATTTCTTTGTTGATGCAACAAAAGAAAAAAACGAACCCAAAAAAAGAAAATGCAAACTGCTATCGCTGAAAATTGAATATTACTTGAATCAAATTTTATAGGCTAAATGTATTGTCATTTTTCCTCATTTCATCTCTGAGGTGGAATGCAGACTTCACTTCAAATTTCAAAACAACTACAATTTATCGCTAGATGAAAGAAAAAACTAAAATAACGCAAAAATTCTGATATGCACCCCAAGGGCACTTCTTCTCGTTGGCCAGGGCGCATTCCACGCAGAGCATGGGAACGAGCCTTTATTGGTAAAAACGTTGTTTAGACTATCTAACACGCAAAATAAGCTATTTTAAACTCTTTTTTAACCTTTGGTATGGAAAATAAAATAAAAACGCTTATTTTAGCAGGTAAAATGAGCACATTTTGACGAAGAAAGTCATACTTTTATCATTCACCTGTATATAATTGTCTTGGTCTAGCAATTTTAGATGTTTCATCTTTTTTAAATTCTATCCATTGGGTTATCCATCCCACTGTTCTTCCTATAACAAAAATAGGTGTGAACATAGATTTTGGTATTTGCAGTGCAGTTAAAATGATGCCTGTATAAAAATCGATGTTTGGGTAGAGGTTGCGTGAAACAAAATATTCATCGTTTAGGGCTATCTCTTCTATCTTTCTTGCGACTGCCATAAGTTCTGTGTCTAGTCCTAGCTCTTCTCTTAATTCATCTTGTAAACCTTTGAGGATTTTGGCTCTAGGGTCAAAGTTTTTATACACTCTATGTCCAAATCCCATGAGTCTAAAGTCATCTTTTGGATCTTTTGCTTTTTCTATAAAGGCTTCTACTTTATCGACAGAGCCTATATGTTCAAGTTGTGCGATGACTGACTCATTGGCACCACCATGTGCACGTCCCCAAAGTGCAGAGATACCTGAGCTTATGGCTACATAAGGGTGTGCTCCTGTAGATGCCACACCACGTACCACTGTGGTAGAGGCATTTTGTTCGTGGTCTGCATGAAGGGTGAATATAGTATCTAAGGCACGCACTTCTACATCTTTTATGTCTTCGTGACCGTTGGCACAAAGGTGCATTTTGCCTCCAGGGTAGGCACGCATCATAGTGAGGAAGTTTTTTGTAAAACTCAAATCAATGTCTGGCTCAATGAAGGGGATGCCCAAAGAATGACGGTAGGCAAGGGCAGCAATAGTAGGAATTTTGGCAATTATACGGTGTGCCATCTCAAGATATTCGTCTTCATTTTCTATGTCTAAATGCTCTTGATAAAAAGAGGCTAGGGCTGTTACGGCAGCCGAGAGGGTTGCCATGGGGTGTGCATTGTCAGGAAAGGCATCAAAAAGATGCTGTAAACCTCTATGTAGGAAAGAACGGTGGCGCAGTTCCAAGTCAAAGTTGAGAAGTTCTTCTTTGTTGGGGAGGTGTTTGTTGAGGAGTAAGAAGCATGTCTCCAGATAGCTGTGGTGTGTTGCTAGGTCTTTTATGGCTATGCCTCTGTATCGCAATTCTCCTTTTTTGCCATCAATAAAAGTAATGGTAGAGTTACAAGCAGCAGTCGATTTAAATCCTGGGTCATAGGTAAACATACCTGTATCTGTGAAGAAACTTTGTATATCAATAACAGAAGGACCTCTTGTACCTTCTAAAATGTTATAGGTGTAGCTTTCGTTTGTTTGATTGTTGGTGAGGGTTATAGTGTTTTTGTTTGGCATGATAGTATCCTTTTTGGAGGTATCTAATTGTGCCTAGTATAGCTTAAGAGTGTAGAATGTATGTGTAGGATAGGCAAGAATGCCATCTTACGTTAGGTCTTTTAAGAATTGAGCTTCATCAAAATCAAGCCCTAAATGTTCAACAATCTCACGCATATCTCTCTCTGCATTTCCTAGGCATGACGTTGCTCCAGGGCTGGGTGTCATATTGAAGATAATGCCATTTCCTGGATTAATGGAGGCTTCTCCGAGCATGAGTTTTTCTTTTTCTTTGTCTAGAACCTGTGGGCGTACACCTCCAAAACCTTTGGCATAATGAATATCATCGACACTTAAAGAAGGCACAATCTTTCTGGCATCTTTGACAAAAAGTGCTTTATTAATGAAGGGTACTTCAAAAAGGAAGTTTTTGAAAATGTAGTTTCGAATATCACTATCTCTCAGTAAATCCCAAAATATTTTGACAATATGAAAATCAAAATTGAGTGTTTTTAAGAAATCGAGATATGTCCCTGGTTTGTAACGTTCAAGTTTTGGTAGCATGAGTGCAGTAGGACCAAAACGTGTTTTACCTTCTGCTAAAATGTCAGGATCTCCATGTAGTGCGGCAAAGGGGAGTTTATTGTTTTGTACCATATAGACTTTTCCGTTTAAAAAATGCGCGTTTGTCATGTAGAAACTCCCTGCCATAGGCAGACAACCCATATGCTTACCATAGCCCATGCGATGCGCTAAAAAGAGTGAGTGTGCACCAGCATTGACTACCACAAAATTGGCAGTATAGATATGCCCATCTTTGCAGTATATTTCAAAGGGTACGTTCTTTTTTTCATAAATGTCAACGACTTGTGTATTGTAAAAAATATCTGTAGGAATAGAGGTTTTTTGTGCCTGTTCTACTAAAGCTTCAGACATGGCACCGTAGTCCACAGTAGTATATTGGGTGTTTGTTCCCATAGCAACAATGGGCTCTGGACGGACTTTGGTTTGGGCTTTGTCTAGGTAAACAATTTTGGGTTCAAGTGTTTTAAGTTTTTCAACATCCCAGAGTTCAAGATAGGGAAAAAGTGTTTTAAATTCGTGGTAACGGTGTTCTATAAAGTGTACCTCTTTTTCTCCCACACCCAGTGCCATTTTTTGATGTTTGAACATAATTTTGTCTTGGAGGTTGTATTGGAGACAAAATTTTTCTACCATTTTGGCAGTACGTTTTGTAATTTTAGCTTTTTCAAGCGTGTAGTTTGTCTCAATATCACCTATGTGGATGGTTTGAGAGTTACTTGTACCTTTAGAGTTGAGTGTAGCAAGTGAGGCATATTTTTCAAGCAGACAAAGGGATTTGACATTAGTATATTTGGCAAGTTCATAAAGGAGTGCGGTGCCTGAGATACCACCACCTATGATGAGTACTTCATAATGATTTTTTTTCATTTCTTTGCCTTTTTTAGAGTGCTTTGAGCTGTTGAGCTATATTCTGTGCAACCATTTCGTAATTTTTTACTTCGAGTAGGCGTTGTTGTCCTTTGGCACCAATGGCAGCTATCTCTTCGTGACTTAATGTTAAAAGATAGTTGAGCTTATTGGCAATTTCTTGTGTATCAAAATCACAAAACCATGCGTCTATATCATCTGTAAAAATAGTAGTAGTATGTGATGAATGGCTCATTAGAGAAGGCACACCAGAGGTGTAGTAGTCAAAAACTTTGACTGGGGTTGACGTGCTATAAATAGGAATATCAGGTAGAAGGGCAATGCCTATGTCTGATGCAGCTATAAGCGACAGTAGGGCATCTTTTGTTTTGGCATTATAGAGGTGAATCTGATTACGTATAGCAGGGTAGTGTTCTAGGAGCTTATAGGCAAATGCGACATCTCTTGTGGAAATAGAGAGTTTCCATGCTTTATTTTTGAGTAAATCAAAGGCATCTAGTATAGTCTCAAAAGAGCGTAATTTGTCTAGTGTACCGACATACACAAAGTGTATTGTCTCTTCTTTATGTTGTTGATGGGGGTGTAGGGCTTCAGGATTGATAGCAGGAGGACAAAGGATGGTAGGAATGTAAACATGGGGAAGATAGTGTTTGTGCATACGTGCAGAAGTAGGTAAAAATGCATCACAATTGTTGATGATTTTTGTCTCTTTTTTTGTTTGTATAGCATGTATGCAACGATTTAAAAACTGGTTTTTCCCCTGTGCTTCTTCGCATTTTATCTGCACCTTTCTTTTTGGGAAAGAGAAGCGGTAGAGTGCTTTGTACCCATAAGTGTCTCTGTACTTTAGGACATATTGCATGAGCTTTATGTTGTTGCGAACCATCACAAAATCATAGCTGTATATATCTATTTGATTACAGGAGAGCTCTTTGAAAAGTATGTTTTTGTATCTGCTGGGCACGATGAAATGATGGTTTTCTTTACAGGTAAAATCTGATTTAAACTCTGTAAAATAGACAATATCAACATGTATATATTTTTGTAGATAGACTTCAAAGAGCGGTGCGATGAACGAGTGATCTACATACTCCTCTTGGTCTGTGATATAGAGTAATTTTTGCATACTGCACTCCTTATAGTGTATTATATCATGGTGGTGTTGACTGAGTGTGTAGTTTATTTTAAACATTTGGTTACTTTATGAGGGGGGTGATAAATGAGAAAAGAGACTATGTAGATAATTTTAGTACAAAATTTGGGGAGAGTAGCTCTATTTCACACTTATTACACAGTAAAAGCATATACTTGCAATTAAGAAAGCTTTAAAGAGGTTCTCTCCCCTCCCTTTAATTCTCTTTGGCTTTCTAGGCAACTTTTCACCGATATATACCTTTTTCCCTATTGAGGTATTCTCCTTCAAATAATCCCTTATCTGAAAAGTTGTCTATATTGAGGTTGGAATTAACACTTTGCTAACACGTAGTGTTGTATTGTAACGCTAAGGAAGTTTCAGAAGATTGTTTTCCCCTCCCATTAGCATGCTCTGAGACTTCCGAAATATAAGATTTCTTATAGTTATCCTCCTCTTTAGATTATGATTTCCTAGCTAAAAATCAGCGAAAATGTGTATAATGTTTTGTATTTAATCGATAAAATAGCATCAAGGTGGAAAGAGATGATACGTAAAAAGATTTATAATCCAGATTCAGAAGAGACAACGAGTGAACGTAAGATATTCGGGGGAGATCCTACAGGGATTTTTGAACTCAATGACATTAAGTACCAGTGGGCATATAATCTATGGGAGATGATGCTGAACAATACATGGTTCCCCAAAGAGGTAGATATGACTCGTGATGTCAATGACTATAAAAATCTAACTGATGCAGAGAAGCAGGCATATGATAAGGTGCTTGCACAGCTTATTTTTATGGATTCGTTGCAAACCAACAATATTATTGATAATCTTAATCCATTCGTCACCTCCCCTGAGGTCAACCTTATTTTGGTACGTCAGGCATTTGAAGAAGCATTGCATTCACAAAGTTATGCGGTAATGGTGGACAGTATTTCTACAAACTCACAAGAGATTTATGAGCTTTGGAGAAGAGATATGAAGCTTAAGAATAAAAATGATGCTATTGCCAGAGTCTATGAAGAACTCTCCCATAATCCAAGTGATGAAAATATTGTCAAAGCGATGTTTGCCAATCAGATCTTAGAAGGGATTTACTTCTATTCAGGTTTTGCATATCTTTATACGCTTGCACGCTCTGACAAGATGTTGGGAACGGCACAGATGATACGTTTTATACAAAGAGATGAGGTCACACACCTCCTGCTTTTTCAAAATATGATTAATTCGACAAAAAAAGAGCGTCCTGAAATCTTTACCAAGGCATTTGAAGAAGAGGTTTATGAGATGTTTAAAGACGCAGTAAAACTTGAGTGCGAGTGGGGTTCATATATTACGCAGGGGCAGATACTGGGGCTGACTGATGATATTATTGAGCAATATATCAAATATCTTGCGGATAAAAGACTGCATGCAGTAGGTATGGAGCCACTTTATAACGTTGAACATCCCATTAAGTGGGTTGACAACTTTTCTCAGTTTAATGACCAAAAAACAAATTTCTTTGAGGGAAATGTTACCAATTACTCCAAAGGCAGTCTGGATTTAGATGATTTTTAGGAGAGGCTGATGCTAAGTAAGCCAAAAATACTTGAAGTTGTCACTTTACAACTTCCTACCCATATGCGCTATCAGGAAAATCTTGATACGCTTCTTTCCTACCTAGAAATCCACAGAGACAAACGTATTGTAGTTGCTCCTGAACTCTTCTTGACAGGGTTTGATTATGCCCATATGGCAACAGCAGCCAAATTCTCTGCCAATGCACTTAAAACACTGAAAAGAGTGATAGATGAACAGGTTGTTGTGTTGACACTCATTCTTGAAGATGGAGAAGATTTTGTCAATCAGGCAGTGGTTATTCACAAGCATAAAATTATTCATAAGCAAGAGAAGATAAAACTCTTTAAACTGGGAGATGAAGACCTCTATTTTAAAGCGGGAAAGAAGAAAAAGGTAAAACCGTTTGTTTTGGATGGTGTAATGTATGCTTTACTTATCTGTTTTGAGTTACGTTTTAAAGAGCTGTGGAAACAGATAGAGGGAGCGGATGTAGTGCTTATCCCTGCTCGTTGGGGAAAACCCCGTAAAAAGCATCTTGAAGTCCTCTCTGAAGCATTGGCAGTGATGAACCAATGCTATGTGGTACTCTCCAATGCTTCGGACATAGAGATGGCGGCTTCTTCTGCCATTGTTTCTCCTACGGGCGAGGCAATCAGAGATGATAAGCAAGAAGCAATAGAAGGCACGATAGACTTTCGTGAAATAAAAAAAATGCGTCGCTATATTGCGATGGATTGATGGAGAGTAATATGCGTCAAGCAAAAATGATATTGGGATTATGTTTAGGAGTATTGTGTCTTCATGCCACAGAGTTGTCACAAGAGATGAACAGACAAATACAAGCATGTAAAAACGGACAGCCCAAAACATGTTTAGATGTAGGGATTGTATTGACAACAGGTGAGAATGCTGAAGATCAGGAGAAAAAAGATTTAGGGCTGGAGTATTTGCGACTTGCTTGTAGCTATGGTGAGACCAAAGCTTGTGATGTCTTGGGGGAAAACTATTTTAAAGACAAGCATTTTCTTGCCGCAAAACCATATTTTGAATCGGCGTGTAAACGCAATGTTGTTACCGCCTGTACAGGCTTAGGTACGATGTACAGAGATGGAGATGATGTAAGACAAAGCGATGTGTTGTCCCGAAAGTATTATGAGAAGGCTTGTGATTTGGGAGATAAAGACGCCTGCATTAATGTGGCTATTATGTACAGAGGAGGCTTCGGGGTTACACAAAGCCGAAGCAAAGAGAAAGCATACTATAAAAAGGCCTGTGATGCTGGAAGTAAAGTAGGCTGTTCAAGTTTTACCAGAATGGATAACAAAGACAAAGGCATAGAAGAGCCAGGACTATGGGAGAGATTTAAAAACCTTTTTTAACGAGATTTTAGATAGAATGCCGCATATTTAAGGGCATGTAGTGTTGTGCTTAAGGGCTTTGGAGACGGTAGTATATGATAAAATCAAGACAACGACAAAATCTTGTTGAACAGATAGAGAAAACATTTCCTTTGGAAGCACATGTAAAAGAGGCGTTTTTATCTGTTGACAGAGAAACGTTTGTGCCTGCGCAGTTTAAACATCTCTCTTATAGCCTCGATGCCCTTCCTCTTGCGGCAAGACAATGGATATCTTCTCCCCTTACTGTAGCAAAAATGACACAGCATCTTGAATTAAAAAATGTGGATTCTGTACTTGAAGTAGGGTGTGGTTCAGGGTATCAGGCTGCTATCCTTTCCCAGATATGCCGTAGGGTCTTTACCATAGAGCGTATTGATACACTTATGAAAGAAGCGAAGGCACGATTTAGTGCATTGGAAATGCACAATATCTTTCCGCGTTTTGATGACGGGCAGCGTGGATGGAAGCAATATGCCCCCTATGAACGCATACTTTTCTCTGCTACAGCCAAAGAGGTACCAGAAATACTGTTTGAACAGTTGGCGGAGGGAGGTATCTTAATTGCACCAATAGAACAATCTGAAAATTATCATATTATTACCCGTTATTATAAAAAACATGGACGTATTACTTCTGAGACGATAGAACCGTGTCTGTTTGTTCCTGTATTGGATGGCACACAAAAGTAAAACAGAGCTCTTGATGCGCTGTCAACCTTTCATAAAACTTATGCTATGATTTACAAAAACATAGGGATAGATATGGAAAAGTTGATGAAACCTGCGGAGTATGCGCAGGAGTTAGGGATTTCAAGACAGGCAGTGTATGCGAAGATAAAACGCGGTATTTTGACAGCAAAAAATGTAGAGGGAAAACTTTACATTGTGGTTGACAAAACAGAACAAGACCAGCAGGTAAAAACTATAAAGAATCCAGTATCTAAGCCAAAAAATACAGCCACATTGAATAAAAATGAACAGAAAGAGTACCAATCTCTTCTTGCTGCAAAGGATGAGACTATTTCTGTGCTTAAGGGAACAGTGAAAGATCTTAAAAAAACAAATAAGCAAATCTCTACTACGCTAAAAGGAGAGATAGATTTGCTTAAAGAGGCTTTTCATGAGATGCGCTCTTTATATATTATGCAACTTGAACAAAAGCAGTCAAATTCTCAAGAGGTGATAGAAGTAGAAGAGGAACTTCCTTCCAAAGAGGAGATGCCCGAAGGTAATTGGATAGGTTTAAAGAAGTTTTTTAAAATGCATAAAATAGTCAAACAGAAGCATCAGGAAAAAATAATAAAACGTCTGAATAAAGCTTTTAAAAACAATGATGTCCGGATGATGAATATCGGAGGGAAACTTAAACTTAATGCAGATGCACACTATAAGGATATTGTAAAATAATGCAGATTTTTAAAGATTTTTCAAAAGAGTATAGTCTTTTTTTAGCCATTATTTCGTACTTTGGTATTACCCACTTTGAAGATATTTTGGTGCATAGTACTGTTGGGAATCTTTTGGGATTTGTTGTGCTGTTTGTTGTGATTATTTACTCGGCTATGTCTGTAGCACATCATGCTGAGATGTTGGCAGAGAAGTTTGGCGAGCCTTATGGTACGCTTATTCTTACTATCTCAGCAGTGGTGGTAGAGATAGTCATTATTGTCATTATGATGATGCATGCGAGTAGCCCTGTCTTAGCCAGAGATACGATTTATTCTGCTATTATGCTTGATATTAACGGACTTTTGGGTGTCGCAGCCATTATTGGGGGGATTAAGTATGGCGAACAGCCCTACAATGTTGACTCTTCCAACTCTTATCTTTCTATGTTGCTTGTTGCCATTGGTATTGCTATGGTATTGCCACATTTTGTCAATGCAGCACATCATGATATGTTTATGTTGTTTAATGTTGTAAGCTTTGTGTTGCTTTACATTGTGTTTACACGTATCCAACTTAAATCTCATAAATATTTTTTTGAATATGAGGGGCAAGATGGATGTGAAAATGGGCATTGTGCCGAACCTAAGGAGATTAATGCATGGTACCATGTGTTTAATTTGGTTGTCTCGATTGTCATGGTTGGTATGCTTGCGGAAATATTGTCTCTATTTATGGGCAATACTTTAACACATTTTGGTTTGCCTTTAGCCATTGGTGCTGTGGGGGTAGCTGTTATCTCTGCTGCTCCTGAACTTATTACCGCAGTACGTGCTGCTGTGGATAATCGTATGCAAACAGTCATTAATATCGCACTCGGTGCTTCTTTGGCAACGATTTTGCTGACTATACCTGCTGTTATTCTTGTGTCACGTTATTATGGCTTAGCATTGAACCTTTCTTTAACACCGTTACAAGGTGTTATGTTAGGATTAACACTTTTACTTAGCATGGTGAACTTTAGTGATGGTGAAACCAATGTTCTCGAGGGATTTTTACATTTTATTTTGTTTGTTGTCTTTGCTTTTTTGTTGTTTGTATAGAGCGTAACTCTTGTTCGTGGGAGCACCAAGGATGCAAAACACAGAAGTAGAGATAAAAATCATCATCGTATAGCCCTTTCGTAATCTATGTCTAGTTATAATTAGTTATGAATAAATTACTTCTTGTCCTTCTTTCTGCTGTATTGTTTGTG
>Ga0256829_1002284_pt1 | contig 14441 bp, 13 predicted proteins | sample 131447metaG_FD_185979 | JGI IMG/M metagenome (GOLD analysis project Ga0256829, IMG submission 185979) | Hydrothermal vent microbial communities from Lau Basin, Pacific Ocean - 131-447 | ecosystem: Environmental > Aquatic > Marine > Hydrothermal vents | place: Pacific Ocean: Lau Basin | collected...
ATAGGATTTATCTTGATAAGCATCCTGATATCATCTTAACAGATATAAATATGCCATTAATGGATGGTCTTACCTTAGTTTCTAAGATACGAGAAAGAGACTTAGATACAAAGATTATTATCATGAGCGCTCATTCTGAAGAGGAAAAGTTATTGCGTGCGGTTGAACTGCATCTAGAAACATATCTCATCAAGCCCATTAAAGTAGATATCTTAAAAAAAGTTTTGCTTAGTAGTGTAGAGAATTTACGCAAACTCTCTAAACGAGTATATATGAAGACAAATGTTTATTGGGATAATACAAATGATACTTTATGGCAGGATGGTGAGCAGGTATTGCTCAAAGCAAGAGAGACTTTACTCCTAAAACTTTTATGCTCCAAAGCAAACCAGTCAGTATCTGCAGAGAGTATATTTTATGCTATTTACAAAGATAACTCTACAAAAGAGTTCTCTTCAGATTCTGTAACCTCTTTGATGAAAAGAGTTCGTGCAAAGCTTCCAAAAGATGTGATTTTAAATGTTTATGGGGCAGGGTATAAAATAATTTCACTTTGACATGATTTGACAAACTTCTCTGTTATACTTCAAGATAACCTATTGGTTCAAAGTAACGAATCAGATCCTATTCTGATTCATATAAAGTCAGACCCCTAATCTGGCTTTATTGATACTTCTCTAAATTGTATTTTTTCCACAATACTTTTGCATCAGGAATGTTACTTGAGATGGCTTTTTGTGCCCAGTATGCAGCTTTTTTGAAATCTTCTTTTGAAACATAAATCTCAGCAAGTAAATAGTAGGCTTCAGTGTCTCCATCATTAGCATTATGTTCTAGCCAATAGGACGCTTTGTCAAAATTGATAAGTTGCATATAGATGCGTCCAACATTGGCTTTTGCTTTTTTATGACCCTTGTTTGCAGCAGATTCTAAAAGTTGGGCAGATTTTTTTACATTGATATCTACTCCATCACCTTGGTAGTACATGAGTGCAAGATTATACTGTGCATCCCGATTGCCTTGCTTGGCAGATTTTGCTAACCAAAGAGCTGCTTTTTTGGAATCTTGTTTAACATTAACCCCTTGTAGATAAAATATACCTAGATCATACTGAGCAGAAGCATCTTGAGAATTTGCTGAGTGCTTAAGCCATTGTAGCCCTTTGCTCGTATCTTTAGCGATGCCTACTCCATTGAAGTAGAGATAACTTAAAGCATTTTGTGATGAGGCATCACCCTTTTTTGCTGCTTTTTCATAGAGTTTAAAAGCTTTTTGATACTCTTTGTGTTTGTAAGCAGCAAGGGCTGCTTCATTTGCATCTAAACTTAAGTAGGTAAATAGTAGTAAAATAATGATTCGTTGAGGCATATCAATCCTAATGTGTAAATAAATTACTATAATTGTACAAATAAAATTTTTAATAAGTTTTGATATAAATCAAGCAAGAGGTTGTTCATGTTCCAAATATCACAAGATTTTGCTCCACCCTTTAAACTGATAGCACCTTTTTTTATTATAGGATCTATTTTTTATCTTTTAAGCGTTTTATATCTGTTTAGTTTTCATGTAGATAATTTTCATCACCTTGATGTAAAGATGCTGAGTTTTATCCATCTTTTTTTACTTGGTTTTGTGATGATGGTTATTTTTGGTGCGATGGCACAGCTTGTTCCTGTTGTTCTTGAAGTAGGGCATTTTGCGGTGGAGTTGTTTTATGCTATTTGGCCATTACTTGGTATTGGTACATTGGTGATGGTTTTAGGATTTTTGTATCTTCCCGATTTACTGCCGTATGGTGGTTTAGTTGTTCTTATTGCTATGATGATATTTGTTTTTGAAATCTTCTTAACGATGAAAAAAGTACAGAAGTTTAATGTAGTTATGAGTAGTATCTTTATCTCAAACACTTTTTTGTTTTTTGGCATCATCTTTGGTTTAGCTATGGCTTTGTCTTATGCTGGTACTCTTGACTTAGATCTTGATGCACTCCTTCGTTCCCATGTATATTTGGTTATAGGTGGTTATGTGTCTATCACCTTGATGGGCTTATCAACCGTGCTTTTACCTATGTTTGGTTTGTCTCATGGATTTACAAAAAAACCACTCAACGTCTCAATAGCTTTGATGAGTAGTGCTGTTGTCTTAGTTGTTATATCATCATTCTATGATATACCTTTTATCAAATATACTGCATATTCTTTAGCAATATTTTCTCTTGTAGTGTATTTTTATCTAGTATATCAGATATATGCTACAAGAGCTAGAAAAGAGAATGATATCTATGCAAAATCAATGATGTTAGCATACAGTTTTATGCTTATATCTTTGGTCTTTGGACTTTTATATTTTATAACATCTCAGGAATCTTTTCTTTTAGTTTTTGGATGGCTTTTAGTTTTTGGTTTTTTTGGTTTTGCTATAACTGGACATATGTATAAGATAGTCCCTTTTCTTGTCTGGTTTGAGCGATTTTCCCCATTGGTTGGAAAGAAAAAAGTGCCTATGCTTGCAGATATGCTACCAAAGCAAAGTTCTCATGCACAAATGACTTTTACAGCTATTGGTGTAGTGTTGATAGCTTTGGCACTACTTTTAAATAATGATCTACTTATAAACGCTGGAGCATCATTTTTAGTATTTGGTGCGATAGCATTTATACGCACGGTTATATATATGATTAATTACAAGAAAGGAACAATAGAATAAATCTTTTATCAAAGAGATTTGCACTATATAGGATTACAAAATGGACAACATATCAAGAAGAAAAGAGTTGCAAACTTCAACAAATGAAGAGGGCATCTACACAAAAGAAGAACTATTTTTAGCAATATCAACAGTGATAGACCCTGAGGTCGGATTTAACCTTGTAGAGATGGGTCTTATTTATGATGCAGTATGTGATGAGGGAGGAAATGTAAAAGTTGTTATGACTCTCTCTACCAAAGCATGCCCTATGCATCAAATGATACAACAATGGGTAAAAGAATCTGTTCTTAGAATGAAAGATATTCAAGAGGTGATAGTGGAAGTTGTTTGGGAACCTGAGTGGAATATTACTATGGCAAACGACAATGTTAAAAAAGCACTCGGGGCTTAAAGATACTTTTTGACTTCAGATTCAAGAGCTTCAAAGTGTTTTGCATAAGTTTCAAAGAGATGCATATATTGACTTTCTTTTGGTGCATTAAGAGATGCTTTTAGTTCATTTGCAAGTGAACCAACATTTTTTGCTCCTATATTGGTAGAGAGACTGCCAATATCTAAGAGTAGATTTTGTACAGTATCATAATGTTTTGAGTGTAAAAGTTCTTTAATATGTCTGTTTGAATCGCTATATTTTTTTAGAAAATCTTCTAATATCTCTTTGTAAAAACCATCATCATCTCCACAGATTTCAAGACCTTTTTTTTCATCTAATTCTTTTATTAAAATGATTTCACTTTTTTTGCAAGAGTAAGCATTCAACAAGTCATAAAGCGGATCCATTTTTAAAGGTTTTTCAAGATGCTCTTGCATACCAACTTTTTTCATCTTTTTTATATCATCTGAGGCTGTGTCGCCACTGAGTGCTATGACTGTAATGTGATCATACTGGGGATTTGCTCTTATGATTTGAGTCGCTTCATATCCATCCATGTTGGGCATATGTGCATCCATAAGAATGATACAAAAGTTACTGTCCTTTTCTAAAAAGTCTAAAACTTCTTGCCCATCATCAACTATGACTATCTCTATACCAGAATCTGATAAAAGCCCTTGAAGTACCTTTTGGTTTATGATATTATCTTCTGCTATCATGATTCGAGAACCATCAAAGTCTTTAAAGTCTGCTTTTTTAGTGTTTTGATGATGCTCAATCTCTTTTTTTGTTATGTTTGAACTAGCAAAGGTCTCCTCATTAGATTTTGCATCTAGTAAATCAAAAGAGATAGCCTCTTCACTTTTGAGTCTATATATATCCTCTTCTTGAGCTGTATTTACCTGCTGTAAACTTTCATAGCTGTCTAGTTGTGTATCAGCTTCTTCTTCAACTTCCGTTCTTTTCTTAGAAGCATAGTCTGTAAAATCATTCGTAGCATGTTGTTTCTTTTTGATAGAGAGGTAGATGATACTTACTATAAGGATAGATAAAATAGCAATAAGCTCATTAAAATAGTGTTCTAAAAGATTAGATGATTGTGATTTTTTCTTAACTAAAGCATCTTTATGAACTTTTGCAGATGGGGCAATCTTTAAGGCATAAGCACCTTTGAAGTTTGATTTATTAACTCTATTTATGATGGTACTTTGAGTCACTATATCATTGATAGGTTCAAGCATTACAATAAAAAAACCATCTTTTTGTTTCACAACACTTCTTATACTATTTTTCAAAAGAAACTTTTTAAATTTACTATCTTTTTGAATCACTGTATCGAGCTGTAGTTTAATCTTGTTTGCGGAGTTTTGTGATGAATAAGTACCAAGTACTATTTGTGTTGCAGCACATAAGTGTATGTTTGTCATAAAAATTAGGAGCAGAATATATTTCATTTAGTTATCTTTTTTATCTTATGATACACTATAAATTCCAAAATAAAGATTAATCAATTACTTATTTAATGTATAATAATAGAAAAAAAAGAGTTTTTGTGCAAGATATTCCCCATATACCTGTTTTGTATCGTGAAGTTATTGATATATCTAAAGATATAGAGGATGGAATTGTTATTGATTGTACCCTCGGTTATGGAGGGCATTCATCAATGATGCTTGATGCATTAGACAATATTGAACTCATAGGAATCGATCAAGATAATACAGCAATAAAATTTTCGACAAAAAGACTCGAGCCTTTTAAAGAAAGAGTGCAGATAAAAAAGGGACGCTTTTCTCAAGTTATCAAAGATATTCTTAATGAGGTAGATCCAAAAAAGATTAAACTTGTTTTAGCAGATATCGGAGTCTCCTCTTTGCAACTAGATGAGAAGCAAAGAGGTTTTTCATTTTTAAGTGACAATTTAGATATGCGTATGGATACAGACTCCTCCTTAAGTGCATCAAAAGTTATCAATGAATACTCTTTGCATGAACTAGAGAAGATACTCCAAGAGTATGGAGAGTTAAGAAATTATAAAAAAATTGCCTCAGAGATTGTAAAACAAAGACCTTTTTACTCAGCAAAAGAGTTAAGTGCATCTTTGAAGTCTCATCTACCAAAGGGTAAAAATACAAACTCAGCTACGCTGCTTATGCAAGCTATACGAATAGAGGTCAATGATGAGCTAGGAGAGCTTAAAAATCTTCTCCAATCGATAAAAGATGCACAACTTCCAAACGCCAAAATAGCAATCATATCTTTTCACTCACTTGAAGATAGGATTGTTAAAAAAACTTTTGCATCTTGGGCAAAGTCATGTATATGTCCGAGTGAGGCTATGCGATGTACCTGTGGTAATGAGCATTCTCTTGGTAAAATTCTTACTAAAAAACCTATCACAGCTAAAGAAGATGAACTGAGACAAAATCCAAGAAGTAGAAGTGCAAAATTACGGGTATTTGAGATGGGTAGATGATGGACGCAAAAGATGAACTCCTCACAGAAGTGGATGAAGTATTAGCCCCAAAAAAGAAGTTGGACATAGCATATTTACTTTATCTTCTCATAGGCTTAACTCTTGTTTTAGGCATACTCTTTCCAAAAGTGTATCTTACAGATCAGATATATTACAACAGTAGAAAAGTAGCAAAACTAAAATCAGAATACGACACGCTCAAAGAGGAAAATAAAGTGATAAAAGCCTCAGTAGAAGCAATAAAATATAAAAATCAAATCCTAGACACACTGTTTTAGGTACTTAGATTGGAGCAAATACAATGATAAGACGCTTTTTAGAATTCGCAATAGATAAACCACTTTTAAATCATATTCTTCTTGTTTTTATTACAATGCTTTCTATCTTTGCATATATCAACATACCAAAAGAGATATTTCCACCGATGAATATGGATAAAATCACTATCAATGGTGCTTATGTAGGAACTTCAGCAGATGTACTTGATAAGATGGTGGTTCAAACTATTGAAGATGATTTAGAAAACATTGATGCACTAGAAGTGATTAAAACTACCATTAAAAATGGTTCTTTTACTATTATTGCAGAGATTAAACCAGGATCTGAAAATATCTTGGTCCTCAATGATGTCAAAGATGTCATAGCAAGTGCAAAAAAAGATCTACCAGCAGATATGGCAGAGCCAATAGCTAAGATAAAACTTCATGCTTTTCCTTTGGTGCTTATAGCTTTAGCGGGAGATTTTGATAAGAGAGAACTATTGGCTCGAGCAGAGGAGTTAAAAAGAAAGCTGAGCGTATTAAAAGACCTAAGCAGGATAACCATTCGTGGTGATGCTGATGAAGAGTTAGTGATCACTCTTAACAATCAAAAAATTATGGCTTATGGTTTGCAACCTACACTTGTTACAAATGCCTTAAAAAAGTTAAGTTCTATTTTTCCCATAGGTGTCATCAAAGAAAAAGGCTCTCATCTTTATATCTCAACCTACAATGGAGAGAAGACTCAAGAGGATTTAGAAAATACCATTCTTACAATAGGTGAAGTTCGAGTTCGATTAGGCGATATAGCTCATGTCTCTTTTGAGTTGAGTGATGAAGCAGAACTCTCCCACTATAATGGTATGAGAAATATCTCTCTTAATGTTACAAAATCAAAAGATGGCAATGCCATAGAGTTGGTAAAGCAGATTAGAGAGATACTAAAATCTAGTGAACAAAAACATCCAAACCTAAAATACGAAATCTATACTGATACCTCTATCTGGATAAAAAATCGTCTCAATACGGTATTTGCAAATATTAGTTTTGGTTTGATGCTTGTCTTTTTATCAATGTTGATTTTTATAGATCGTGGGATAGCTATGGTGGTTGCTATTGGGATACCTGTGAGTTTTATGATAGGTTTAATCGCTACAGAGTTGATGGGAGATAGTATCAATATGCTCTCACTTCTTGGGGCTTTGATCGCTCTTGGTATGCTTGTAGATGAGGCTATCGTTGTTGCTGAAAACATATACAGACACATGGAAGAGGGGATGGAGAGGAGAGAAGCTGCTATAGTGGGTGCGGCAGAGATGTTCCCAGCAGTTTTAGCAGCTACGCTTACTACAGTTTTTGCTTTTTTACCGATGCTTTTACTCAGTGGAGAGATGGGGATGTTTATAAAAATTATCCCTGTCATGATTACAGTGCTTTTACTTTCATCTCTTTTTGAAGCTTTTTATTTTCTCCCTCTACATGCAAAAGATTTTTTACGAGTGAAGAAAAAGGTTGACTACACTTCTAAACTATGGGATAAACTTTACTCTTGGCACAATAAGGCTTTGCATTTTGTATTTAAAAGAAAAAAAACTTCATTGATCGTTATTGTGAGTAGTATTTTACTCATCACAGGTGTGCTCATTAAACATTCTAAGTTTCAGCTTTTTCCAGATTTTGACAATACTCAAATCTATGTCTATGGAAAAGTAAATATCAATAATGACCTCGAAGATACAGAAAAGATTGTTACACTAGTTGAGAAGGAACTCTTAAAGAGAACTTCTAAAGATGATATATCTTCTATTACAAGTGTTATTGGTTTTAAAATGGATGCAAAAAACCATGTAGAGATAGGTGAACACCTTTTTCAGATATTTATAGAGTTACATGAGAGAGCTCCTACAAATATATTTGACACCTATGTAAGCCCAATACTCTCTTTAGAATATGACCCAAATGTTCTCATAAGAACACGAGAGGCAAAAGCAATAGCCATAGACTTAGAAAAGATTACAAAACCATTTAAAAAGATGCAAGTAGATGGGAAACCGCTTTTTGAGGAGTTGGTTGTAAATGTTCCTGGTGCTGGGGTTATCGCACATGATGTTGAGGTGAGTCTAAGTGCTACCGGCAATCAAGATATTATCAAAGGGATTGATTATTTAACTAAGGAAGTCTCAAAAATTCATGGTGTCAACAATGTAAGCAATGATATAGATATAGGTGAGATGGAATTAAAGTTACGGGTGAACGCTTATGGACAAGAACTAGGTTTCAATGAAGAACTTATTGCATCACAATTGCGTTCTTATTATCTCAAAGGGGAGTACGCTAAATTTTTCAACAAAAATGGACTGATCCGTATGAAAGTGCAGAGCGATATGAAAGAGATGATTAAATCTATAGATACTGTAGAACTACAAGTACCATCAACAAAGCAAAATGTAGCACTTAAAGATATATGTGATTTTATCTATAAGCAAGGTTTTGTAGCCCTAAAAAAAGAAAACGGTACAAGAATCCGTACAGTTTTTGCCTCTATAGATAAGAAGGTTATAACCTCTTCTGAGGTGATGACAAAACTTGAGCCAGCCTTTAAACGACTAAGAAGTGAAGGGTATCGTGTAGATATCAAAGGGGAAGAAAAAGAAAACGCAAAAAATAAAAAGGAGATGATTCAATCAGCTCTTATTGCAATATTTTTGATTTTTATAACGCTTGTTTGGCTATTTGATTCTATCAAAAAATCACTCATCGTTATTAGCACTATCCCTCTTGTCCTCATGGGCGTGTATCTAGGGCATATTATTATGGGCATTAACTTAACTATGCCTGGTATGATAGGGATAGTGGGACTTGCAGGAGTAGTGGTCAACGATGGACTCATTATGGTTGATTTTATCCGTTATGCAAAAGACACAGAGGAGTTGATGAGCCGTGCAAGAACAAGGTTGAGACCAATCTTGTTAACATCTATCACCACAGTTTTAGGTCTCTCAACCCTCATCTTTTTTGCTTCAGGACAAGCGATGATACTGCAACCTATGGCTGTTTCTTTAGGTTTTGGTATCGCTTGGGCAACTATTTTGAATCTCGTTTATATCCCCTTGTTTTACGCAGTTGCATATAAAATTAAAGAGCCTTTAATCCAAGAGAGGGTATAATCCCACAATTATTTTAATTGGAGTGTCTATATATGGAGATTTTTACTTTCTTTGGGTTGATATCGGAAAATCATGATTTTCTTTTTGTAACACACATGGTGTTGTCTGCTCTTATCGCTGTTATACTGGGTAAGATGGCTGTATCTAACTTAAAACTTGTACCATCAGGTACACAAAACCTTATGGAGGCATATCTTAGTGGTGTCCTCGCTATGGGTGAAGATGTTATGGGGAAATCACATGCTAAAAAGTATGTAGCACTTGTCGCGACTATAGGTCTTTTTGTTGGTATTGCTAACTTAATCGGTATTATTCCTGGTTTTGAAGCACCATCTTCAAGTCTTAACATGACATTATCATTAGCACTTACGGTTTTTATATACTATAATTTTTTAGGTATAAAAGTACATGGTGTTATCAACTATTTTAAACACTTTGCTGGTCCAGTATGGTGGTTAGCATGGTTGATGTTCCCTGTCGAGATAGTTTCTCACATCTCTCGTATCATATCACTTAGTTTCCGTCTCATGGGAAATATTAAAGGTGATGATATGTTCTTGTTCGTAATACTTATGCTAGTTCCATGGGTTATGCCTTTAATCCCATTTGCATTGTTAACTTTCGGAGCACTTCTTCAAGCATTTATCTTTATGATGCTCACTTATGTATATATAGCTGGTGCAGTTGTAGTCTCTGAACAGTAGTCTTTTCAAAATGCAAAAAGATAAATTCAGTAGAATAATAAGCTTTTTGCTTGGAGCATCATTAGCTATAGTATTTTTTGGTGCTCTTATAACCTTTAGAAGCTTTCTTTTTTTAGGTCTTCCTACAGCTATCTTTTTAACATTTGGCTATATCTTCGTTACATTGTTTATGATCTTAGCTCTAGACTCTTTTTCAACCAATAAACAAAAACTTCAAGAGATGAAAAAACAAACTAAACTCTTTGAAAAAATTCTCAAAGATCAAGAAGAGAAAACTTCAGATGCTTGATGGAACTTTAAGAAAAAATATAAGATCTGGACAAAGCGTTGCTATTGTACTCAAACAAGACCAAGACACTGGTTACTTAACTGATGGAATAGTAAGAGATATCCTTACAAATTCACCGAAACATCCTCATGGCATTAAAGTTCGTTTGATGAGTAAAGAAGTGGGGCGAGTTAAAGAGATATATAACTAAGACCTATATTCCTAGATATCGTACAAATACTTTCTGATTTTGGAAAAATAGAAAAACATAAGCAACTTTTTGCTAAAATAGAATAATAATAATTATTCAAGGAAATTTATGTTTGAAACAGTCATCGGTCTTGAAGTGCATGTACAGTTAAATACTAAAACAAAACTTTTTTGCTCGTGTCCTACGAGTTTTAATCACAAACAAAATACCAATACTTGTCCAACTTGTTTAGCTCTTCCGGGTGCATTACCTGTTTTAAACAAAGAGGTTTTACATAAGTCTATTATGCTTGGAACTGCCATCAATGCAACTGTCAATAAAACATCATATTTTGATAGAAAGTCCTATTTTTATCCTGACTCTCCATCTGCATATCAGATTACTCAGCTTTATACCCCTGTAGTTGAACATGGAAAACTTCAAATAGATTTTGAAGATAAAACTCAAAAAACTATCCGTATCAACCGTGCACACATAGAAGCAGATGCAGGAAAAAACATCCATGATGGAGATATCTCTAAAGTTGATTTAAACCGTGCTGGAACACCATTGCTTGAAATTGTATCTGAGCCAGATATGCGTAGTGCAGAAGAAGCGATACTTTATCTTAAAAAGCTCCATGCTATCATCCGTTATTTAGATATAGGTGATGCAAATATGCAAGAGGGTTCTTTTCGGGTAGATGTCAATGTCTCTATCCGACCTAAAGGTGATGAGAAACTTTATACTCGTGTAGAGGTAAAAAATATCAACTCATTTAAGTTTATCCAAAAAGCGATAGAGCTTGAAGTTAGGCGACAAAGTGAAGCTTGGGAAGATGGTGTTTATGAGAAAGAAGTAGCTCAAGAAACGCGTCTTTTTGATCAGGTTAAACAGGAAACTCGCTCTATGCGTGGTAAGGAAGAAGCTGCTGATTATCGTTATTTTCCTGAGCCTGACTTGCTAAAAGCGGTAGTGACTGATGAGATGTTAAAAAGATATTCGCAGATACCAGAACTCCCAGATGCTAAAAAGAAACGCTTTATCAAAGAGTATAGGATGAATGAATATAACGCTGGAGTTATCACAGCTAGTGTAGAGTTGGCACACTTTTTTGAGACGATGATGAGTGAAGAGGGGGTCAGTGCAAAAACGGCAACTTCCCTTTTGACTGTCGAACTTCTAGGTCGTCTCAAAGGTGAATTCAATATTGTTAATTCTCCTGTAGATGCTAAAAAACTGGGCTTTTTGGCAAAAAGAATTGATGATCAAACCATTAGTGGGAAAGCTGCTAAAGATGTTCTTGATAGACTGATGGAAGAAAATCTTGAAGTTGATGGTGTCATTGATGCACTAGGACTAAAACAAGTAACGGATACGGGAGCTATTGAGGCTATGTGTCAGGAGATCATCGAGGCTAATCCTGAAAAAGTGGAGCAGTATAAAGGTGGAAAAGATAAACTTTTCGGCTTTTTTGTTGGACAAGTTATGAAAGCTTCAAAAGGAAGTGCAAACCCTCAAGCTGTTAATGAGATTTTAAAATTAAAGCTTAGTTAATGAACCCTTTGACTCGCCACATAGTAGACTTTGCATACTTTTTAAAAACATCTGCTGGGTATCAAAAAAAACGACGATTTTTTTATAATGTTTTAGAAAATGATGAGTACCAGTATAAAAAGTATTTTGATATTTTTATGATGTTACTCATCTTTTCTAGTGTCTCTATTCTTATCTATGGGGTAAAAAGGGATGTGCCTGAAGCCCTTGGTACTTTTAACAGTTACATTATCTCTTTTATTTTTTTTATAGAGTATATGCTTAGATTATGGATCTCTAGTAGTGTAAGTAAAGTTATTATCCACCAAGATGAATATAGTGATCTTTTAGGACGAGACTTTGACATCCTTTTTGTTAGCAAAAGAGTTTTTCATGATAAACTACAATATATATTGTCCGTAAAAGCGATTATAGATTTTCTAGCAATTGTGCCATTTTTTCACGAGCTAAGATTACTCCGTGTTTTTGTGTTGTTTCGTGTCTTTAAGCTTTTTCGATATACTAGAAGTTTTCAAACATTTAGTTCAGTGCTTGTGAGTAAACGCTTTGAGTTCTTTACTCTAGGCATGTTTGCATCTATTGTTGTTTTTGTCTCCTCAGTCCTTATTTATGTGATGGAAGCTACCAACCCTTCATCCCCTATCGATACCCTTTATGAAGCCTTTTACTGGTCTATAGTTACTATATCTACAGTTGGGTATGGTGATGTAGTGGCTGTAAGTCCTGAGGGGCAATTTGTTGCAATACTTGTTATATTTGCTGGGATAGCTGTTCTTGCCTTTACCACTTCCCTTTTTGTCTCAGCTTTCACAGAAAAAATAGAAGATATTAAAGAATCAAAAACTATCCAAGATATTATGAAATTAAATCAAATTTATCTTATATGTGGGTATGAAAACATAGCAAGAGAAGTCGCAAAAAAACTTCTAAAAGATAATTTAAATGTTCTTGTTATTGACAGTTCGCCAAAACGAATTGAAGATGCAAAAAAAGACTCCCTTCATGCTCTTAATTATAATCCTGGAAACATGGAAAGCTACAAAAAATTAAATATAAATTTATCTACACAAGTTAAAGCTATCTTATGTTTACAAGAAGATGATGTTGCAAATGTTTATACAGCATTAACTGTGCGTTCTATCGATAAAGATGTGAAAATTATGTCTTTGTTGATGAATAAAGTACATAGAAATAAACTTACAAACTCTGGTGTAAACGAGATACTCTATGATAAAGAGTTTGTTGGTTTAATTGCACGAGAATATGTAGGGCAACCTGTTGCTTTTGAAGCTATCTATACTATTCGTTCGGAATATACAAATATTGTAATGCATGAGATAGTTGTAACGGAGAGAATCTCTCAAACTATTTCAACTTTAAAAGATCTTCAAAATATAAAATATAGAGTAGTTTTACTTGGGGTATATAAAAAGAAGAATAAAAGATTTTTCTTTAATCCAATAGAGAGTACACTTTTAGAGGCAGGTGATTATCTTCTTGTAATAGGTAATTATATGTTTATAAAAGAGTTTACAAAATTTTTATCTACTAAATAGGTGGGAAAATGAATATCAGTAGCGCACTTGTTTTTGGCAATAATGAATATGGGCATGAGATCGCTAAAAATGTAACACATAAGTACAATAGCATAACTCTTTTTAGTTTAGAAGAGATCGAGAAAGATCATAATTCTCCATTTAATCTTGAAGAATTTGACCTTAGTGAAGATTGGGATGAGCTAAGTGAAAAGTACGATATGGATAGTTCAATCATATTTTGTGCTATCAATGATGAGGCAAAAAATATCTTTTTGACAATATCTTTGCGTTCAAGTTTTAAAGATGTAACTATCATCGCTTTAGCCAAGAACAATGAAGATGCCAATAAGTTAAAAATGGCAGGAGCATCAAAGGTTATCCCTATTGTAGAAACTACAGCAAATATCATAACTGATATGCTTAAGAAACCTATTATAACCGAAGTTCTACATAACATTTTATATGAAGAATCTAACCTCAAAATTGTACAAGTTACTCTTAAAAGTGTAGATGCTTTTACTGGTCTGTATCCTGCTGAGATAGATTGGAGCAGGAAGTATGGTGTCTTAGTGTTGACTATTGTGCATGAAGATGATTCCCATGAGTTTATTTATACTTCAAAAACAAAACATAATTATCTTAAAAGCGGAGATGTATTAATCGTAGCTGGTTACGAGTTAGATTTACAAAATTTTAAACGAAGCATAGGTGGCGAATGATGTCTATTGGAATAATAGGTGCAGGTAAATGGGGCAGTGCTTTAGCTTTTGCATTTGCACAAAAGAATGAGGTCTTTATAACATCAAGAACACGAAGAGATTTGAAAAATTTTGTCTCTTTAGGAAAGGTTCTTGAGTGTGAGTATATTATTATCACTGTCCCCGCACAACAAATATCATCTTGGTTAGAGAAAAATTTTCACTTTACTGGACAAAAAGTGTTAGTTGCATCTAAAGGCATCGAGGCATCCACGGGGCGTTTTTTAAATGAGATATATCAAAAATACATTCCAAATACTCATATTGCTTTTTTATCAGGCCCATCTTTTGCCTCAGAAGTTATACGCTCTTTGCCTACTGCATTGGTAGTAAACTCAAGTAATGAAGAATTGTCATCTGAAATAGCACGATTATTTCCTGATTTTATCAAAGCATATACATCTACGGATGTAATTGGAGCAGAGATAGCAGGGGCATACA